>ENA-ORNO01001535-ORNO01001535.1-human-gut-metagenome-genome-assembly--contig:-NODE-1535-length-10282-cov-2.402171_pt1 | contig 10282 bp, 8 predicted proteins | sample MGYA00242117_ERZ509026 | MGnify/ENA primary metagenome ERZ509026 (study PRJEB26280, sample SAMEA2338710) | human gut metagenome | biome: human gut; feature: human-associated habitat; material: faeces... | reverse complement strand
GTTTGCCGATCAGCCTGTTGACAGGCAGTAAAATTTAGGGGGAATTCCCTTTGCTTTGGCTATATATCCTACTCGGAATTGTGCTGTTTATTGCGCTTGTGATGTTTATTCCGATTACTTTGCGTGCATCATATAAAGAGGAGTTTTGGTGCGCCGTGTATATCGGATTTGTAAAGCTTCAGCTTGTGCCGGCAAAACCCAAAAAGGAAAAGAAGAAGAAAAAAGCAAAAAAACAAACTCAGAAAACCGAACAGCCTAAAAAAGCGACAGAAAAAAAGCCGAGCCTTATAAAAAAATACGGTATTGAGTGGCTTTTGAACCTGATAAAAAAAGTTGCAGAGCTTGCAGTATCTGCATTGCAGGACTTTTTCAGCCACATACTGGTTAAAAAATTGTCGCTGAGTATCAGCGTTGCAGGTGACGATGCGGCTGACACGGCTATAAAATACGGCAAATACTGTGCCGTTGTTTATCCGGCAGTAGGTACAATTGTCCGTGTTGTAAAATGCAAAGGCTACGGAGTTGACATAAATCCGAATTTTTCGGAAAAAGCAGAAACTGAAATTAACTTTGACTTTGCCGCAAGAATTTTCGCATTCCGACTTATCGGTCTTGCCGTTAAGCACGGAATCAAGGGGATTAAACTTCTTGCAGAAGTTAAAAATGATTGATATAAATATTGTTGAAAAAGGAGAATGGCTATGGAACATCCTATCGGCAGTTTAATGGATACCACAATGGAAAAAATCAAGGAAATGATTGATGTCAATACTATTATCGGCGAGCCTATAACTTCGCCTGACGGCACACTTATCATTCCTGTTTCAAAGGTAAGCTACGGCTTTGCGGCAGGCGGTTCGGATCTGCCTACCAAAAAGGAAAACAAAGACTGCTTTGGCGGCGGCAGCGGTGCAGGTGTGACAATTCAGCCTGTTGCATTTCTTACCGTTTATCAGGGCGATGTAAGGCTTGTTTCCGTTGACAGGGAAGAAGGTACAGCCGACAAGCTCGTTAATATGATTCCCGATGTTCTCAAAAAAGTAAAGGGAGTTTTCAAAAAGGATAAGAGCGAATCCGCAGACGATTTTTCCGAAATCACACAGGACGATATTGACGGCTGATTCGTAATATTGCAACACCCCTCGGCATAGATTTATGCAGGGGGTGTCCTTATGAAAAAAATAATCTCGCTTGCGGTGTGCTTTGTTATGCCGTTTGTGCTTATGGGCGCAAAAACTGCGGAGGATACTCCTCCAACCACTTCTGCACAGGCATTTGTCCTGTACTGTCCCGACAACAACACGGTCATCTGCTCAAAAAATGCAGATGAAAAGATGAAACCTGCGAGCACCACAAAGATTATGACATCTCTCATAACGCTTGAGGAGGCGGTATCCTGTAACAGCGAAGTAACCTTCAAACAGGAAATGGTTGCCGAGGGCAGTTCGATGTATCTTAAAGTCGGTGAAAAAGTCCGACTTTCGGACCTTGCGTCAGGAATGATGATGGCGTCGGGTAATGATGCGGCGAATGCGGCGGCATATACGATTTCGGGCAGTCCCGAAAAGTTTTCAAAACGAATGAATGAAAAGGCAAAGCAAATCGGTATGACGAATACCAATTTTGTAACGCCGAGCGGACTTGACGATGACAACCATTACTCAAGTGCAAAGGATATGGCTCTGCTTATGTCATATGCACTTGAAAATGACGATTTTGCAAATCTTACGGCTAAGAAGAGCGTGACCGTTGAATTTCTTGAACCGAAATCAAAGAAAACCGCATATGCAAATCATAACAGGCTTTTGTCGCTTTATCCCTACTGTACAGGCGGAAAAACAGGCTACACAACGGTGGCAGGGCGGTGCCTTGTTTCCTCTGCAAAAAAAGACGGTGTAACGCTTGTGTGCGTCACTCTGAATGACCGCAACGATTGGAATGACCATATTTCTCTTTATGATTACGCTTTTGAAAAGTACAGGGGAGTTGACTGCAAGGACGCTGACTTTTGTGCCGATATTCCGTGTGTGGGCGGTGATAAGGACAGTGTAACGGTTACAGGTGAGAAGAACAACACAATCGTTTTAAAGCGTGAGGACTGCGATAAAATTAAGAAAAAAATCTTCATAGACAGCTTTTTGTATGCTCCGATTGAAAAGAACGAATCGGTCGGCAGAATTGAATACACACTCGGCGGAAAGCTGCTTTATAAATGCAACATTGTTGCAGGCGAAAAGATTAAATCGGATAAAAAGAGTGTGTCAATATTTTCGGCAATAGGAAATCTGTTTTCGTGACAGCTTAAATATACAGAAAATTTTAATAAAAAGGAATTTACATATGGCTAAAATTGAACCTATAAGACTTCAGAAATTCATAGCGCAATGCGGTATTGCGTCAAGGCGAAAGGCCGAGGAGCTTATTCTCGGCGGTCATGTCAAGGTGAACGGCAAAACCGCAATTCTCGGCGATAAGGTTCTTCCTACAGACAAGGTGTTTGTAAGAGGCAAGAGGATTGTTGTGCCGAAGGGCGGTAATTACCGATATATTATGCTCAACAAGCCCCGTGGATTCATTACCACAATGAATGATGAGCGTGGCAGAAAGTGTGTTGCACAGCTTGTGGAGAATGTCGGCGAGCGAGTTTATCCGATAGGCAGACTTGACAAAGAAAGCGAGGGTATGCTTGTTTTTACAAATGACGGTGACTTTGCAAACAAGGTTATGCACCCGAAAAACAATGTTTACAAGATTTACAGAGTAACCGTTCGACCGTCAATTGACGAGGATCAGCTTGTAAAGCTTGAAACAGGCGTTGAGCTTGACGGCAGGAAAACCGCTCCTGCATATGTCCATGTAATTCACAAGGAGCAGGGCAGAGTAGTTCTTGAAATGATCCTTCACGAGGGTAAGAACCGTGAAATCAGAAGAATGTGCGAGGCTGTCGGGCTTGAGGTTGCAAGACTCAAACGCACCCAGATCGGCGGAGTAAAAATGGGTATGCTCAAACAGGGCGACTGGAGAGATTTGACCGAACAAGAGGTTAAAAAACTGCTTGCAAACCCGTTTTTAAACGGCAAACAGCTTTAATTTTCCGTTTTTGAAAAATACTTCCGAAACGGTCAATAAAACTATTCGTTAATTTGACAATAAATTTACGGTTTTCACGGAATAACTATTAAATGTGTTAAAAATTGAAATAGTACAGCGTGTTTTTCTTGTACTTTTGAAGATTATAGAGTATAATGTATGTGTAGAAAATTAGTATGCACGCTCAGTTTTCGTGCATATTCAATACATGGTATTGGAGGATTTTAAGATGAGTATTGAAAAGATCAATCAGGCAAAGGCTGAAATTGCCGCAACTTCCGCTTATAAGACAATTACGGCGTTTTTTGATGCAGACAGCTTTTGTGAAATTGATGCCTTTGCAAAATCCGGTGAAGGTTTTGCCGAGGTTGTTGCAGGCTTTGGAACAGTAGAAGGTATGCCTGTTTATGCGTTTGCACAGAACAGCGACATTTGCGGCGGTGCTATGAGTAAGGCACAGGCTGCCAAGCTTAAAAAGCTGTATGGTCTTGCACTCAAGACAGGCGCTCCTGTTGTAGGCTTCTATGACAGCGTTGGCGGCAGACTTAATCAGGGTACAGAGCTTCTCGCAGGTTGCGGTGATGTTCTCAATGCGGCTGCGTCACTTTCGGGTGTTGTACCGCAGATTTCGGTTGTTCTCGGCACTTGCCTCGGAACAAACGCTCTTAACGCCGCAAGCGCAGACATCGTTATCATGAGCAAAGACGCACAGCTTTCACTTTCGGTAACAGGCAAGCATTCCGATGCCGCTTACAATGCTGAAAACGGTATTGCCTCAATCGTTTGTGACGACGCAGACAAGGCAATCAAGGCTGCAAAGGAACTTATCCTTTATCTTCCGTCAAATAACCTCACAATGGCTCCTCAGTCATTTGAAGAAGCTCCGGCAGAGGACGGTTGCGGTTGTGTAGTCAGCAGAACAGTTGACGGCAACAGCATTGTAAAGCTCTTCAATGATTACGGCAAGGAAGCAAATGTTCGTTTTGCAAGACTCGGCGGTCAGGTTGTAGGTATTGTTGTTACAAAGGGCAAGGAGCTTGGTTGCAAGTCTGCAAACAAGGTAGCAAAGTTTGTTCGTTTCTGCGACGCTTTCTCACTCCCTGTTGTAACATTCGTAAACTGCCCGGGTTTTGAGTCAATCAAGTCGGCAACAAAGGCGTCAGCTGCTTACGCTGAGGCAACAACAGTTAAGATTTCTGTTGTTACAGGCAAGGCAATCGGTTCAGGCTATGTTGCTCTTGCAGGCACAGGCGCTAATGCAGATGTTGTTTACGCACTTCCCGATGCGGTTATTTCACCTGTTAATGTTGAGGCTGCCGCATTCATTATGGCTCCCGAAGTTATGAATGTTGCCACAGATAAGCAGGCTGAGGTTGCTCAGAAGTTTCTGCTTACAATGCCGCTCAGAACGGCTATGTTGACGGTATTGTTGAAGAAGCTCAGCTCCGTCAGACTCTTATTTCTGCTCTTGATATGCTCTCGGGCAAGCGTGTTTCAACACTTTCAAAGAAGCATTCAACTATCTGATAAATGATTACTTGTTAAAATAAAAGGGGATACTAAAAATGAAGAATTTAAGAATTACAGTTAACGGCACAGCATATGATGTTCAGGTTGAAGAACTCGGTGGCTCTTCAGCTCTCGCAGCAGCCGCTCCTGCTCCGCCGGCAGCTCCCGCAGGCGCTCAGGGTTCTGTTGTTGTAAAGGCTCCTATGCCCGGTACAGTTGTTAATGTTGTTGTTTCGGCAGGACAGGCTGTTAAGGCCGGAGATGACCTCGTATTCATCGAGGCTATGAAGATGGAAACTCCCGTTAAGGCTCCGCAGGATGGCACAGTTGCAACAGTTGATGTTGCAAAGGGTGAGTCTGTTGACTCAGGTAAGGTTCTCGTAACACTTAACTAATCAATAATTCGGAGAAAGGGATGCTGTAAAATGGCAAAAAAAATCAGAGTTACCGAAACTGCTCTGCGTGACGCTCATCAGTCACTCATTGCAACAAGAATGACAACAGAGGAAATGCTCCCTGTTCTTGACAAACTCGATAAAATCGGTTATTACTCACTCGAATGCTGGGGCGGTGCAACATATGACTCATGCCTCAGATTCTTAAACGAAGATCCGTGGGACAGACTCCGCACAATCAGAGAGCATTGCCCTAACACAAAGCTCCAGATGCTTTTCAGAGGACAGAATATGCTCGGTTATCGTCACTATGCCGATGACTGCGTTGAGTACCTTGTTCAGCGTTCAATCGCAAACGGTATTGACATTATCCGTATTTTTGATGCTCTTAATGACATCAAGAATCTTAAAACAGCTATCAAGGCCGCTAACAAAGAAGGCGGTCATGCACAGGTTGCTATCAGCTACACAACAGGTCCTGTATTCACAGATGAATACTATGTTGAGTATGCTAAGAGAATTGCAGACGCAGGTGCGGATTCAATCTGTATCAAGGATATGGCTGCTCTTCTTACTCCGACAAGAACCGAAAGCCTTGTAAAGGCTATCAAAGCCGCTGTTCCGGAGCTTCCGCTTCAGCTCCACACCCACTACACATCAGGTCTTGCATCAATGTGTCTTTTAAAGGGTGTTGAGGCAGGTGCCGACGGCATTGACACAGCAATCAGCCCACTCGCTCTCGGTACATCACACGCTCCGACAGAGTCAATGGTTGCCGCTCTTTCAGGCACAGAGTTCGACACAGGTCTTGACCTTAAACAGTTCTCTGACATCCGTGCTTACTTTATGACTCTCCGTGAGAAGTACATCAAGTCAGGACTTCTTGATCCTAAGATGCTCGCAACAGATGCTAACGCTCTTATCTATCAGGTTCCCGGCGGTATGCTTTCCAACCTTCTTTCACAGCTCAAGCAGGCAGGTAAAGAAGACAAGCTTGACGAAGTTCTTGCAGAAGTACCCCGTGTTCGTAAGGATTCAGGTTATCCTCCGCTTGTTACTCCGACATCACAGATTGTCGGCACACAGGCTGTATTCAATGTAATCACAGGCAAGCGCTACTCAATGTGCACAAACGAGTTCAAGGGACTTGTTGCCGGTGAGTACGGTACAACTCCAATGCCGATTGATCCTGAGTTTCAGAAGAAGATTATCGGTGACAAGAAGATTATCAAAGGTCGTCCTGCAGATCAGCTTGAGCCTGAGCTTGATAAGCTCCGTGGCGAGATTGAGCAGTGGATTGAACAGCCTGAGGATGTTCTTTCTTATGCACAGTTCCCGAAAGTTGCCCTCGACTTCTTTGAAAAGAGAAGAAATGCCAAGGTTGGCATCAACGGCGACAAGCTTGACAAGAAAAATATGGTTCACCCAGTTTGATTTGACAACAAAAATTAACATTTATGCCACTTTCGCTATGAAAGTGGCATTTTCATTTGAGCAGAATTATTTTATGTGAATTTTTAGCAACTATATTGCATTACATATATTTTAGCAGTATAATGAAGTAAATTGAATATCTGTTGCGTATACCATTATTACAGATAGAATAAATAAAAGATGAGGAAATCAAAATGAAAAAATTTTTAACAGCATTGATAGCATTTGTAATGTGCTTTTCGGTTGTAACAACAGCTTTTGCGGCTACACCTGATGAAGCTTCTGATTCAGACTTGATTTCAGATATTAAACAGGCTATGTTAGATACATATTATGGTGATGAAAAGCCTGAATATCTGAATGTCGAAATTCTTTTGGACGATGAAGACGGGGTTTATTTCAGTTTTTCTGACAGCTTTGCTACTTCTGCAAACAGAGTTTACACAGAGGCAGGCAATTACATAGTTTCTTACCTCGAAAATTGTCCTGTGGCACTGTACAAAAACAACAGGGTTTATATGATCCCCGATGCTTATAATTCAGGCATTATTGATGACGATACACTTGAGGGCTTGACCTATTGCGGACATATGGATATAGTTCCGAAAAGCGATGATTCAGCACTTGTTATCGAAATAAAAAACAAAGTTATTGAAGAGTGTTTTGACGGCAAATCACCTGAAACTTTGAGAATTGATATTGTTGGCAGAACAAGTGACGGCGGAGTGTGTTTTAGATATAGTTTTGGCGGTGGTATGGATGTAATTGTTGAAGAAACAATTGGTGACTATACTTATAGTTACAACCATGGCGATGATGTTATGCTTTATAAAAATGGCAATGTTTACTCAATCAAAGAGGCTTATGAAAGCGGAGTTATTGACGATAGTATTCTTGAAGAATTGTCAAAAATGAATTTTGGTTTGAAATCTAATAAACCGAATACAACTGTTTCTACTGAGCCTACAACTACGGTTGCAACAGTTGACGAACCTATAACAGTACCCGATACAACTTCTGCAACTTCGGCAACTAAGCCTGTTTCAACAAGCGACACAGCTACAAAGGACACACCGAACAATTCACAGAATAACAGCGGTGCTGTACAGACAGGACAGAACAGCGTTGCGGTAATTCTTCTTGTTGCAATGCTTGCAGGTTGTGCAGTAATTTTTGCAAAACGCAGAAATTATTTTGAGTAATTTACAAATTAAATAATCCCTATAAAAGCCGTTCTCATTTTGAGAGCGGTTTATTTATTTTAGCTTAAAAAATTTGTGATAGTTTATCAAGATGTATTGCTTTTTATATCATTTAATGTTATAATTAACTTGCATAAAAATTTAGCAAAAGTCCTTAATAATGCGTAGAATATTTACAAAGTGAGGGATAACTATGAAAAAGTTTTTACCTATAGCTATGGCGGCGGTAATGTCGATGTCTGCGGTTGCGGTTTCGGCAGTTTCTGCAAATGCGGTTGAACCGCTTAACACACCCGTGCAGTATGCACAGGTTGCAATGGCAAGCTTGGCAACTCCGAAAATTTCAAAAGCCGAAAGTGTTTACGGCGGTGTAAAGCTTACATGGAACAAAGTAAGCGGTGCGGCTAAATACAGAGTTTACTACAAGGGTCGTAAAGGTTGGACACGAATGGTTGATACAACTTCAACATCATATATCGACAAGGATGTTTCATCGGGCAGGAATTACACCTATACTGTAAGATGTATTTCTGCTGACGGAAAGAGCTTTACAAGCGGTTATGATTCAAAGGGGACAACTGTAAAATATATTGCCACCCCCGAAATTTCAAAGCTTGAAAATGTAAACGGCGGTGTGAAAATCTCTTGGGGCAAAGTAAGCGGTGCGACTAAATACAGAGTTTACTACAAGGGCAGTAAAGGCTGGACACGAATGGTCGATACAACTTCAACCTCATATATCGACAAGGATGTTTCATCGGGCAGAAATTACACTTATACTGTAAGATGTATTACATCAGACGCAAAGAAATTTACAAGCGGTTATAACCCGACAGGCAAGTCGGTAAAGTATGTTGCCACACCGAAAATTTCAAAAACTGAGGTCACATATGACGGCGTAAAGCTGACATGGAACAAGGTTGCAGGTGCAGAGAAGTACCGTGTGTACTACAAAGACGGTGAGGGTTGGAACAAACTTGCCGATACAACGGGTAACAGTTATCTTGATATGGGACTTGTATCAAGAGAACTAAGCATAAAAGATAATTCCGTAAACGGTCAGTATATTTATACTGTTCGTTGCATTTCAAGTAACGGCAAGGTTTTTCAGAGCGGTTATGATACAAAAGGTTCTAAGGCGAATTTAGGCAATGAATGTCCGGAGATTGTTCGTGTTGACTCAATGCATGGCGGAATTACAGTTTCATGGACAGATGTTTGCGAAGATAATTCAAAGTATCGTATTTATGTAAAAGAAAAAGGTTCGTGGAAAAAGCTTGCTGATACAACAAATAATTATTACACTCATAAAAATGTAAAAGCAGGACAGACCTACACTTATACCGTAAGATGTGTTTCTAAGGACGGCAAGAAATTTACAAGTATCTATAATCCGTCAGGTGTGACATTTAAGTATAAGACTACAGATAAAACAAGAGATGCATACATAGATTATCTGCTCAAGCATGAATCGGAATGGTTACCTGAACTCAAGGTAGGAAATGTTGCTTTGGCTGGTGTGCAGTTTGCCGATCTCGATTTTGACGGTGTTCCCGAGCTTATAGTACAGGAAGCAGGAGATAAGGAATACTATTTGAATGCAAAGGTGTATACCTTTAAGGACGGAAAGTTTTCGTTAGTCGGATTTGATGATTATAGAACTTATATCCCGAATCAACTGACTTATTTCTATGACAAATCTGCTAAGAAATATATAATTAATGCCGTTGAATTGTCAACCTCAAATGTTGACCGTTATCTTGAACGCGAAAACTATACATTGAATTATGACGGCACAGTTTTGGTTGTTCGTGGATACTCTTCTGCTCATTTGGCTCTTGAAAGTCGGGGATTGGAATACCATTATTACAATAATACCGGAAGAACAACAAAACAGGCATATAATGCCACAAATGTGAGTGTACTCGGTAATTGTGTAAATGCACATATGTACAGTCAGTTTGTTCACTGTTCTGTTGACGGCTATCCAAAACTTTGGAATAATTATAGTGAAACACAGAAGAAACAGAACCTTCTTGATTCATATAACGCTTTTTCTTACGACAAATATTGATTGTCAAAATTGATAAGATTTAACTGCAAAAGGGTTCAGCCGTAAAAAGCTGAACCCTTTTATTGCGCAACAAAAACGGTTTAGCCAAATTGACTGAACCGTTAATCTGTACTATGTCACGCTTGGAAACAAGTAGTTGTAAATTATCACAAACTACCTACACGAACTACGAGCGAGGTACTCGCAAAAAGGGTAGCTTGAAAATCAAGCTACCCTAAATTCGTACTATGTAATGCTCGGGTGACAGAAGTTTGAATATATCAAACTAACTTCACGAACTAAAAAACATTAGTTGTTGATGAGCTTATCTTCGTCAGACCAGCTGTAGAGCTTTCTAACTTCCTTACCGAATACTTCGGCAGGAGCTTCGGCAGCGAGCTTTCTCATAGCCTTGAAGTGAACCTGTGAACCGGCATCGCTCATGTCAAGGAGGAAGTCCTTAGCAAATGTACCGTCCTGAATGTCAGAAAGAACCTTTCTCATAGCTTTCTTAGTATCCTCTGTGATGATCTTTGGACCTGTGATGTAGTCACCGTACTCAGCTGTGTTAGAGATAGAATATCTCATGCCTGCAAAAC
>ENA-ORNO01001530-ORNO01001530.1-human-gut-metagenome-genome-assembly--contig:-NODE-1530-length-10334-cov-3.468333_pt1 | contig 10334 bp, 8 predicted proteins | sample MGYA00242117_ERZ509026 | MGnify/ENA primary metagenome ERZ509026 (study PRJEB26280, sample SAMEA2338710) | human gut metagenome | biome: human gut; feature: human-associated habitat; material: faeces... | reverse complement strand
CGGCATCCGCTTCAATCGTTACATTGCTGGAAACAACGCTGTAATCAACTTCGCCGTCAATTTCGCATCCCTCGGAAACGGAGGAATTTTCAACCTTGGCGTTTTTGCCTATGTAGTGCGGCGGGCTTGCCGGGGTTTTGCTGTAAATCTTCCAGCTCGGGTCGCTCAAATCAAGGTCAACATTCGGATTGATGATATCAAGGTTTGCCTCCCAAAGCGAATCGATTGTGCCGACATCCTTCCAATAGCCGGCGAACGGGAATGCAAACATGCGCTCGCCCGCCTCAAGCATCATCGGAATAATGTTTTTGCCGAAATCGTTTGCAGAATCGGGATTGCTTTCATCTTCAATCAGATATTTTCTCAACTTGTCCCAGCTGAACACATAAACGCCCATCGAAGCCTTGTTTGATTTGGGCTCTGCGGGCTTTTCGGCAAACTCGTAAATCTTATTGTTTTCGTCCGTTGCAAGAATGCCGAATCTGGAGGCCTCCTCCCACGGCACTTCAAGCACCGCGATTGTGCAGTCGGCATTGTTTTTCTCGTGGAAATCAATCATATTCGCATAATTCATCTTATAGATATGATCGCCGGAAAGCACAACAACATATTCGGGGTTGTATTTTTCTATAAAGTTAATGTTTTGGTAAATTGCATTTGCCGTGCCCTTATACCATTCCTTGCTGCCCATTGCTTCATAAGGCGAAAGCACATGCACACCGCCGTTTTGCCTGTCAAGATCCCAAGGCTGGCCGTTGCCGATATAATCGTTAAGCTCAAGCGGCTGATATTGGGTGAGCACGCCGACGGTGTAAATACCGCTGTTTACACAGTTTGAAAGCGGAAAGTCGATTATGCGATAATTTCCGCCGTATGGAACTGCCGGCTTTGCGATGCTTTTTGTCAGCACGCCTAAACGGCTGCCTTGGCCGCCCGCAAGAAGCATTGCAACAACATTTGTTTTATGCGCCATAAATATATTCCTCCTGAATTTATACTTTTTCTATAAATATCGCATTAAGGCCGCCGAGCTTAACTCCGATGCTTTGGTCAAATCCGTGCATCGGCTTTTTCGTGCTTGCCTTGTAGGTGCCTGCAAGTCTTTGCTTGCTGCCGCCGTATTTTTTAAGCGATGAATCAAACACAACTCTGTATGTTGCGTTTTCGGGAACGCCGATTCTGTATTCCGTGTGCTCGTTCGGCGTGAAGTTGAAAATGCCTATCAGCTCTTTGCCGCTTTTGCTCATTCTGCGGAATGCTATTGTGGAATTTGCGCTGTCGTCGCTTGAAATCCAACTGAAGCCGTCCCAGCCGTAGTCTATTTCCCAAAGCTGAGGATGGTCTTTATAGAAATGGTTAAGCTCTTTTGAAAATTCAAGCAGCTTTTTGTGTTTTTCGTAATCAAGCAGCATCCAATCTAGCCCCTCTTCAAAGGCCCATTCTTTAAACTGCCCGAATTCCTGCCCCATAAATAAAAGCTTTTTGCCGGGGTGCGCCGCCATATATGTTAAAAACAGGCGCATGCCGTCGAATTTCATATCGTAATCGCCCGGCATTTTGTTGAGCAGGCTGCATTTGCCGTGCACCACTTCATCGTGACTTATAGGCAAAATAAAGTTTTCCGAAAAAGCATAGAAAAAGCTGAATGTGATGCAGCTGTGATTGCCTTTTCTGAAAAGCGGGTCCATGGAGGTGTAGCGAAGCATATCGTTCATCCAGCCCATGTTCCATTTGAAGTTGAAGCCGAGCCCGCCTATATCGGGCGGCATTGTTATCATGGGCCAGGCCGTTGATTCCTCGGCAATCATCATTATGGAGGGATGCTCCTTAAACATTGCCGAATTAAGCTGCTTTAAAAAATCAACCGCTTCAAGGTTTTCGTTGCCGCCGTTTTTATTCGGTACCCATTCTCCGGCCTCTCTGCCGTAATCAAGGTAAAGCATGGAGGCTACCGCGTCAACCCTAAGTCCGTCAAAGTGAAACACATCTGCCCAATACATTGCAGAGGAAATCAAAAAGCTTTTAACTTCGTTTCTGCCGTAATCAAAAACTCTTGTGCCCCATTCCTTGTGCTCGCCCTTGCGCATATCGCTGTATTCGTAAAGCGGCTCGCCGTCAAATTCGTAAAGACCGTGTGCGTCTTTAGGAAAATGAGCAGGCACCCAATCAAGAATAACTCCTATATCGGCTTTATGGCATTCATCAACGAAAAACATTAAATCATCCGGTGTGCCGTAGCGCGATGTGGGGGCAAAATATCCCGTTACCTGATAGCCCCATGAGCCGTCAAACGGATATTCCATAAGCGGCATCATCTCAATATGGGTATAGCCCATATCTTTAACATAGGGAATAAGCTCCGCCGCCATTTCTCTGTATGAAAGAAAATCACCGTTTTCTTTGCGTTTCCAAGAACCGAAATGAATTTCATAAATATTTACTGGCTTTTCAAGTATACTGCCCTTTGCCTGAGATTTTTTCCAAGGCTTGTCGTGCCATTTATAGCCGCCCAGCTCATAAATTTTTGATGCCGTTCCCGGCCTTGTTTCGCTGTGAAAGCCATAGGGATCGGCTTTGTAAAGCACGCGTCCGTCTTTCGCGGTGATGGCATATTTATAGCAATCGTATTTTTTTACTCCGTCAACCTCGGCCTCCCATATGCCGGGCGAAATTTGGTGCATGCGGTCGATATGTTCGTCCCAATCGTTGAAGTCGCCCACAACGGAAATTTGAACGGCATCGGGTGCCCAAACGCGAAATGCAAATCGATCCTCTTTAATTTTATGAGCGCCGAAGAATTCATATGCTCTGTAATTTTCACCTTTATTAAAAAGGTAAACAGGAAATTCGTATTCTTTTTTCAGTTTCTCCATAGGTCTCATCTCCCCGTGCATAAGCACTGTTCAATTTTGACAATTATCAGAATGGGCAAAATTATATATTTTATGCCCATGATATTAACTATCATTTTCATTGTAGCACCTCGTAATCCAATATTCAAGTGTTTTTTGGTTACTTTGTTACAAGATATTTTTGCAAATCAGGAATAATTGTGCAAAATGTAATAAAAATGCTCGGTTTTTTGGTTAAAACGAAATAAAAGAGTTGGTTTTGGTAAGACATTTTGTTGAAATGGTAAAAATATGCGACGATTTGCGAATTTATTAAACAGCTTTTTGCAAAAATCGATAAATGAAAATAAGCGGCAGGGGCAGTTGAAAAGCTGTTGCGTTTTACTTGTGCACAAATTACAGTTTCGCGGAAAAACGTGTGTGGATTTTAATTTATTTTTCTATTGATTGAATATGTATGAATATGTTATAATAATTACCATTAAATAGGTGTGCTTATAAAAGGTGCGCTTATAAATATGAATGTCGCGGGGCGGCTTGCCTTTGCGGCACAAGGCGCGTTTTTTCTTGAGGTGATGGAGTTGAAGGATGTTATAGTTGTTTTTCCCGTTAAGGAAACAGCTCTCTCGCTTCGCGCTCTTATCGAAAAAAACGGCTTTCATGTTTCCTGCGTTTGCGCGCTCGGCACATCGGCGCTTGATGCGGCGCAGCACACAACACAGGGGGTTATGGTGTGCCCTTTCTTAATGAGGGATATGTCTGCTGCGGAACTTGCCGAGCAGCTGCCAAACGGATTTGATGTTATCGCGCTTTCAAAAAACGGTGTGGAGCAATATATGGGCAATCTTATAACGCTGCCTCTGCCGATGGACAGAATGGAATTTATAAACACCGTAGCCATGCTTGTAAACAGCAAATCAAGCTTCACCCGCAGAGCGGAGGCAGACGGCGATTACATATCAAAAGCCAAGCAGGCACTTATGAGCATTAAGGGCATGAGTGAAATGCAGGCTCACAAATTTTTGCAAAAAGAAAGCATGCGCAGCGGCAAAAAAATATCCGCCGTTGCGATGGATATATTAGACAGGCTTGCGTAGCGGATGGGTAATATTACAGTCTGCTCATGCAACGGCAAAGCAAAATTCAAAAGCTTTGTGCCGAGGCAGGCCGGAAAGGACAGGGCTTATGAAGTTTACCAAAATGCACGGCTGCGGCAACGATTATATATATGTTGATTTGTTTACGGAAAAAGTAAAAAATCAATCGGATGCCGCAATAAAGCTTTCCGACAGGCATTTCGGAGTCGGCGGCGACGGTGTTATCTATATTCAAAAGGGCACAAAGGCCGATTTTGAAATGGTTATGTATAATGCGGACGGCTCTCGCGGCGCAATGTGCGGAAACGGTATTCGCTGCGTTGCAAGATATGTTTACGATAAGGGATATACGGATAAAACCGCATTCACAATCGAATCCATGGGCAAGGTGAAATATATTACGCTCACCCTTGATGAAAGCGGTGCCGTTTCGCTTATTAAAGTCGATATGGGCGCGCCGATTCTTTCGGCCGCAGAGATTCCCGTTCTGAGTGAAGAAAGTCCTGTAATAAATAAAAGGGTGCAAATCGGCGGTGCTGATTTTGATATAACCTGTGTTTCAATGGGCAATCCTCATGCTGTGGCTTTCATAGATAGAAGTCCGCGTGATTTTGCCGTTGAAAAATACGGCCCATTGTTTGAAAAAAACAGTATGTTTCCCGATCGGGTAAACGCCGAATTTGCTTATGTTATCGGCAGAACTGAAATTGAAATGCGCGTTTGGGAAAGAGGCGCCGGCGAAACTCTCGCCTGCGGCACGGGCACATGCGCCACGGCGGTTGCCGCAATACTTAACGGTTTGGCCGATAATGATTTAAAAATAAGCTGGAGCGGTAATGAGGCAGACAGTGTGTTTATGACCGGCCCTGCCGAATACGCTTTTACCGGCGAGATTGATTATAATTAAAAACGGAGGTTTAAAATATGAAGATTAACGACAATTTCTTAAAGCTTGAAGGCTCGTATCTCTTTTCAACGGTTGCCAGAAAGCAGCGTGAGTATCAGGAGGCTCATCCCGATAAGGAGGTTATCCGCCTTTCTATCGGCGATGTAACAAAGCCGCTTGCCCCCGCTGTTATTGAGGCTATGCATAAGGCTGTTGACGAAATGGCAAACGAGGCAACATTCAGAGGTTATCCGCCCGAGCACGGATATGATTTCCTTGTTGAAGCCATTCACAAAAATGATTATGAGGCTCGCGGCCTTGATATTTCTAAAGACGAGATTTTTGTTTCGGACGGTGCTAAATCCGATTGCGGAAACATCGGCGATATTTTCAGCCTTGATAACAAGGTTGCAATTTGCGATCCCGTTTATCCCGTTTATCTTGATTCAAACATTATGAGCGGCAGAACGGATATTATCTATATGCCTTGCACTGCCGAAAACGGCTTTATGCCTCAGCTTCCGAGCGAGGTGCCGGATATTATTTATCTTTGCTTCCCAAATAATCCCATCGGCGTTGCCGCAAGCAAGGATCAGCTTAAGGTTTGGGTTGATTATGCCATTGAGCACGGCGCAGTTATTCTTTATGATTCTGCTTATGAGGCTTTTGTTACGGACGGCTCCGTTAGGTCGATTTATGAGGTTGAAGGCGCAAAAAAGTGTGCAATCGAATTTCGTTCGTTTTCAAAAACAGCAGGCTTCACCGGCGTTCGCTGCGGCTACACCGTTGTTCCTAAGGATCTTGAATTCGGCGGCACAAGCCTTAATGCTCTTTGGGCACGCAGGCAGGCAACAAAGTTTAACGGCGTAAGCTATATTACACAAAGAGGCGCCGAGGCAGTTTACAGCGAGCAGGGCCAAAAGGAAATTAAAGAAATTCTTGCATACTATCAAAGAAATGCAAAAACAATTTATGACGGGCTCACCGAAGCAGGCTTCACTTGTTACGGTGCGGTAAATTCACCGTATGTTTGGCTTTCCGTTCCTCAGGGAATGACCTCTTGGGAATTCTTTGATGATTTGCTTGAAAAGTGCCAGGTAGTGGGAACTCCCGGTTCGGGCTTCGGCAAATGCGGCGAGGGCTATCTTCGCCTCACAGGCTTTGGTAATTACGAAAAAACAATTGAAGCCGTTGACAGAATCAAAACTGTTTACGGCAAATAATTTGCAAATGATTTTTTTGGCGTTGAGCCTTAAATTTGTTTAAAAAATATTTTGAATATCGGAGGATAAAAAAATGGAAAAGAAAGAGCAGCTTTATGAAGGCAAGGCTAAAAAGGTTTGGGCAACGGAAGATCCGGATGTGGTTATCGTTGACTACAAAGATGATGCCACTGCTTTTAACGGCAAGAAAAAGGGCACGATAGCAGGCAAGGGTGTTGTAAACAACAAAATGTCCAACTATTTGATGCAAATTCTTGAAACAAAGGGCATCCCGACCCATTTTGTTAAAGAGCTTTCAGATCGTGAAACGGCAGTTAAGAAGGTTTCCATTGTTCCGCTTGAGGTTATTATCCGCAATCGTGCAGCAGGCTCAATCTGCAAAAGACTCGGCCTTGAAGAGGGCATGGATTTTGTTGCTCCTTCCATTGAATTTTCTTATAAGTGCGATGAGCTTGATGATCCGCTTATTTCCGAATATCATGCAATCTCCTGCGGTTTTGCCACAAGGGAAGAGGTAGACACCATTAAAGATATGGCATTTAAGATCAATGATGTTCTTAAAGAATATTTTGCTTCAATCGGTGTTGAACTTATAGATTTCAAGCTTGAATTCGGCAAAACATCAGACGGCACAATTGTGCTTGCAGACGAGATCAGCCCCGACACCTGCCGCTTCTGGGATATCAAAACTCACGAAAAGCTCGATAAGGATCGTTTTCGTCGTGATCTCGGCGGCGTTGAAGATGCTTACGCAGAAATGATGAAAAGGACGGGTCTTGAAAAATAATGCCTAATAATACATACAACACTCCGTTTAATTCACGCTATGCCAGCAAGGAAATGCAATATATTTATTCTCCCGATTTTAAATTTAAAACATGGAGAAAGCTTTGGATTGCACTTGCAGAGGCGGAAAAAGAGCTTGGCCTTGATATCACTCAAGAGCAGATAGACGAGCTTAAGGCGCATGCGGAGGATATAAATTACGAAGCTGCCGCTGCATATGAAAAGCAGTTTCGCCACGATGTTATGAGCCATGTGCATGCTTACGGAGATCTTTGCCCAAAGGCAAAGGCAATCATTCACCTTGGCGCCACAAGCTGCTATGTGGGCGATAACACCGATGTTATCACAATGAGAGAGGCACTTTTGCTTATTAAGAAAAAGCTTGTTAATGCAATTGCCTCCGTTGCAAAATTTGCAAATGAATATAAGGATATGCCGTGCCTCGGCTTCACCCATTTTCAGCCTGCACAGCCCACCACAGTGGGCAAAAGAGCAACTCTTTGGCTCATGGATCTTGTTATGGATTATAACGAGATAAATCATGTGCTCGGCACTCTTATGCTGCTTGGCTCAAAGGGCACAACCGGCACTCAGGCATCCTTCCTTGAGCTGTTTGGCGGTGATCATGAAAAGTGCAAGCTTCTTGATCAAAAAATTGCCGATAAAATGGGCTTTAAAGCCTGCTTCCCCGTAAGCGGGCAAACATATGCAAGAAAGCTTGATACTATCGTTTGCAATTGCCTTGCGCTGATTGCTCAGTCTTGCTGCAAATTTTCAAATGATTTGCGCCTGCTTCAAAATCTTAAAGAAATTGAAGAGCCTTTTGAAAAAAATCAAATCGGATCCTCGGCAATGGCATATAAGCGCAATCCAATGCGCAGCGAAAGAATTGCATCTCTTTCACGCTATGTGATGATTGATGCGCTCAATCCCGCTTGGACAGCATCTGCTCAGTGGTTTGAAAGAACGCTGGACGACAGTGCAAACAAGCGTGTTTCTGTGGCAGAGGCCTTCCTTGCGCTTGATGGTATTCTTGATCTTTATATAAATGTTACAAGCGGGCTTGTTGTTTATCCCAAGGTTATCGAATCCCGCCTTATGAGCGAACTTCCGTTTATGGCAACGGAAAATATTATGATGGACGCTGTTAAAAAAGGCGGCGATCGCCAAGATCTGCACGAAAGAATTCGTGTTCATTCAATGGCGGCTGCACAGGTTGTTAAGGCAGAGGGCGGTAAAAATGATTTAATTGATCGCATTGCCGCAGATCCTGCATTTATGATGACGAAGGAAGAAATCCTTGCCGTTATGAAGCCGGAAAACTATGTTGGCAGAGCTCCGCAGCAAACAGCCGATTTTCTTAATGAAGTTATAAATCCGATACTTGATGCCGAAAAAGATTTGCTCGGCATTGATGTTGAAATAAATGTTTGATAAACGGAGGATTATATGATTCAATTAAGTGTACTTCAAACCTTTGCCGATTTGTTTTCCAATTTTAAAAACATTGAAATCGGCCAAATTGCAATGCTTGCAATCGGCGCAGTGCTGATCTATCTTGCAATCAAAAAGGAAATGGAGCCGTCGCTTTTGCTTCCGCTCGGCTTCGGCACAATTCTTGTTAACCTTCCAATGAGCGGCGCTATCGGCGAAGACGGCCCTATCACGGTGCTTTTCAGTGCCGGTATCAGCACGGGCGAGCTTTTCCCGCTGCTGCTGTTTATCGGCATAGGCGCAATGATAGATTTCGGCCCGCTGCTTAAAAACCCGTGGCTGATGCTTTTCGGCGCTGCGGCCCAATTCGGCATTTTCTTCACATTCTTCCTTGCATCATTCTTCTTTGATATTAAGGATGCCGCTTCGATTGCGGTTATAGGTGCGGCAGACGGCCCAACATCAATTTATGTGGCTCAGGTGCTGGATTCGGCTTATTTAGGCCCCATTATGGTGGCGGCATATTCGTATATGGCGCTCGTGCCTATCATTCAGCCGCCTGTTATTAAGCTTTGCACAACGAAAAAAGAACGCCTTATCAGAATGAAATATCATCCCGGTGAGGTTACAAAGCTCACAAAGATTTTGTTCCCGATCGTTATAACGATTGTTGCAGGTGTGGTTGCTCCGCAATCTGCTGCGCTTGTAGGCTTCCTGATGTTCGGTAACCTCATTCGTGAGTGCGGCGTGCTTGATTCTCTTTCTCAAACTGCGCAAAATTCTCTTGCAAATATTATCACAATATTGCTCGGCCTCACCGTTGCTTCGCAAATGTATTATAAGGATTTCCTTAAATGGAACACTCTTATCATTCTCGCACTCGGCCTTGTTGCATTCATTTTCGACACTGCCGGCGGTGTGTTCTTTGCAAAGCTCATCAACCTTTTCCTGCCTAAGGATAAAAAAATCAACCCGATGATCGGCGCGGCAGGCATTTCAGCGTTCCCGATGAGCGGCCGTGTTGTTAACCAAATGGGTCTTAAGGAGGATAATCAAAACTTCCTTCTTATGCAGTCCATAAGCGTAAATGTTTCCGGCCAGATCGGCTCTGTTATTGCCGGCGGCCTTATCCTTACGCTTGTGCAGAGCATTCTTGCTAAATAATCGGAGGTATGGCTATGTTTGATATTTTATTAAAATTAAATGTTATCGCAATGGCAATCCATGCCGATTCATGGAAGCAAACCTTGCCCGTTATGCTTATAGGAATGGTTGGTATATTTCTTGTTATAGGAGTTATTATTCTTATCACTTACGGCCTTAATAAGCTTTCTGTTAAAAACAAGAAAGACGATAAGGAAGATAAATAATTATCTCAAATTATCACATAACGGGCGAAAGCTTGCGGCACATTTTGCAAAGAAAAATATGATTTAAGCTTTTCGGATTTTGCCCGTTTACCAAATTGTAAAAAAATCTGCCGATGCGTAAGTGTCGGCAGATTTTTTTGTTAATGCCCTGCAAATATAATCGCTTTGCTTAAATTGCTGTGAATCAAAAATCAAATAAATAAATGAAATCTGCTGCACAAATTCAGACCATGCCGCTTTTTTTGCTGCAATGCAAATGCGATGCTTTGCCGTTTGTTTGCTTGGCGAATTTTACGAAACGAGCCGTTTGCTTTTATTTGCTTGACTTTTGGATTGCAGTGTGCTAATATATGTGTTGTTCAGTCGGTGTTTATTACGAAGAGGGTCCACCCGTTCCCATTCCGAACACGGTAGTTAAGCTCTTCAGTGCCGAAAATACTTGGCGGGCAGCCGCCCGGGAAAATAGGTCGACGCTGACATCTAAAGCATCTTGCTTTCGCAAGGTGCTTTTTCTTTTGCCCGCCTTTCCGCCGTTTCTCTTCGAACAAACGGATTTATGTTAACAACTCCCGGGAGCACGCAGGGCGGTGCCCTGAATTTCGTTCGCACAATGAATTATACTCCGAAATTCAGACCGCTACTGAGCTCTTTTTGCTCGCTGTATCTGCCGCCGGCAGCGCTCGCAA
>ENA-ORNO01001522-ORNO01001522.1-human-gut-metagenome-genome-assembly--contig:-NODE-1522-length-10382-cov-3.927956_pt1 | contig 10382 bp, 17 predicted proteins | sample MGYA00242117_ERZ509026 | MGnify/ENA primary metagenome ERZ509026 (study PRJEB26280, sample SAMEA2338710) | human gut metagenome | biome: human gut; feature: human-associated habitat; material: faeces... | reverse complement strand
GAGCGTTCGGTTCGCATCCGAGAGGTCGAGGGTTCGAATCCCTTCAGGTCCACCAAACAATGCAAATCCGAACACCTTATTTTTCGTGAAACATTGTTTCGGATTTGTTTTCATAGTAGAGGAAGTCTGACTTCGGTTAGGCTTCCTTTTTCTGTTCCAGCTTGAGTTCCATAACAGCCGCTTCAATGAGATTTTCAATCTCTGATACATTAAGAGTGAAGCCCTTGCTGTTGAGGAACTGCACCACATAGTCTTTCTTCTCCTGTCCTCTACCAGTTCCAACATAAATCATTTCTGCCGCTTCGACAGCAATATTTACCCAAAACTTGATAGGGATAAGTAGCGGCTCGTCTTTCTTTGCAGAAATTGCACCCTTGCGTACCATGTTCGTACCGAACTCGATGTAATTATGAATCGTCTCGAACATCGGCAAGTTCCAGTAGGCAATATCACAACCGAAAAGGTTGCCTACGATGATGTTTGCAATCTCGTATCTATTCAGAGCCGCAAAGTGCTGACAGATTTCCATGTCGTGAAGATAATCCTCACGATATTTCCCTGTGAGATAGCACAGCTCTTTCGGAATACCGAGAGGGTTAGGATTGAACTTACGATGGAGTTCTTTGATAGCTGACTGAATCTCTTTCTTACGACCCTGTGCTTTGTAGTCGGCAATCAACTTTTCTTGCATTTCAAAGAGCTTGTCTTTACCTTGCATGAGGTCGATAGCGAGATTTTGATAATACTCGGCTACCTGTTTTCCGAGGTTGCGGCTACCTGTATGAATGATAAGGTATTTTGTACCTTCATCGTCAATGTCAATTTCGATAAAGTGATTGCCACCACCGAGAGTTCCGATACTGCGTTCAAGTCGTTTGGTGTCCTTCAGCTCTCGGAAACAGCGAAGCTCTTTGATTCTGTCGAACTGAACCTGTCTGCCCTCATGGACATTACGCCCACTCGGTACATATTCACGAATAATCTTATCCACAGTCTCAAGGTCGATTTCGTCCTTACCCAGCTCGATAGTGAGCATACCACAACCAATGTCAACACCTACGATGTTCGGAATAACTTTGTCTCCGAGGTCAGCGGTAAATCCGATTACACAGCCAGCCCCGGCGTGAACATCGGGCATGATACGAACCTTGCAGTCTGAAAAAGCTGGTTGCTTTACGAGAGTATGAATCTGATTGAGAGCTTCGTACTCGATGTTCTCTGTAAAGATTTTAAGGTCACTCATTTTCTTCTACCTCCTCGAATGTGTCCATAGGTACATTCATTTCGTCTTCTTCATCATCGACAGCCACATAAACTCCGTCACTTGTCGGTACTACCAACTGACAACAATCCAAATCTTCACCTGTGGCTTCAATGAAAGAATCAGAATCAATCTCAATGATTTTGAAATATCTTGCCATTACTTATCCTCCTTATAAAAATCGGGGTTATCCAGCACCTTCCAGCGAAACTTTCTGTCTGCCGGAACAAGCCCTAAATCTTCTGCGTAAAACCTCAAGTCGAAGTCATGGACTGTACGACCATCGGGGTGAAATGTAACAGGACTATCCCAATCCCATTTGAGCAGTAGCTCCCACAGCTCGGGATATTCCTTACGGAGAAGTCGTAACTGGTCGATAGCCTAAAGCTCGCTGGAGGAAATCTGCCTTGTCTTTGTTACCCTGTGTGACTTCATCAATGAATTTCTCCCAGCGTTCGCACTTCACATCACGACTGATTGTGTGACGGAAGACTGTCTGCATTGTCAAGAAGTCTTCCCAGTTATGCTCTCTGAAGGAGAAGTCTCTCAAGTCGTAAGTACCATTGACACAGTTAATGAGATAGGGGTCAGCGTCAAACTGGACAGCAGAGATACGAAGTTCACCTGTTGCGTCCTTGAGGATTCTGTCTCTCATACGCCTGTCACCCATCTTATTTACGAAAGTAGTATAAGACTTTCTCAAATCATCGTCCTCGATTTCTCCACAGTAGAGAATCATCAGACGGACAAAATCTTTAATTCTTTCGGACACGAGGATTGCTCCCTCGTCCTTACGCCACGCACCCTCGGAGTAGGTGTACCAGCTCTTGTGTTCCGGGCAATATCTGACTTCCTGTGAGTACAGCAAACCAAAGAGATTTGCCATACCCATTTCAGACCACTCGAAACCCGAGCTGGTTTCATCTGCTTTTTCGGGGTGGTAGTGCTTGATTAGATACATTTTGCTGGACAAATCCTCGTCCATGATTACTCGTCCATTATGTAACTCAAAAAGCTCTTGCATAATTACACACCCCCACGAACCACCTTATTGAGCAGAGATTCGTAAAGGTTCTTGTAAAGATTTCTCTCGACTGCCACTGAATTGTCAACAGCGACAGGAGCTTCCTTGACAACAGGTGTATTCTCGATACCCAGCGAGTAGAGCATACATCTATCAATCTCTGCCATTTCTTTGTCGGTGCAACAGCGAACGAAGTCACCGAGCCTGTCCTTCGACACTGTGTAAATGGTTTCACACAGAGCTGTGGACGGAACTTTACAAATGATACTTGTGTGTGTAGGCATAGGGTGCTTGTCCTTCGTAGTGAGATAAACGACCTCGACAACCTCTGCATGACTGTTGAGCTTGTCGGAAGATACGATGATACCAGGTCTACCAGCTTCGTTCATGGGGTCTGTTGCATAGAATTTAGAATTTGCGATGTAGTAAATATCTCCTCGCTTGGGCTTGATATTCTTACCTCTGAAATATCCCATCACTTTTTACCTCCTGTTCCTGTCAGTGCTATCGCACATTTTTGTTTGTCCTCAACCCACCATGCACACTGTTCTTGCAGACAGTAGACAGGTTGAGTACCGATTTTGATATTGTTATCCTCGTCTACAACCGTGTTGGTTGTGAGGAGAGGACAGATAATTTCTTTCATATAGAACCTCCTATGTATTCAGTAACTCGTCTATCCAGCTACTTTTGAGACCCTTAAAAATATGAGCAATTACATCAACAGTCCAGCCATTACCGATTGCATGAAATCGCTTTTTAGGTGGAATACCCTCTGTGTAATTGTCGGGGAGAGTTTGCAATCTTTCGGCTTCAACAGGGGTAATGCTGTAATATCGACCATCACCATGATTGATAATCAGACCTGTGTTATTGCCATAATCGCCACAGTAGCACCCGAGACATTTACTGGTTTCATCGAAAGTTCTGATTTTCGCCATTACATTTTTCTGTATCTTTCTGCCAGCATATTCAGCGGAGAGATACTTCTCGACCTTATCGGTAATATCGTAATCGGATTTACAATCGACAGGCTCGGCAATATCACCTACGGTGTAGTGCTTCGGAGACCAGTCTTTTACAGGAATGTTTGTCCAATACAATCTCTTTCGGCTCTGTGCTGAAAAGTCAATGCTACCCACCAATGGATATGCGAGGTCATTTATCTGTCCGTCAGTCAGATTCATGCTCTCGCTCTGCGAGTATCTCCTCGCATACAGCGAGAATCTTCTTCGCTTTGGGGTAGGTATAAGTTCCTCGAAGAATACTTGACATCATAGGGGGAGAAACTTCATAACCTCGCTCACGAAGCTCCAAAATCATATCCACCTGTGAAATTCGTAATTTCTCCATTCTCGACTTGACACTCACGATTTTTACCTCCTTTCATGTTCTGAAATTCGGAACTGATATTGACAAAAAGGCGAATTTGTGTTATTATTATTCTTACAAACATACCCAAACTCAACTACTTCCCGAAACTGCCAATTTCGAGAGGTCGCTTTCTTATTGCCAATTCGTGATTTCCGAATTTCTTGTTCTTATTATAATTCTTATTTCACGAATTGTCAATAGGTAAATTCAAAAAATCCGAATTGAATTTGTGAATAATTTGTGAAGGGAGAATTAGACAATGACATTCGCTGAAAATATCAAGCGTATTTGTGCCGAACGAGGAACGAATCTTACAGCAGTAGTTAAGAAGGTCAAAGGGTCTTCATCGTTTGTTACTGCTATCAACAAAGGGTCTCTACCAAAAGAAAGCGAACTATTGGAGTTCGCACAAGAGCTGGGGTGTTCCGTTATGGATTTCTTCGCTGACGAAGAAGACCTCGCCCCACAGCAAGTACCACAGAACGAGGACGAACAGGACATACTTAAAATCTATCGCTCATTGTCTCGTAGAGCGAAACATGAGTTTATGAGTATGGTCTATGAATTTGAAAATAGGAAAGAATTAGAGGGGGATAATGACACAGCTACGGCAATCTAAAGTCATTCCCTTTGAATTGATAAAGAGAAAGAAGCAACTGGAGGTGGTACTACGAAAGCGGTAATATATGCTCGTTATTCGAGCCATAACCAAAGAGAAGAATCCATTGAGGGTCAGCTTCGAGAGTGCCACGAGTTCGCCATGAAGAACGATTTTGTGGTGATAGATGAATACTGCGACAGAGCCATATCGGGCAAGACCGACAATCGCCCGATGTTTCAAAAGCTCATTAAGGATTCTGAAAGAGGACACTTTGACGCTGTAATCATGTACACTCTTGACCGTTTCGCTCGTAACAGATACGATTCTGCAATCTATAAGGCGAAGCTCAAGAAGAATGGTGTAAAAATCTTCTATGCGAAACAGCCCATGCCGGACACACCCGAGGGAATTATCCTTGAATCTGTCCTTGAGGGTTACGCCGAGTATTACAGCGAAAACCTCGCCCGAAGTATCAGACGAGGTATGAAAGAGAACGCCCTACACGGTATCGCTATGGGTACACCAGTGCTGGGCTATAAAATTGTTAATAAGAAATTCGAGATAGACCCTGTTGGGGCAAAAGCAGTACAGGCTATCTTTACTATGTATGCTGAAGGTAAATCACAAAACGATATTGTCCAATACCTTAATGAACAGGGATATAAGACTTCCCGAGGAAATGCTTTTAACAAAAACAGCTTGAGTAGAATCTTGAGAAATGACAAATACATCGGTGTTTACCGCTTCGATGATGTAGTGCTGGAAGACGCTGTACCGCCCATCATCAGCCGAGAACTGTTCGAGAAAGTACAAGCCCTGTTCAAACACAACTATGCGGCTCGTGCAAGGAACAAAGCGATTGAAGATTACTTATTATCTACAAAGCTATTCTGCGGTCACTGTGGCTCTGCTATGGTCGGTGAGAGTGGTACATCGAAATCCGGGAAACTTCATTATTACTATAAGTGTGTAAATCGTAAGAGAAAGCACAACTGCGATAAGAAAGTGGAAAAGAAAGACTGGATAGAAAAACTCGTTGTCCAGTACACAGTAGAGAATGTCCTCACAGACGAGAATATCGAACTCATAGCAACCCGAGCTATGGAATTGATAGAGAAAGAGCTTCAAGATACCTCTGTACTGGTGAGCTTACAGGGAATGTTGAAAGAGACTAATAAGAAGATAAAGAACCTGTTGACTGCAATCGAGCAAGGAATCTTCACCAGCACCACCAAAGATAGACTTGAGGAGCTGGAAGCAGAGAGACGAGACATTGAGGGTCAAATCGCCCGAGAAGAAATGAAAAAGCCCCTCTTGACGAAGGAGCGTATCATGTACTGGCTCGCTTCGTTCAAGAAGGGCGATATAAACGATATAGAATATCAGCGTAGAATAATCGACACGCTGGTAAACTCCGTATATCTGTACGACCACGGAGACAAAGGGCGAAAAATCGTGCTGACATTCAACATCAGCGGAGCGAATACCCTTACTATCGAGTGTTCGGATATTGAGGGCATAACTCCACCAAAAATAAACCACCCGTAAGGGTGGCTTTATTTTTGCTGTGGGCCTAGGGATTCGAGGTTTATGCCCCGGAGGGGTAAATCCCTTCAGGTCCACCAAACAGGTATTGGACGAACACCTATTTCTTCAGCGGCGGCTTCGCCGTGAAATGTTCGCTCTGATCCACAACAGAAAAGCGCCGTCTTGGGAGTGATCCCGAGACGGCGCTTTTTGCTGCATATCATTCTGTTGGACATACTCCTGGTGTTCTGGCGGGATATGCGCCCGGATCGCGCTGTACTGGCTGAATCGTCCGTGCAGCCGGGAAAGGGAACAGATCCGGTTTCCACCGCAGAAGGCCTCCACAGCGGCTCTGGCGAGCCGGACATCTGCCTTCTGCCTGATGTATTCAAAGGGAACGGAGCAGTTTATGCGCTCCACAAATCATACGCCCAGCGGATCGTTGTGGCCGGATAGATATTGCAGCCGCCGAAATGCCGCCCGGAATGTATGAGTCCCCCGCTCAGGTAAACAGCGGCAGGATTTTCCGGATAAGCTCCACGCAGCCATCCTCGCCCAGCTGCTCGGAGTCCAGCGACAGATCGTACCCCGCGGCGTCCCGCCATTCCTCGCCGGTATAGACCTTTTCCGCGGCGGAAAGCATCTCCTTCCAGCCGATGCGCTCATCCGCCGCGCCGAAAAGGCGCTCGTGGATACCGCTGACCTCCGATGCCTTGCGCAGCAGATCCCGGTCATAATACGGGATATTCAGCTGTTGGGACAGCTTGCGGGTAATGTCGTGGCCGCCGCTGCCGGTCTCTCGGGCAACCGTAATGACAAAATGCTCCATAAATACTCCTCCTCACGCACCCAGATAGGCCTTGCGGACCCGGTCGTCCTCCGCCAGCTGGCGGCGGCGCTCCTTCAGTCGGGGAAAATGGCCGTAGACCCGCTCCATGTTCTCCGCCACAAGTCTGGCGTCCGAAATGGTATAGGCGCCCATTTTCAGGTTTTCCTCCACCGTCATCTGGGCGAACACATGGCGGCCCTCCGGCACATGGGCCAGTCCCATCCGGATAATGGAGTTGGCGGGTACGGACTGAAGGTCCGTGCCGTCCAGCGTGATGGAGCCGGAGGCGGAACGCAGCAGCCCGGAGATGGCATGCAGCGTGGTGGTCTTGCCCGCGCCGTTGGCGCCGATCAGGGCCACCAGCTCGCCGGAATAGATGGAGAGGTTAAAATCCTGCACAGCGTGCAGCCCTCCGAAGGAAATGCCCAGATGCATGGTCTCCAGCACCGGCTTTTTTGTTGTTTCAGACATGGCGCTTGGCCTCCTTCTGTACGGATCTGCCCTCGGAGCGGGCGGTACGCCACGCCCGGAGCTTGGCGGGCCACCGGGGAATATCGCACAGAGCAAATTCCCTGCTGCCCATGATACCTCTGGGGCGGAACATGATCACGATGACCAGCGCGATAATTTTCTTCGTTTTCATCTTCATCAGAATGCCCTCCTTGTTTCGATTTTGGCCTGAATAAACAGAAAAGGCGTGTGTCCGGACTATCCCGGTCACACGCCTTTGTGTTGCGTTTTGTCGTAAGCGCAAATTCAGAGTTTGTCAATCGCCATCACTCTACAAAATATTCCGCCGAATCATGTACACACTCGGTACATCAGACGATTTTTCGGCACAACGGACAAGCACGCGCAGAGTCCTCCGTATGCAGACAAGTGTCTTTTTATGAAATTTGTGCAGCGGGGGCAAATCGGATGTCTGCCAGTCCGAGATGTCCAAATTCCATCTTTCTTTCACATTTCGATTGGTTCTTCGCGCCTTTGCCCACCTTCGCCCCGATAGGCCGTGACCGTCTCGATGGCCTCCTCCGCTCCGGACCTCCTCGCCCAGCGGTAAAACAGCCAGAAAATACGGGACACGCCCTGCGTATCCCGTATTTTCTGGCTGGTATTCATTCTCCCCCGCACTGCTGCCAGCGCCAGGCGTCGCGGCACATATCCTCAAGCGACCGCCGCGCCCGCCAGTGCAGCACCTGCGCCGCCTTCTCCGTTCCGGCGTAGCACACCGCCGCATCGCCGGCCCGCCGCCCCGCCATCACATAAGGCACCGTCACGCCGGTGGCCTGTTGGAAGGCGTCGATGAGCTCCCGCACGCTGGTGCCGCGGCCGGTGCCCAGATTGAACACCTCCGCACCGGTGTGCTCCTGCGCGTAGGCCAGCGCCGCCGCGTGCCCCTCCGCCAGATCCATCACGTGGACATAGTCCCGGATGCAGGTACCGTCCGGCGTGGGATAGTCGCCGCCGAACACGCTGAGCTTTTCCCGTATCCCCGCCGCCACCTGGGTGACATAGGGCATCAGGTTGTTGGGCACGCCGTTGGGCCGCTCCCCGATGCGCCCGCTCTCATGAGCGCCGATGGGGTTGAAGTACCGCAGCAGCACCACCGCCAGCTCCGGCTCCGCCGCAGCCGCGTCCCGCAGGATCTCCTCAATAAAATACTTCGTTCTTCCGTAGGGATTGGTACACTGCCCCACCGGCATGTCCTCCGTCAGCGGCGAGGGGCTCTCCCCGCCGTACACCGTGGCGGAGGAGCTGAACACCAGCCTCCTGCACCCGAACTCCGCCATGACCTCCAGCAGTGTCAGCGTGGTGTCCAGATTGTTGCGGTAGTACTTCACCGGCTTGCGCACCGACTCCCCCACCGCCTTGAAGCCCGCGAAATGGATGACCGCGTCAATACTGTGGTCCGCGAACACGGCCCGCATGGCCTCCCGATCCGCCGCGTCCACGCGGCACACCGCCATTTTCCGTCCCGTGATCTCCTCCAGCCGCCGCGGCACGTCCGGACTGCTGTTGGAGAAATCATCCGCGATCACCACGTCGTACCCCGCAGCGGCGCAGGCCGCCGCCGTGTGCGACCCGATGTAACCGGCCCCGCCGGTCAGCAGTATCGCCATCGCATATATCCCCCTTTCTTCGATATTCCCATGATACCGTGGTCCATCTCCCCTGTCAAGAAATGCCTTTGGGCGCAAACGGTAAATTGTTACTTTTTTTCACTTGCAAAAGTGAAAAATTATAGTATCATTATGACACGCGCCGCACTCTGCTGGACGGAGGCGGCAGCAGGAGGTAACATAATGAATCAAGAAACGAAGCGCACGAAACTTTCCGTGCACGATCTGGTACAGCTGTCTGTACTGATCGCCATCATGCTGCTGTTGGAGCTGACGGGCCTGGGTATGATCAAGACCGCGGGCCTGGAGATCACCATCATGCTGGTACCGGTCATTGTGGGAGCCATCGTCATGGGTCCCGCCGCCGGTGCCCTGCTGGGCGGTGTATTCGGCCTCATCAGCTTCTGGGAATGCTTTGGCAAGAGCGCCTTTGGCGTGGTGCTGATGGGCATCAACCCTTTTCTCACCTTCCTTGTCTGCGTACCCACCCGCATCCTGGCGGGCTGGATCTGCGGTCTGGTGTTTCAGGCGCTGCGCAAGGTGGATAAGACCCGCCTGTTGTCCTTCGGCGCCGCCGGCCTGTCCGGTGCGCTGTGCAACACGCTGTTCTTCATGACCACCCTGTGCCTGTGCTTCTACAACACTGACTTCATTCAGGGCTTTGTGCAGGCTATGGGCAGCGCCAACGCCTTCCTGTTCGTCATCGCCTTTGTGGGTGTCAACGGTCTGGTGGAGGCCATCGTGTGCTTCTTCACCGGCGCCGTCATCGCCAAGGCTGTGGTGTTCAGCAGCGGCAAGCTGGCTGCCCGCCGCACCGCTGTGCAGAACGGAAAGTGAGGTAGAGCGCTATGATCCTCGCGCTGGATATTGGCAACACCCATATCGTCCTGGGCTGCATGGAGGGCCGGCGCATCCGCTATCTGTGCCGCATGGCCACCAACCGGCTCACCACCGGCGCGGAATACGCCGTCACCATCAGCCGCCTGCTGGAGTTCGGCCATATCGCGCCTGACGCCTTTGACGGCGCCATTATCTCCTCTGTGGTCCCCCAGGTCACCCGCTCCCTGTCGGAAGCCGTGAAAATGCTGACCGGTGTGGAGCCCATGGTGGTAGGTCCCGGCATCCGCTCCGACCTGACGGTCCGTCTGGACGACCCCGCCACGCTGGCCAGCGACCTGCTGGTGGCCGCCGTGGGCGCGCTGGACGTGTATGAGCCGCCCCTGATCCTCATCGACATGGGCACCGCCACCACCGTCACCGTACTGGATGGCGAGGGTGCGTTCCGCGGCGGGGCCATCATCCCCGGCGTGCAGCTGTCCCTGTCGGCGCTGGCGTCCCACACGTCGCTGCTGCCCGCCATCTCGCTGGATGCCCCGCCCCACGCCATCGGCACCAACACCGTGGACTGCATGAAAAGCGGCAGCATTCTGGGTGCCGCCCTGCTGCTGGACGGCATGATCGACCGCATGGAGGCCGAGCTGGGCCAAAAGGCCACGGTGGTGGCCACCGGCGGTCTGGCCCACTGCATTGTTCCCATCTGCACCCACGAGATCCTGCTCAACGAGGATCTTCTGCTCTATGGCCTTGCCGTGCTGTACGAAAAGAACCGCTGACAAAAAAAGAGGTCCCGCGTCCGTAGACGCGGG
>ENA-ORNO01001514-ORNO01001514.1-human-gut-metagenome-genome-assembly--contig:-NODE-1514-length-10421-cov-2.893209_pt1 | contig 10421 bp, 8 predicted proteins | sample MGYA00242117_ERZ509026 | MGnify/ENA primary metagenome ERZ509026 (study PRJEB26280, sample SAMEA2338710) | human gut metagenome | biome: human gut; feature: human-associated habitat; material: faeces... | reverse complement strand
GGAGGAGCTTTCCTGATGAAGCATAAGGAACGGCTGGATGTGCTGCTTGTCGCGCGCAATCTGGCGGAATCGAGAAGCAAGGCGCAGGCTATGATTATGGCGGGTGAGGTCTATGTCAACGAGCAGAAGGCCGACAAGGCCGGGCTTGAGATCAACATTGACGACGAGCCCGTGGTCGAGGTGCGCGGCAGCGCCTGTCCATATGTCAGCCGCGGCGGGTTGAAGCTTGAAAAAGCAATGCAGTGTTTTCCGATTTCGCTTTCCGGCAAAATTTGCTTGGATGTGGGTGCTTCAACCGGCGGCTTCACCGATTGTATGCTTATGAACGGCGCTGTTAAGGTGTATTCGATAGATGTCGGCTACGGTCAGCTTGCGTGGAAGCTCAGGTGTGACGAACGGGTGGTAAATCTTGAACGCACCAATTTCAGATATGTAACGGAGGAGCAGATTAAGGATAAAATAGATTTTGCTTCCGTTGATGTTTCGTTTATCTCTTTGAGCCATATTTTGCCTAATCTTAATAAATTCTTGAATGATGACGGTCAGGCGGTATGCCTTATCAAGCCTCAGTTTGAAGCGGGAAAAGAGAAGGTCGGTAAAAAAGGCGTTGTTCGTGACAAATCAGTTCATGCCGAGGTGGTTGAAAAGATTATCGACCTCGCAAGCCAAAACGGCTTTTCTGTTTGCGGACTTGATTTTTCGCCCGTTAAAGGTCCCGAAGGCAATATTGAATATTTAATTTATTTGAAAAAAAGCGTGAAACCGGTTGTTGAGCCGGGAATTGACGCTGAATTTACTGTTCAAAAATCTCACGAGGAATTAGAATGATTTTTTCGGTTTTTTCTGATTTAAACAATCCCGATAAACTGGCTGTTGCAAAGGAATTGCTTAGGGTGCTTGAGGGCACAAACTGCAAAGTTTGCTTTGACAGCAAATATGCAAAGCCGCTTGAGGGCTGTGGCTGCGCTCTGTTGCCTTATGATGAAATGTATAAAGCCTGCGATATTGCTGTTGCCGTGGGCGGTGACGGCACAACCGTTAAAACCGCAAAAAATGCCGCGGTGAACGGCAAACCCACACTCGGCATAAACGGCGGCAGGCTTGGCTTTTTAAAGGCCGCGGAGCGAAATGAGCTTTCGCTTGTAAAGCGCGTGCTTGACGGCGATTACAGCATTGAGGAAAGAATTTTACTTAAGGCAACCGTCAGTGAAAACGGCATTTTACGCGAGGAGAGGCATTGCCTTAATGACGCCGTCATTTCAAGAGGCGATTTTGCAAGGCTTATTGATGTTGATATTTGTTCTTCCGGCAGAGAAATGCTTACTGTTCGTGCAGACGGCATTATCGTTTCAACCCCAACCGGCTCAACGGCTTATTCGCTTGCGGCGGGCGGTCCGATTTTAAGCCCGGATCTCAATTGCTTTGTGGTCACCTCCATTTGCCCACATTCTTTGATGGACAGAAGCTTGGTTGTAAATTCAAAAAACACTCTTGACATCACTGTTATAAGCGATGTTCAAAATAATGCAATATTAACTTGTGACGGTGAAAAGCCGATAGTTGTTAGCGGCAAATCAAAAATTTCTATCTCTCTTTCACCGTATTTGGCTCGGCTTATTAAAATCAAGCCGGATAATTTTTATGAAACCGTTAAGAAAAAAATTATCGAAAGGGGAGCGTAAATTGAAAAAAAGACGACTTGCAAAAATACTTGATATAATAAACTCCGGAAATATAGAAACGCAGGAGGAACTTCAGGCACGCCTGCGCGATTGCGGATTTGAAGTTACTCAGGCCACCGTTTCCCGCGATATTAAAGAACTTAGGCTTGTTAAAGAGCTTTCCGAAAGCGGAAAATATGTATATACCACAGGCGTCAGAAATAACTCGGATGATGCCAATTTAAGCTCTAACAGAATTTTCAGAGAATCGGTTATAGGAATAGACAGCGCCATGAATATTGTGTGCATTAAATGTGCCGTTGGTATGGCAAATGCAGCCTGTGCCGCAATAGATAAAATGCATTGGGCCGGTGTTGTGGGCACCGTTGCGGGCGACGACACTATTTTTGTGCTTTGCAGAAATGAAAAGGCCGCAGTCGCATTCACATCAAATTTGGAGAAGATACTCAATGTTAAGAACTCTTAGTATTGAAAATATCGCGGTAATCGAAAAAGCAAAAATCGATTTCGACGGCGGGCTTAATGTTCTCACCGGCGAAACAGGCGCGGGTAAATCAATAGTTGTGGATTCAATCAATGCCGTGCTTGGCGAACGCACATCAAAGGAACTTGTTCGCACGGGTTCGGATTTTGCTTTCGTTTCCGCTTTCTTTGAAAATATAAACGCAACCGTTTGCGGTGAACTTGAAAAACTTGGATATACCCCTGAGGATGACGGCTCTTTGCTGATAACAAGAAGAATCAGCAAGGACGGCAGATCCTCGTGCCGCATAAACGGTATGCCCGCCACGGTTTCCGTTTTGCACACTCTCGGCAAGGCGCTTGTGAATATTCACGGCCAGCACGACAGCCAATCACTGCTTGATCCCGAACAGCATTATAAATTTATAGATATGCTTTCGGGCGATTCAAGTGTGCTCTCCGATTATAAAGCGGCATTTTCGCGCTTTTTGTCTGTTCGCAGAGAACTAAAAGCGTTAACCGCCGCCGCGGATTCGGCGGATAAAAACACGGAATTGCTCGAATATCAAATCAAAGAGCTTGAGGAAGCCGATATTAAAATCGGCGAAGCACAGGCTCTAAACGCCCGCAAAAAGGTGATGGACAGCGCCGAGGAAGCCGCCAAGGCTTATTCTTCGGCTCTTGAAGCGGTAAACGGAGACGACGAAAATCCCGGAGCGGAATCTTTGCTTCAAAGTGCGTTGGAATCCGTTGTGCGATTTTCGGAGCTTTCTCCTGAAATAAAAAAAGCCGCCGCACTGCTTGAAAACGCTGTTGATGAAATCGCAGACGCCAAATCGGTTATAGGCGGCGAACTTTCTGTGCTTGATTTTGACCCGCGTGAACGTGAAGAAATCGAAGAACGGCTTGACGAATTGTTCAGGCTCGGCAAAAAATACGGCGACGGCGAAGAAAAAATGCTTGTCTACCTTGATAATGCCAAGAGAAAACTTAATTCGATAGTCAATAACGAAGAAGAACTCGAAAAGCTGAACGACGAATATGATAAGGCTTATGCCGATGTGCTTGCCGCAGCCGAAAAGCTGACTGCTTTGCGCAAAAAAACGGCACAAAAATTTGCCGAAGATGTTAAAAATCAGCTTGCATATCTCGATATGCCCAAAATTAACTTTACCGTTGACTTCAAAAAGGGTATAATGTCTTCCGCGGGGCTTGATAAAATCGAATTTTTGATATCAGCAAACCCCGGTGAAGAACCGAAACCGCTTGTAAAAATCGCTTCCGGCGGCGAGCTTTCAAGAATAATGCTTGGAATTAAGAGCATTTTGGCGTATAATGACACAGTTGACACTTTGATTTTTGATGAAATCGATACAGGCGTCAGCGGCAGAGCAAGCCAAAAAATCGGTTTAAAGCTTAAAGAGGTTTCAAAAAACACACAGGTTATATGCGTAACCCACTCGGCGCAAATTGCCTCGAATGCAGACAGTCATTTCCTTATCAGCAAGGATATTTCAGGCGATCGCACTTTCACAAGCGTTACGCTGCTTAACCGCTCTCAGCGCAGAAACGAGCTTGCAAGAATAATGGGCGGGCTTGAAATAACCGATGCCATGCTGAACAGCGCCGAAGAACTGTTGCTGACAAATTACGGAAAATAGTTACAAATGCGGCGATTTAACAGGCGTTATTATTCAAAAAGTAAAAAACGGCACATGCCGATTTATTTCAATGTTTAAAATAAATTAAATACACGGAGGATATAAAAAATGGGTGTATATGAAGATTTAAAAGCGCGCGGCCTGATTGCTCAGGTTACCGATGAAGAACAGGTCAGAGAGCTTGTTAATTCCGGTAAAGCGATTTTCTATATCGGCTTTGACCCCACGGCAGACAGCTTGCATGTTGGTCACTTTATGGCGCTTACGCTTATGAAAAGGCTTCAGGAAGCGGGCAACAAACCGATTGCGCTTATCGGCGGAGGCACAGGCATGATAGGCGATCCGAGCGGCAGAACCGATATGCGCCAAATGCTTACAAAAGAAACAATTAAACACAACTGCGATTGCTTTAAAAAGCAAATGTCCAAATTCATCGATTTTTCGGACGGCAAAGCGCTTATGGTAAACAACGCCGATTGGCTGCTCGATTTAAATTATGTTGAGCTTTTGCGCGAAGTCGGCGCTTGCTTTTCCGTAAACAGAATGCTTTCTTTTGAATGCTACAAGCAAAGAATGGAAAGAGGGCTTTCTTTCCTTGAATTTAACTATATGATTATGCAGAGCTATGATTTCTACGCCCTTTATCAGAAATACGGATGCAATCTTCAGTTCGGCGGCGATGATCAGTGGTCAAATATGATCGGCGGTATGGAGCTAATCAGAAGAAAACTCAACGGCAATGCAAATGCCATGACCATTACCTTGCTTCTCAATTCCGAGGGCAAGAAGATGGGCAAAACGCAAAAGGGCGCTGTTTGGCTTGATCCCGAAAAAACTTCTCCTTATGAATTTTATCAATATTGGAGAAATGTGGACGACAGCGATGTTATCAAATGCATGAAGCTGCTCACATTCCTGCCTCTTGAGGAAATTGCCGAATATGAAAAGCTTGAGGGCGCAGAGCTTAATAAGGCTAAAGATGTGCTTGCTTTTGAACTTACAAAGCTTGTTCACGGCGAGGAAGAAGCGAAAAAGGCAAGGGAGGCTTCAATAGCTCTTTTTGCGGGCGGCGCTGATAAATCAAATATGCCCTGCACCGTTATGGAAGAGTCGGATTTTGTTGATGGCAGTGTTTCCGTGCTTGATATGATGGTTAAGGCAGCCATGATCAAATCAAAGGGCGAGGGCAGACGACTTATTCAGCAGGGCGGTATTTCGCTTAACGACGAAAAAGTAACCGATGTATATGCCACACTCACAAAAGCGGATTTTGATAATGATGTTATCATCAAAAAGGGCAAAAAGGTTTTCCGCAAATTCACTTTATAATATTTTGCAGGGCTTACCTCGCGTATGTCCTGCTTTTTTGTGCCCCTAAGCATCTGCTTATAATAATATATTTAAATTTATTTATAATATTTATTGAAGTAACTTGGCTGTTTTGGTATAATGTTTTAGGTGAAATTTATGGAAGATATTAAAGAAAAAATCGATAATCTGCGAAAAACGCTTCGCTATCACAGCAACAGATATTATAATGACGATTCCCCCGAAATCGAGGACTATGAATATGATATGATGATGCGCAGTTTGCAGGAACTTGAGGAAAAATATCCTGAATATGATGCTCCCGATTCGCCCACAAAAAAAGTGGGCGGCAAGGCGGATAACAGTTTTGAAAGCGTTGTGCATGCGGTTCGCATGGAATCACTTCAAGATGCCTTTTCCGACGGCGAAATTCGCGATTTCGATAAAAGAGTGCGCGATGTCGTGAACGAGCCCAAATATTGCGTTGAGCCTAAAATAGACGGTCTTTCCGTTTCTCTCGAATATGAAAACGGCGTTTTTGTGCGCGGCTCCACAAGGGGCGACGGTAATGTTGGCGAAGATGTAAGCGGAAATTTAAGAGTAATTCATAATATTCCCTTAATGCTTAATGAACCCGTTCCTTATATCGAGGTTCGCGGCGAGGTTTATATGCCTAAGAAAAGCTTTGAAAAGGTTGTGGACAGGCAGCTTATCAACGGCGAAGCGCCTTTTAAAAATCCGCGAAACGCCGCAGCCGGTTCTCTCAGGCAGAAAGACAGTAAAGTTGCCGCTTCAAGAGGGCTTGACATATTTGTTTTCAATGTTCAGCGGGTTGACGGTGTAACGCTCGGCTCTCATAAAGAAAGCCTGGATTATCTTAAAAGGCTTGGCTTCAACACAATCCCCGGATATAAGCTTGTTAATAATATCGAGGATGCGTTAAAGCGCATAAACGAAATCGGCGAGGCAAGAGGCAGCCTTGAATATGATATAGACGGCGCCGTTGTTAAGGTGGATGATTTTGAAATGCGCCGCCGGCTCGGTTCAACGGCAAAATTCCCGAAATGGGCGGTTGCTTTTAAATATCCTCCCGAAGAAAAGCAAACAAAGCTTATAGATATTGAAATCGCAGTTGGCAGAACGGGCGTTTTAACCCCAACGGCGGTGCTTGAGCCTGTGCACCTTGCGGGCACAACGGTTTCCCGCGCAACTCTTCATAATCAGGATTTTATATCCGAAAAAGGAATCGGAATAGGCGATATCGTTACAGTTCGCAAAGCGGGTGATATTATTCCGGAGGTGCTTTGTGTAAACGAGCACACTGCCGAAAGCCTTTATAAATTCCCCGAAACCTGCCCAAGCTGCGGCAGTCGTGTAATCCGCGAAGAAGGAGAAGCCGCAATCAGGTGCATTAATCCCGATTGCCCGGCGCAGCTTCTCAGAAATCTTATTCATTTCTGCTCCCGTGATGCTATGGATATCGAAGGTCTCGGTCCCGCAATTATAGAGAATTTTGTCAAGTGCGGGCTTATCACGCAAACAGAGGATATTTATACGCTCACATTCGATAAAATAAACGATATGCAGCTTGAGGGCTTTAAAGAAAAAAGCATAGGTAACATCATTTTATCGATTGAAAAATCAAAGGAAAATGATTTGGCAAAGCTTGTTTTTGCACTCGGCATCAGGCACATAGGCGCAAAAGCCGCAAAGCTGCTTTCGGATCATTTTAAAACAATGGATAATATTATCGCTGCCGATAAGGAAAGCATTTTGGCAATTGACGGCTTCGGCGATATAATGGCGGAAAGTGTTTGCGAATTTTTTGCAAATCAGAAATCAAAGCAGCTTGTTGCAAGCCTTGCCGAGGCAGGCGTTAATATGAATTCAAAATCCGTTGTGAAGGATGAGCGCTTTGCCGGCAAAATTTTTGTGCTTACGGGCACTTTGCAAAATTACACACGCAAGGAAGCCGGCGATATTATCGAAAGCTTCGGCGGCAAAACATCGTCGAGCGTTTCCAAAAAAACAAGCTATGTGCTTGCAGGTGCACAAGCCGGCAGCAAGCTTGATAAAGCCAATGCCCTCGGCATTGAAATTTTAAGTGAAGAAGAATTTACGGAATTGATAAAATGAAAGAAATAAGAAAAAAACAAAAAAAGTTGTTTAAAATTATGAAAATCGCCGTTGCGCTTGCCCTTGTTTATTTTGTGGTTTATGTGGGCGTAGCGCCGTATATCGAAAGCGCAAGCGCTGTGGCAGCAATTGTTTGCAACTATATCAACGATGCACTTGTGATTGCCTGCCTTGCCGTTGTGCTCGTTTATTACTCAAAATACGGCAAATCAAACGCTTTTTTAACACGAATAGAATACGAAATCAAGGATTGTGGCTTCTATTACACGCAAAATACGCCGAAAGACAGAGTGGAATTTATAAATGAGCTTGTGGGCTCGTTTAAAAGCAACGGTTTTGCTGTAAACAGCAATGTTGAATATGAAGAGCTTGAATTTGATTACACGGCAATGAAAAGGAAAGAATTTTTTTATGTAGTTGATGTGGATTCGCTTTCAAGAGATGATGTTTTGGCTTATCTTGATGTTGTTGTTAATGATTTAACCGTGCGCAATTTAAAGCGCTCGGGCAATTGCATTATTTGCTTTGTTACAGATAAGGCGGAGGACGGTGCCGTTGCGCTTTCAAAAATGGTGTGCACTTTCGGCAAAAAAGAGCAGCTCAAAATTGCTTTTGCCGTTGTTGAACCGGAGAATTCAAAATGCTTTTTCCTCGGAAATATGCAAACGAAATGTCAAAGGCTTGTGGCGGATTATATTATGCGATCGCCCATTCCCATTCCCGATTCGCTTATGCATAAGGAGCGTTTACCGTTTCAATCCGAGCTTGAAGAGCATATGGAGGAATTTACCCTTAAATCATTTAACGATGGCACTTTTTATGCCCATTGATTTTTATATTATGGCAGTAAATGTTCTGCCGGAAAGGTGATATGATATGACGGCTGAAGTAAAAAAATATTTGGAAAGCATGAAAGGCAAAAAGATTGCATTCGTCGGCATGGGAGTTGCGAATGTTCCTTGTGCAAAATGGTTGGCTAAACACGGCGCAGAGGTTTATGCCTGTGATAAAAGAAATAAAGAATATATTGGCACGGGCGATTGCGAAGAAATGGAAGCCCTCGGCGTACATTTCAGCCTCGGCGATAATTACCTTGACATATTGCCGCAGATGGATATCGTGTTTCGCTCACACGGCATATTGCCGTTTCAAAATCCGTGGATCGGCGAATGCATTGAAAGAGGGCAAAAGGTTACAACCGAGATGGAGGTTTTCTTTTCTCTTTGCCCCGCAAAAATTATCGGCGTAACTGGCTCAAACGGTAAAACCACCACAACAACGATTATTTCCGAAATGCTTAAAGCGGCAGGTAAAAAGGTTTACCTCGGCGGAAATATAGGCAAGGCCCTTATGCCCGAGCTTGAAACAATAAGTGAATCTGATTATGCGATTGTGGAGCTTTCGTCTTTTCAGCTCTTAACAATGGGAAATATGATCAAAAAGCCCGATATATCAGTTGTTACGAATATAGAAATAACTCATCAGGACCACCATACAAGCCTTGACGAATATGTTGACGCAAAGCGTAACATACTTATTTATCAAAGTCCCGAATCCAAAACCGTTTTGAATGCGGATTGCGACTATTCAATCGGCGGCAGAGTTTATCACGATATGCGTTTTGATGTCAGGGGCAGGCTCTATGAATTTTCGATTAAGCATCCTGTTAAAAACGGCACTTATATGGCTGAAAACGGCGATATTATTTATTCCGAAAACGGCTGTAAAACTGTTGTTATGAATAAAAACGATATCATTATTCCGGGTATGCACAATGTTGAAAACTATTGCACTGCGATTTCTGCGGTTTGGGGGCTTGTTCCAGTTGAAGTTATGAAGAATATCGCCCAAACTTTCGGTGGCGTTGAGCACAGAATAGAATTTGTGCGCGAATTCAAAGGCGTTAAATATTATAACGATTCAATCGCAACTTCGCCCTCGCGCGTTGTGAGCGGTCTTAAAGCATTTAACCAAAAAATCATAATGATTTGCGGCGGCTCGGATAAGGGCAATGATATGAGTCAAATGGTGCCGCTGATTTTGGAAAAGGTTAAACTTCTTGTATTAAACGGCGCAACAGCCGATAAGATTTATGAAGCTGTCACTTCAAATGAAAATTATGCCGCAAGCGGATTGAAAATTAAAAAAACCGATACTATGCAGAATGCGCTTGAAATCGCAAAAAACAGTTCCGAAGCCGGCGATATCGTTTCACTTTGCCCTGCATGTCCCGCGTTCGATCAGTTTAAAACATTTGAATACAGAGGCCGCGCTTTTAAACAGCTTGTAAATGATTTTAAGGATTGATATAAAACAATGGAAACTAAAGAAATAATAAAGCGCCTTGCTGAGCCTTATGCGGCTTCGGGGTGCGAAAAAAATGTGTTTTCCGCGCTAAAAGAAATGCTTGAACCGCACGGTGAGGTTTATTCGGATAATATGAATAATCTTTTTTGCACCTTCGGAAGCGGATATCATATTTTACTTGACGCACATCTTGATGAAATAGGATTTGTCGTTATTTCCATAACGGACGACGGATTTTTAAAATTTTCCGCCACAGGCGGGATAGACAAACGAATGCTTCCCGCAACGGAAGTTGTTGTGGCGGGAAAAGAAATGCTTCGCGGAGTTATTTCAACCTTGCCTCCGCATTTGCAAAGCGGGGATAAAAATATCGGTGAAATATCCGATTTTGCCGTTGATATCGGCTTTGATGCCGAAAAGGCAAAAAAACTTATTCCCATCGGAAGCAGAATTTATTTTCTTCATAAATACGATGAGCTTATGAACGGCAAAATTTGCTCAAATTGCCTTGACGACAGATGCGGTGCCGCGGCTTTGGTTACCGCTATACCAAAGCTTAAAAAATTGCCGCTTAAATTCACGCTTATGTTTTCCTCGCAGGAGGAAGTCGGCACACGCGGCGCGGCATGCGGTGCATTCGGCAAAAATGCCGATGAGGCAATTGCCGTTGATGTTTCGTTCGGAATGTCGCCCGGGTGCGATAAAAAAGACTGCGGTGAAATTTCAAAGGGCGCCATGATCGGCTGCTCTCCGATTTTGGATCGGGATATTTTCAATGCTTTAACGGAAAGTGCAAAAAACGCAGGACTTGATTACCAAATCGAGGTTATGAACGGAAGAACGGGCACGAACGCCGATGTTATCC
>ENA-ORNO01001506-ORNO01001506.1-human-gut-metagenome-genome-assembly--contig:-NODE-1506-length-10451-cov-3.933340_pt1 | contig 10451 bp, 4 predicted proteins | sample MGYA00242117_ERZ509026 | MGnify/ENA primary metagenome ERZ509026 (study PRJEB26280, sample SAMEA2338710) | human gut metagenome | biome: human gut; feature: human-associated habitat; material: faeces... | reverse complement strand
TGCGTTAATGTTCAACCGTGAGGCTGAATGTTTGCGGCCGGTAATGTGGATTCACATTACCGGTTTTTTTATGCCCCACAACCAGTATCACCACATTATTATATTATGCTCCAGCCCCCAGTAGAGACGCAAAATCTTGCGTCTCCCGAGTAAGTATGTGCAATTAACCATCGCAATTCCATTCCCGTCAAACAGCGATATTCCTACTTGTGAGACGCAAGATTTTGCGTCTCTACTGGCTGTCGCCATTGGGATGAGGGACGGTGGAAATATGAAAAACGCTGTCAGCCGATGGTTTCGGTTGGCAGCGTTGCATTTCTGACGGGTACATGCATGCACCCTGTATGTCCGCTACATACAGTCAGACATTCACATCTCAGGAGCTTTCCTTATCTTTCCGGTGAAGTTCCATTGGGTGTTTATCGACTTCCAGTCGTCCGATCCGCTATTGTTCGGGTCGTAATATATCATTTCGAGTGGTGATATTGAGACTGTGTATTTGTCTCCGTTTCTGGTTATCACGAGGTTTCCGCTGGAAGGACCTTCCTCTATGTAGTATTTGCCTTCGGGATTGTTGATGCTGCATCCTACAGCACCAGACACCTCATACGATCCCTCCGCGAAACTCCCTTCCGGCAGTTCTGACAGTGAGCCTGCCGTATCGAACGACACAAGTACGGCTGAATAGTTGGATGGAAACGCCGACATGTCTCCGCTTGCCATCGCACTGTACATGTCGAAAGAGTAGAACTGAATCTCATAGAAGTTTGTCCCGTCACCGTTGCTTTCCGCTGTCCAGTAGACGTTGTTGAGCTTTGCGCTGACTCCGTCCAGGTTTATTGTTATCGAACTGTTGTCGCCTGAACCAGAGCCGGAGCCCGAACCGTTGTCGCCGTCGTCGTCACTGCTGCATGCAGATAACACACATAATGACGCAAAAAGAAAATACTTGAAAATTGATTTGTAGTTTGTCATAATGTTTTGGTTTGTGAATAATGCAAAAGTAACGATTGTCTGTCGTTCCCACAAACGGCATCCGGCGCACGACTGCCTGTTGTCTGCCATGCGGATTCTATCCGGTGGAAATTGATGACTATACGGTTTTATAAGATGCTCGTGATGATTACGGCAATGGCATGTCACCGCGACTGCCATGCTGTGACGCGGTATGTTATAACGAAAAAAGCCTCCTGCGGTATGGGCAGGAGGCATAAAGGATTGCTTGCGAGAAGATTCGTGGGGCATGTTCACTTTACGGTGTCAGACATCGACGGCGGCAGCACCCCGTTGCGCGACCATTCCGACGGTTCGGGACCCATCACAAACTCCAGCGTGCCCCCGTCTTTTATGTCGCTGTGACGGAACCAGTTGTTGCCGAGAGGTTTCCCGTTGAGTCTTACCGACTGCACGTATATGTTCCTGTCGCTGTTGTTCCGTGCCGTGATGCGGAGCGTGTGCCCGTTCTCAAGATGCAGTGTCGCTTTCCTGAACACGGGACTGGAGACGAGATAGACGTCCTGTCCGGCGTTCGGGTAAAAACCGAGCGAATGGAAAACGTACCATGCCGACATCGAGCCGGAGTCGTCGTTGCCCGGTATTCCGTCGCGTGTCGTCTTGTAGCGGTCGGCAAGTATGTACCGCACGAGACGCGCTGTCTTGTCCTGACGGTTGACGTAGTTGTAGAGCGATGGTGCGAGGAAGCCGGGCTCGTTGGCTATCTGGTACATGCCGATGAGCCACCGCTGGTCACCGTTGTTGTGTGTGAAGAATGTGTCGAGACGCTGTGTGAACCTCTCCTGTCCTCCGCAGCGCGCTATGAGAGACTTCATGTCGTGCGGCACATACATGGAAAGCTCGAACGAAAAAGTCTCGTATGTGGGGTTCTCCCAGCCGCCTCCTGTGAGTACGGTGTACTTGTCCTCAGCCAGAAAGCTGCCGTCGCGCTCTCTCGGCCATGCGAAGCCCTTGTGTCCAAGGCACTCTATGTCGTCGTTCCACGTGTTCTGCCAGTTAGACGCTTTGCGGTAGTATCTGTCTGCTATGTCGTTCTTTCCGAGACGGTTTGCCACGGTGGCTATGGCGAAGTCGCAGTTGGAGTACTCCAGTGTGCGCGTGAGACATCGCTCGGTGGCAGCCGACACGTAGCCGAGAGTGTTGTAGTCGTTCAGTCCGCCGCGCCCTTCCTTACGCTCGTCTCCTCCCGGCGGCACCTCGGCATTCTTCAGCATAGCCTGCAAGCCAGCCTCATAGTCAACCCCCTCCACGCCTTTCACTATGGCGTCGGCAAAGAGAATGTCGCAGTTACTGCCGCCCTGCACCCTTCCGTTGTCATTTCCGCTGCGCGCGTCAGGCATGTATCCGTCGTTGCGCCATATGTCGATAAGCGCGCGCAGCATGTCAGCCTGTCTCGACGGAGTGAGAATGGTGAACAGCGGATGGGTGGCGCGGAAAGTGTCCCATATGGCGTAGAAGTCGTCGTAGTTGGGCTCTGCCGATGTCCATTTGGGGTTCTCGCCGGTCTTGTCGGTGGGTTGCAGATAGCAGTGATAGAGTGCGGTGTAGAACTTCACTTTGTCGTTCTTGTCTCCGTCAAGCTCCACCTTGTCGAGCACTCTGTTCCACTTCGCTGTCGCCTCAGCCTTCACCTTGTCGAAATCCCATGTGTCCACCTGCCTCATATTGGCTCTTGCCCGTCCGCAACTGATGTAGGATATGCCCACTCGGACTCTTATTTTCTGTCCTTCCGTGGTGTTGAACGTCATGTAGGCACCAGTCTTTTGTCCGGAGTCAAACTGGCTTTCCTTGCCCGGCTCGGTCTTTCCGTCCTTCCAGGTGCCGAAACTTGCAGCCGGAGTGTCAGTCTCGGCGTGGAAGTATACAGTATATGCCTCACCCTCGTTCCAGCCTCCCCGCACGCGGGTATAGCCCTCCAGCTCGGTAGGCGACAGTATGCTTACTTCCGAGCCTATGACCTTTTGCGTCTCACACATCTTCAGTGCGAGACAGCTACCCATGTCGAACAGTATTCTGGAGTCGGTCGCTGCGGGGAAGGTATATTCGTGCAACGCAGCCCGGTCAAGAGCCGTCAGCCTTGCCGACGTGCCGTAGCGTGTGAGCTCCACACTGTATTCGCCAACTGACGCCTGCTCGTTCTCACGTGGCGACGAATAGTCGGACAGGTCTATCACGCCCGTCATGGGCAGCATGAGGATGTTGCCATACTTGCATCCTCCGCCTGTTCCGCTCACGTGCGTATGGCTGAAGCCGTGTATGTTGCCGTCGGGAGCCCATCCGGCTTTCCACTCCATGTTGCCGCAATCAGGTCCCAGCTTCACCATGCCGAACGGCACGCATGCTCCGGGGAATACGTTGCCGCCTCCCTCCGTGCCTATGAACGGGTCGACATAAGGCGCGTTTCCGTTTTCATTGGCACCGCAGACAGTCGCCGAAGGCAACAGAGTCAAGAGTCCGCACAGCAATGCCGTCAGCGAAAACGGTCCCGCTACAGACAGCATACCATATCCTGAGCCGCTCTTGTGCAGCAGTCTTGCATTCCTCCTCCGGCTTTCACGCGGGACGTTTCGGGTGCAACCGTAATGGTATGGTGTGATGAATGGCAGCCGGAATGCACTGACTGCCAAGAAAAAAGAGACAAACATATATTCAAGTTTTACAAATACCGATGGTACAGTCGGGTTTAAGCGTGTCTTGAGCATTTCTTTTTATTTATATGGTTTTTGGTTATGTCCTGTCCCGTTCCTTATGTCCTGTCTTCACAATCAGTGTGTGTGGTGTCACCGTATATTCTTATGACAGAGGAAATTCAGGCGTAAAGTTACAAAAGTCTTTCCTTATAAACGATAACGGGAGCGCTTTTTTGTCCCTCGGATTCATAGGTTTTGTTAACATAGTAATTAAAAAGTGTTTTAGAATAAGTCTGTTTTAGGTAGATATTAAACTCTTAATGAATTAAAATAACATATATATCGTATTTTTTTAATTATTGTTTACAAAATAAAGAAAATAAATATTACTTTTGCATTAATTCATTAAAAACAACCAAATAACATTATTATGTTCAGAAAAGTTTTACTTTCAGTTGCATTATGTATGACAGTCATGTCTGCTTTTGCACAGATTTTAAGCGGGAGCAGCCGCGGACCTGCCTATGCCTTCGGTACGTCGGGCATGACGGGTATCGTGGGGTTCCCGTTGGATTCGTTCGAGCCTGCCATTCTGCACAGCCAGGACGAAGGAGTGAGAGCCGCCGCATTTGTGGAGGGAAGTTACTATGCCATCAGTCAGGACCAGACCCGGCTCTTGTCCTACGACCTTGAGAGCGGGACTAAGAAGACCGTGATGGAACTCAGCGGAGAGTTTCTCGACATGGCATACGACTACAGTACGGGCTCTCTGCTCATGCTCCAATACAATTATCCGAACCCGTCGTCGCTGGTAAGACTCAATCTTGAGAGCGGCGAGATAACCCAGTTGTGCTCTTTCGAATACAGCATGTGCGCCCTGACGGCGACGCCTGAAGGTAAGGTGTATGTCACCGACATGTGGGGCGAGGTGTATGAGGCTGACCCCTCCACGGGAGCCACGACGAGCATAGTCAAGACCAACCAGTATGCGTCAAGCGGCGTAATGCGTTCAATGGACTATGATGTGGAGACGGGAAAACTATATTATCTGCACAACTCATCGTATGGCGGATGCACGCTGTATGAGATTGACACGGTGCAGAAAACGTTCAAGGCAAACGGCAGCAGCAACGGAACATACGTGGGACTGTACACCGGCTACACCAGCGCAGTGCCTTCAAGTCCGGCAGCCCCCGAAGGTCTCACGCTCACACCCGCACCGGACGGCTCAAACAGTTGCGTGATTACATGGACCTGCCCTGCGACTACTTTCAACCGCCAGACATTGGACAAGCTCGCGCATGCTACGATATACCGTGACGGCGAGGTGATAGGCACGACTGAGAATGTGGCTCCGGGCAAGGAGGCGTCGTATACTGACACTGACGCCGCAACAGGCATACATATATATAAGGTGACGCTGAGTAACGCGGACGGAGAGGAAGGAATGTTCGCCATAGCGTCCTCGTTTGTCGGAACGGACGTTCCGGCGGCACCGACCGACGTGAAAGCCACCGTTGCCGACGGCAATACGATTGTAGTGACATGGACAGCTCCCGACAAAGGACTCAACGGAGGATTCTTCAGAACGGACGACCTTAAATATAAGGTGGTGAGAAACGACGGCGTGACAATAGCCGAGGCGACAGCCGAGACTACTGTGACAGACAAGATAGAGGGTGCGTACAGAGGATACTCGTACACTGTCACCGCGCTGAACGGAGCCGGAGAGGGCGGCAGCGCGGTGTCGAACACAGCCGCGACAGGAGCAATAGGAGAACTGCCTCTGTCTACTCCGTTCGACAATGAGAACGAGTTCTACACATGGACAGTGACCGACGCCGACGCCGACGGCAACTCATGGCTCATGGGAAACAAATGGGGCGCCGGCAGAACAGGAGCCGAAATATACAGCACCGGAGGCGAGAAGGACGACTGGCTCATATCTCCGCCGGTGAAGCTGAAGCAGGGAGTGCCTACCCGTATATCGTTCGGAGCATACTGCACATACTACTGCACGGAGAACATAGAGGTGCGTATGGCTCCCGAGGGCACCGCACCTGAGGACGCCGTCACTGTGGGGACGATAGAGATAAAGGGCTCTGACGGAGGCTATTACGGCAACGTTATAGAGAAGTGGATGGATATACCGGCAGCCGAGTCGGACGGAAACTACAGCATATACCTTCACTATCAGGGCGGATACTCCACTCAGGGAGTGCACATCAACGACTTCGCGTGGAAGGAGAACAACACCGCGACCGTGACGGGAAAGGTGGAGAACTTCATGTTCGGCATGCAGGGAGCTACGGTGACTGTGGGCGAACAAAGCACCACAACCGACATGTACGGCAACTATACCATCAGTGAGATACCGGCAGGCGAATATGATGTGACCGCGTCATATCAGGGATACAAGACTGCGACGGAGCATGTGACACTGAAGGCAGGTGACAACGTGACCGTGAACTTCATGCTGGAAATGCTTGAGAAGCGCAATGTGAGCGGAACGGTATCAGACAAAGGCGGAAAGCCGGTAAAGGGAGCGAAGGTCTCGCTCGCCGGATATGAGAGCCAGTCGGCTGTGACCGATGCCGAAGGAAAATACACCATAAGCGCTTACGAGGCTGACGGATACACACTGTCTGTTGTGAAAAACAACTACAAACCGCAAAGCCGTGAGATGAATCTCGACGCAGACAAGACGGACGAGAACTTCGCGCTCGATGTCGACGCGCTTCCTCCGTACAGCGTTAAGGCAACCGACAACGGTGACGGAAGTGTGGCTGTGAGCTGGGACAAGCCGCGCAGCGTCAACGAGATGGCTTATGACAACGGACAGCCGGAAGGCGGATATGGGTATGGCTCTTACTTCACCGGCTCACAGGTTGTGGGAACAATATTCCCGGGAGAGACCATCGTGAACGAGCTGAAGTGGTGGACCGTCGGCGGCGAAGGCTGCGGAGAGGACATCACTCTGATGCTGATAGACCTGAACTGGAGCGGAAAGCCGACAGGCGAGGTCCTGTATCAGGCTAATGTGAAGACCGTGGACGGACAGTGGAATACGTTCCGCCTGCCGGAGCCGCTGCATACCGAGAAAGGCTTCCTCTTCGCCATAGCGGGCAAGACGAATGTGGCGACCGACGGAGGAACCGCCGACGGCACTGTGGACCATCCGCAGACGCAGGTGTATACCACCACTTACAATGCCGAACGCTCATACAACTACTTTGACGATACCAACGATCCGTCGCGCCATCTGCTGCTTCGCGCCGTGTGTGAGAACGTGGAGCCGGACGACGCCACGATGCCGGACGTTGCCTATAATGTGTACAGACTGCCTGAGCAAGCAACGGAAGATGAGGCTCAGTGGACAGCTGTGGCAGAGGGATGTGAGGACATGTCGTTTACCGACGACAACATTCCGAGCGGCAAATACCGTTATGCCGTGGAGGCGAACTACGGAGAAGAGACATCTGAGGTGATGTTCTCGGAGGTTGTGGAGCATAACATGGCAGCTTCTGTCAGCGTGAGCGTGACTGCCAACTCGAAGCCCGAGCATGCCGAGGGAGCCGCTGTGAAGCTTTATAATGACACTTATTCATACACTGCGACAGTAGCCGGAGGGAAGGCTGTGTTTGACAATGTGGAGAAGGGTGTCTACTCTATGAGTGTGGAACAGACCGGATTTGAGACATATGCTGTGGCAGACCTGCAGGTGAACGGAGAGGAGACAGAGTTCGGCTTTGACTGCACTCTGACACAGAAACTCGACAGACCTGCCAACATGGACGTGCTTGTAGACGGCTCAAACGCGAGACTGCTGTGGAACGTTCAGCAGAACATCAGCGACGACTTCGAGGGCGACTGCTACAGCGACTTCGAACTGAATCCGGCGGGAGACGCAGGCTGGCAGTATGTCGACAACGACGGACTGATGACTTGGGGATTCGGCAACACGACGTTCCCGCACATGGGTGAGCCTATGGCTGCGATAACATTCAATTCCGGAGCGACCACTCCGCCGCTCGCATCGGCTGAAGGTGAGGTGTACAACACGGCACATTCAGGTAACCGTGCGTTGAGCTTCTTCGCCTCACGTGAGGTGGACGGCACTACCGTGGTGGAGAGTGACGACTACCTCATCTCGCCTGAACTGAATGCATACCGCGACTTTAAGTTCTCGTTCTGGGCACGCACATACGACGAGTATGAAGGCTACCGCGAGCGCATAAGAGTGGGTTACTCCACAACGACAAGCGATCTTGCCGACTTCACGTGGATAGACGAGGAACTGAAGTATGTTCCTACGGAGTATACATATTATGAATATGACATACCGAAGGAGGCGAAATATGTCGCTCTGAACAGTTCTTCAATGATGAACTTCATGCTGCTCGTGGACGACGTGTTCATCGGAGTGGACGGACAGGTGAGCGGCAACGGTTATCTGCCGGTAAACGTGCTGTCGTATGAGGTGTATCTCGACGGTGAGAAGGTTGCCGACACCAATGCGACAGAACATCTCTTCACCGGTCTGTCGGCAGGCAGCCACACAGCCGGAATAGTACAGAAGTTCGATACAGGCAAGTCGGAAATGCTGTCCCTGTCGTTCGACATCGTTACCACAGGCATCGGTTCTGTGGCTGAGAATGTGGTTGCCGTATATGCCCGTGACAGCCGTCTCTATATAGAAGGCGATTACAGCGGTGCGGCAGTATACGATACGGCAGGAGCTAAAATGATGGAACTGCACGGAGAGAGTTCGGCAGACATCAGTTCAATTCCTGACGGAGTGTACATTGTCAAAGTTGTGAAGAACGGAGGCAAGACTGTATCTGTGAAGATAACAAAGTGATGATGTAGCCTTATGGCTTGGTGAAATGTCGGGGGACTGTCTCAAAATGAATTTGGGGCGGTCCCCTTTTTTTGTTCATGAAAGCCCGCCATGATAAGCCCGAATCATGTATTTATGCAGGCGCATGTCGTCCGCATGGTTTGTTATATGCTTGTTGTGCAGGTGGCATAACGTGCGGCGGGGTGGGGCTGACACTGTGAATGTGGATAGGAGAGGATTGTTAAGACGCTGCATGAAAAACAACGTGCGCTGGTGTGATATGGTGTAACGGAGAGGAATATACGTATAACGTCAAGTCGCTGAGAATCGTGTGGAGGCAAGCGACCGGCAATATTTCCGCGTATGCGCGCTTTTTTGACGTATATACATAATGTCTTGCAAACCAATGTGTTGCACATATTGTGTAAGTATATATGGTTTCCTGTATTTCGGAAAAGCCTTTTCCGCAACACCGGAAAGGCTTTATGGACGCGCGATAAAGGCTTTATGGAGAGCCGATATGCCCTTTCCTGTAGGGTGATTTCTTGTCATGAGTGAGGTGGACAGAACGCTGTGTTTCTTAAAAAGGACATTTAATGCGAGTTTGAGGAGAAAATTGTGGTCTGTCATACGGTTTGTGGCAGGACTATGGTAGGATGATGGTGTGGGATAACAGGTTCTTTATTCGTCTGCCATATCTGTTTCGTATAAATATTTTGTCAATATTTTTTACTTCATGCTTTGCCGCAAATGCCAACTGTGATTAAACCAAAATCGGTCATTAGAACGTATATATTTGAATAAATCTTTATTTCACATACACTCCGGTCTGCTTGCGCGTTTCTGTCGGTGTCTTGCTTACAGTTCAGTCTCGGCGTAGCCGCCACACCTTTGATGAGGCTGAACACAATCCGGCTGACAGCAGTATGAAATAAGGATGGAAGTATGATGACGTTTCGGGTTAAAAGGGAAATGTCACCTGAGAGCGACGGACAGTATGCGGAATGATTCTTCCTTATCATGTCATTGCCATAATCTCCTTACGTCATGCGGTTTCTCGTCCTGTTTTGTCTTATCCTTATGACAGTGCGTCAGGACAGGGGCTTCCATTTCAGACATGGATTTATAATCGGTGTGGAATATAATGCATGAGCGGAGAAATGACGGATAGTCCGCCATTGTCAATCCGCGTCTCGTACCGGTTCCATACAGACATGTTCCTGTTTTTGTACAGAGAGTCGCTTATTTCATCAGATGTAGGCGTGAAATAAGGTGTTCGGGACATCGGGAGGGAGGGGGGAGTCTGCCGTATAATAAGCTTTTGCCGGATATGTCTTATATGGAATAAGCACATATAATTATGGTACGCGCGACATGAACACATGCCTGTATTTGGCTGCAACAACGTCTGCCGAAGAGTGCCGGAACTGCTCATGTTTCTTCAAGAAGTCGGGAATTGTGAGCGATAACAAGTGTAAAGTAGATTAATATAAGTTATATAATGTTAATTGAATAAATCTTCGCCGCTTTCTTTACCGCTTCTTTTAGGCGGATTAAATAAAAGTTTGTACCTTTGCAGCCCGAAAGGCTCATTGTAGCCTGTTTGTAATAGTTTGATAACAACAAAATAAATATATAAATTTAAAAAAGTAATATTATGCCTACAATTTCACAATTGGTAAGAAAAGGCAGAAAGGTGCTCGAAGACAAGAGCAAGTCACCGGCTCTGGACGCATGTCCTCAGCGTCGCGGTGTTTGTGTCCGTGTCTACACAACCACACCTAAGAAGCCTAATTCGGCAATGCGTAAAGTTGCCCGTGTACGTTTGACTAACCAAAAAGAGGTTAACTCATACATTCCGGGAGAAGGACACAACTTGCAGGAACACTCAATCGTTTTGGTACGTGGTGGTCGTGTAAAAGACCTTCCGGGTGTGCGTTATCACATTGTACGTGGTACGCTTGATA
>ENA-ORNO01001503-ORNO01001503.1-human-gut-metagenome-genome-assembly--contig:-NODE-1503-length-10457-cov-2.268506_pt1 | contig 10457 bp, 5 predicted proteins | sample MGYA00242117_ERZ509026 | MGnify/ENA primary metagenome ERZ509026 (study PRJEB26280, sample SAMEA2338710) | human gut metagenome | biome: human gut; feature: human-associated habitat; material: faeces... | reverse complement strand
TCTTAGGAGAAGCCATTTATCAGTATCAGAAAAAGACCGTTCGTAAGATGATCTTAAAAGACCACAAACGTCCGGACGGCCGTGCGATCACAGAAATCCGTCCTCTGGCAGCAGAGGTTGACATTATCCCGCGTGTTCATGGTTCCGCTATGTTCACCCGTGGACAGACTCAGATCTGCAACGTAACAACACTGGCTCCGCTTTCCGAAGCACAGAAACTGGACGGACTGGATGAGTTCGAGACCTCCAAACGTTACATGCATCAGTACAACTTCCCGTCCTACTCTGTAGGTGAGACAAAACCATCCAGAGGACCGGGACGTCGTGAGATCGGTCACGGTGCACTGGCAGAGAGAGCTCTTGTTCCGGTGCTTCCGTCAGCAGAAGAGTTCCCATATGCGATCCGTACTGTATCTGAGACATTTGAATCCAATGGTTCTACTTCTCAGGGAAGTATCTGTGCTTCCACATTGTCACTGATGGCTGCCGGTGTACCATTAAAGTCAATGGTTGCAGGTATTTCCTGTGGTCTGGTTACAGGCGATACAGATGATGATTATGTAGTATTAACAGATATTCAGGGTCTGGAAGATTTCTTCGGAGATATGGACTTCAAGGTAACAGGTACTTATAAGGGTATCACAGCAATCCAGATGGATATCAAGATCCACGGACTGACAAGACCGATTGTAGAAGAAGCTATCGCAAGAACAAGAGAAGCAAGATTATTCATTATGGATGGCGTTATGAGCAGTGCAATTCCTGCACCAAGAACACATGTTAATGAATTTGCTCCAAAGATCGTTCAGATCAAGATCGATCCTGATAAGATCGGTGAAGTAATCGGTCAGAGAGGAAAGACGATCAATACGATTATCGAGGAGACAGGCGTTAAGATCGATATCGATGATGACGGCAATGTATCTGTATGCGGTGTTGAGCAGGAGAGCATGGACAAGGCTATGAACATGATCAAGATGATCGTTGAGCCGCTTGTTGTTGGTGATGACTACAAGGGTAAGGTTGTTAAGATCCTTGACTGCGGTGCGATCGTTTCACTTGCACCAAACAAAGATGGTCTGATCCACATTTCAAAGCTTTCTGACAAGAGAGTTGCAAAGGTAGAAGACGTTGTAAATGTAGGCGACGATGTTGTTGTTAAGGTTATCAAGATCGATGAAAGAGCTGGACGTATCAGTCTCAGCTTAAAGGATGTTGAGAATAAATAAATACAAAAATTATACGGGAGGGTATGTGTGTGAAATACGGACATTTTGATGAAACCAGAAAAGAATATGTAATAGACAGACCGGATACTCCTGCACCTTGGGCGAACTACCTTGGTTCGCCTGCCTATGGTGCGATCATCTCTAATAATGCAGGCGGTTACAGCTTTGAAAAGAGCGGTGCAAACGGAAGAATCATCCGTTACATCTTCAACAGCTTTGATCAACCTGGAAGATATGTATACTTAAGGGATGACGATACTTCAGATTTCTGGTCAGCATCCTGGCAGCCGGTAGGCAAGAGCCTGGATGAGTATAAGAGCGAGTGTCATCACGGAACTGCTTATACCAATATCATGGCAGATTATTCCGGTATCCATTCTGAGGTACTTTATTATGTACCGCTGGATAAGACACATGAGGTATGGAATGTAACTCTTACAAACAAATCCAATAAGACCAGACATCTGTCTGCGATCGGTTTCTGTGAATTTACAAACGACTGCAACTATGAGCAGGATCAGGTAAACTTACAGTATACATTATTTATTTCAAGAACCTACTACAGAGATCAGAAAATCCTTCAGGTGATCAATGAGAATGTAGTGAATGATTCAGTGGATGGAAATGCTGTAAACAAGCGTTTCTTCGGACTTGCAGGCAGTGAAGTTGCTTCTTACTGTGGAGATAAAGAAGAATTCCTTGGTATGTATCACACATATGCTGATCCGATTGCTGTTATCAATGGTGACTGTGGTAATAAATTAAATTATAACGAGAATTCCTGTGGTGCACTTCAGACAAAGATCACACTTGAGCCGGGCGAATCAAAGACATTTTCATTTATTCTTGGCATGAAGGATGAAGCTACAGCAAATGAGATCATGAAAGCCTATGAAGATGAGAAGACCTGCGCTGCAGAGCTTCAGGAGCTGATCGATTACTGGCATGGCAAGTTAGATAACTTCCAGGTTAAGACACCGAGCGAGTCATTTAACAACATGATCAATACATGGAATTCTTATCAGTGCTTTATGACCTTTATCTGGTCAAGAGCTGCATCCTTTACATACTGTGGTCTGAGAAACGGTTATGGCTACAGAGATACCGTACAGGATATTCAGGGTATCATCCATCTTGCACCGGAAATGGCACTGGAAAAGATTCGTTTCATGTTATCCGCTCAGGTAGATAATGGTGGCGGACTTCCGCTGGTTAAGTACACACACAACCCTGGTCATGAGGATACACCAGATGATCCATCTTATGTAAAAGAGACCGGACATCCTGCATATCGTGCAGATGATGCATTATGGTTATTCCCGACCATTTACAAATATATCGCAGAGTCAGGTAATATCGGTTTTATAGATGAGGTTATCCCATTTGCAAATAAGGATGAAGGAACCGTATACGAGCATTTGAAGAGAGCAATCGACTTCTCTATGAATCGTCTGGGTGACAATGGAATGCCTGCAGGACTTCATGCGGACTGGAACGACTGCTTAAGACTTGGCAAGCGTGGAGAGTCTACATTTGTAGCAATGCAGCTTTATTATGCAATGACTGTAATTAAGTATTTTGCAGAGTTAAAAGATGATGCAGATTATATTGACTATATCAATGAGATCCAGTATAAGATGGGTAACACCATTCAGGAGAAGTGCTGGGAGGATGACCGTTATATCCGTGGATATAAAGAGGGCGGTATGGTGATCGGTTCCAAGAATGATCCTGAAGCAAGCATGTGGCTGAACCCTCAGTCATGGGCAGTTATCAGTGGCCTTGCTACCAGAGAACAGAGCGAGCTTGCATTGGAATCTGTTCACAGAGAATTAAATACACCATATGGTGTCAGACTGATGTTCCCGCCATATAAGGAGCATGCGTTTGACGGAGCGTTAATGCTTCTGTTCAATGCAGGAACAAAGGAGAATGCAGGTATCTTTTCACAGCCACAGGGCTGGATCATCCTTGCTGAAGCATTGATGGGACATGGTAATCGTGCATTTGAATACTTTGACGAGAGTTCACCGGCATCTATGAATGATAAGGCCGAGGTTCGTAAGTTAGAGCCTTACTGCCATGGTCAGTTCACGGAGTCAGTTGGAAGTCCTTATGAAGGCCGTTCCCATGTTCACTGGCTGACAGGAACAGCATCTACCTGTATGGTTGGATGTGTTGAAGGTATCATGGGTATGCGTCCTGATTTCTATGGAATTAAGATCGCGCCTGCAGTACCATCTGACTGGAAAGAGTTCGATATCACAAAGAACTATCGTGGTAAGAAGTTAAATATTCATGTTACAAATCCGGATGGACATGAAAGTGGCTGCCAGAGCATGACTGTAAATGGAAAGGTAATGGAAGATAACTACATTCGGTTTGATGAACTGGATAATGTAAATGAGATTACACTCGTTATGTAATTTATGAATAATTTCATATAAAGTATCAAACAATAGGCAGGAAGAAATGAAAAAATCTTCCTGCCTGTTATTTTTTTGCAAAAAAGTTATGGTTGAATGGAAAAGCAAAAATGATATTCGATTTATACAGGCGGAACATTTCTGACTATAAGAAAGGAAGTCGTTTATATGGATCAGGAATTAAAAAGACAGGAACTTATTGTAGAAAATGGTCAGATCATCATAAACGGAAACAAAGAAAAATATAATATATTGTTACTTGATATCATCGGGGAGATTGAGGGGCATGTCAGTCTGCCATCTGATACCAAGACTACAAAATATGAGCATGTATTGCCGGAGCTTGCGGTTGTTCAGGATGATGAGAGCATCAAAGGTGTACTCGTATTATTAAATACAGTAGGCGGGGATGTAGAAGCTGGTCTTGCAATAGCAGAGATGCTGGCATCGATCAGCAAACCGGTTGTTACACTGGTGCTTGGAGGAAGTCATTCGATCGGTGTGCCGCTTGCGGTATCGGGTGATGTATCATTTATCGTACCGACAGCAACAATGGTCGTACATCCTCTCAGAGTGTCTGATACCGTATTAGGTGTGAGACAAAATTACGAATATATCGAACGGATGCAGGATCGAATCATACAGTTTACGTCCTGCCATTCCAAGATCGATGAAGACTCATTAAGATCGATCATGTTCAATACACAGGAATTATCCAAAGATATCGGTTCGGTTCTCGTCGGAAAAGAAGCAGTCAAATGCGGCATTATTGACCGGATAGGAGGAGTATCGGATGCATTAAACATACTCTATGACTTGATAAATTGATGGAATGATAGTAAAATAGGCTGATGGTTCGTTTTTTTACGGCTTTTGGCCAGTACATAGAAAAACGGTATAGATAGAGAAAAATAATAAAACAGTGCTGGTTCATACAGCAGATCGGAGCAATTATGTCACTATTAGAATCAATCATTATGGGAATCATTCAGGGAGCAACCGAGTTTCTTCCCGTCAGCAGCTCAGGACATCTCGCAATTTTTAAGAACATGTTTCATGTAAATACAGATACAGGTATCATGTTTGATATTCTGCTTCATTTTGGTACGTTGGTTGCCATCTTTATTGTGTATTGGAAGGATATTGTTGAACTGATTGTAGAAGGATTTACTATTATCGGTCTTGCCTGCTGCAATGTAGGGAGATTTTTTGCAAATCTGTTTTCCAAGGAGAAGAAACCATATCGTAAGATCATTGAAACGGAATACCGTAAATTTGTAATGCTTGTTATTTTATCAACACTTGTAACTATGGTGATCGCACTTCCGTTTGAGAGCAAGATTGAAAATGCCGGAAATACTTTATTAGTTCCGGGATTTTGTCTCTGTATCACATCTGTGATCTTATTTATTGCTGATCGTGTTCAGAAGGGTAATAAAGGACCTGCAGAGGCTACATATAAGAATTCGTTATTTATCGGTCTGGCGCAGGGTATTGCAACTCTTCCCGGTATTTCCAGATCGGGTTCTACGATTACAGCAGGTCTGGCATGTGGATTCAACAGAGAATTTGCAGTAAAATATTCATTCATCATGTCGATTCCGACAATCCTTGGAGCATGTATTCTTCAGATTCCGGATCTGGCAGGAGCAAGTCTTACCGGGTCAGAGATCCTGAATTATGTGAGCGGTATGATCGTTGCGGGCGTTGTAGGCTTCCTTTGTATCAAAGTGATGCTGAAATCAGTAAAGAACAATAAATTCAAAGGATATTCCATCTATTGTTTATGCGCAGGTGTGATATCTGTTGTTTATTATTTTGTACGTTAATTTAAGTAAGTAAGTGGGAGAAGAAAATGGCTGAAACCAGAAAGAAAAACGGGACGGGAAAGAAAAATAGTACAGCTAAAAAGTCAAATACAGTATCAAACCCCAATACATCAAAAAAGCAGATGGAACAGCAGATAGAAGAAGATAACAGGGAAGTACGTCTGGAAGTAATCCTTTTAGTCATTCTTGCTTTTTCCATATTTTTGATGATCGCTAACTTTGGCAAATGTGGAAAGGTCGGCGATGCAATATCCGGGTTTCTGTTTGGGGTGATCGGATTTGCTGAGTACATATTCCCGGTGTATCTTTTTATATCATCGGCATTTGTTATTTCCAATTTGGGCAATAAAAAGGTCAGAAATGAAGTAATCTATATCGGTGTGGTTCTGATGATCATATCGATGATCAGCCAGATGATCTTCACAACTGATTATTTATCGGTAAAACAGTTATATCTGGATGGATATAAGGAGCATATGGGCGGTGGAATTATCTGTGGCGGTCTGTTCTTTATCTTCCGGAATACGATCGGTATTGTGGGTGTAACATTGGTAATTATACTTGGTGCGCTTGTTATGTTTGTTCTGATCACAGGAATCTCTGTGATTGATACCTTTAAGAATCTGATCAACAGTTTTTACAGGGAAGAAGAGTATGAAGAACCGGAGCAGGAACACAGACCGGTCAAGAAGAATAAGAAAAAGTCTGCAAATAATCAGGTAAGGCTTGAGAATCTGAAAGTCTATGAAAGCGATGAAAAGCATAAGGGTAAAACGAAAGACTTCTTTGAGAATGAGGATGAGATCCATGAAATAAATGTACCGGATGACGATTTCCTTACATTCAATAATGATGTAGAGAAGATTGTACTTCATGATGAAAGAGAAGAACAGATACCGGTATCGTTTTCGAAGAAAACGTCGGTTACAAAGAGCAGGAGAAAATCAGAGCCTGCTTCTGTGGAAACGGCAGCCGGTGTTTCGTCGGCAGTTCCTATGGGTGATACACAGGAGATTCCTGTTCAGCAGACAAAAGACATCTTTGATGCTGAATTTGATGATGAGGAAGATGTTCTTTCCGGTGCAATCAATGGAAATGAGCATCCGGAGATTGTCAGTGTGATACCGGATGATTATGATCCGGATATGGATTCTGCATTTTCCAGTGTGACAGGAAAGGCAGAGAACTCTCAGACAGTGAAGAAGCCTGCACCGGCGGCAGACAAGCCCGGACAGAAGAACTATAAAGAGGGAGCGAAGTATAAATTTCCGGGGCCCAATCTTCTGGCACAGCCGCCGAAGAATCACAATGCGAACCGGGATGCACAGGTACGCTCTACAGCGATCAAGCTGAAGAATACATTGGAAAACTTCGGTGTTAATGTTACGATCACAAATTATAGCTGCGGACCGGCGGTTACCCGGTTTGAGATGCAGCCGGAGCAGGGCGTGAAGGTCAGTAAGATCCTTGCCGATGATATTAAGTTAAATCTTGCAGCCGCGGATATTCGTATCGAAGCCCCGATCCCCGGTAAGGCAGCAATCGGAATCGAAGTGCCAAACAAAGAAAATTCAATCGTTGCATTCCGTGAACTGGTGGAATCGGATAATTTCAAGAATTCCAAATCTAAGATCGCGTTTGCAGTCGGTAAAGATATCAGTGGACAGGTTATCGTTACGGATATAGCCAAGATGCCGCACCTTCTGATCGCCGGTGCGACCGGTTCCGGTAAATCGGTCTGTATCAATACGCTGATCATGAGTATCTTATATAAGGCAAAACCGGAAGAAGTAAAACTGATTATGATCGATCCGAAGATGGTTGAGCTTGCCTGTTATAATGGCATCCCGCATCTGCTGATCCCGGTTGTAACCGATCCGAAGAAGGCATCCGGCGCACTTAACTGGGCAGTAGAGGAAATGACCAGAAGATATCAGATGTTCGCAGAATGTGGAGTCAGAAATATACAGGGATATAATGACAAAGTAGAACAGGCACTTGCTTCCGGATCAGTAGATGATGAGAAGCTAAAGAAGATGCCGACGATCGTTGTGATCGTGGACGAGCTTGCCGATCTGATGATGGTTGCTCACGGAGAAGTGGAAGATGCGATTGTCCGTTTGTCACAGCTTGCCAGAGCGGCAGGTATCCATCTGGTTATAGCAACTCAGCGTCCATCGGTAGATGTTATTACCGGTCTGATCAAGGCAAATGTTCCATCGAGAATTGCATTTGCTGTATCATCCGGTGTAGATTCCAGAACCATCTTAGATATGAATGGTGCAGAGAAGCTTCTTGGTAAGGGTGATATGTTATTCTATCCGACCGGTTATCCAAAACCGGTTCGTGTGCAGGGAGCTTTTGTTTCGGATGAAGAAGTGTCAGCCGTTGTGGAGTATCTGAAGAAACAGAACGGTGTCGGAACTTATGATGATGATATATCTAAGTCTATTACACAGACCGGAGCGGCCGGTGCACCCGGTATGAGCGGTGGAAGTGATAAGGATGATTATTTTGTAGAAGCCGGACGCTTTATCATTGATAAAGAAAAGGCCTCGATCGGAATGCTGCAGCGCGCGTTTAAGATTGGCTTTAACCGTGCGGCACGTATCATGGATCAGCTTGCAGGTGCCGGGGTTGTAGGCCCGGAGGAGGGCACAAAGGCAAGAAAGATACTTATGACGCAGGAAGAATTTGACGAATATATAGATAATAATCTATAATACAGATTCAAATGATATTTATACAGGGAAAATGCCGGTGAAGGGATATAGCGTGCATAGGCAGATTTTACCTGATATAGGATAAAATTACACTCAGGGAGGACATATTAAATGTTAAACGACATCGAAATTGCACAGCAGGCAGAGATGAAGAATATAAAGGAGGTTGCGGCAAAGCTTGACATCAAAGAAGATGATATCGAGATGTATGGCAAATATAAAGCAAAGTTGTCAGATGAGCTTATCGCTTCCGTACAGAAAAATGAGAATGGTAAGCTGATCTTAGTTACAGCGATCAATCCGACTCCGGCAGGAGAAGGAAAAACAACGATCACAGTCGGACTTGGTGAAGCTATGGGAAGACTGAACAAGAAAGCGGTTATCGCACTTCGTGAACCATCACTTGGTCCTTGCTTTGGTATCAAGGGCGGTGCTGCCGGCGGCGGATATGCACAGGTAGTTCCGATGGAGGATCTGAATCTTCATTTTACGGGTGATTTCCATGCAATCACATCTGCAAACAATCTGCTTGCAGCAATGATGGATAACCATATTCATCAGGGAAATGCACTCGGCATTGATGTGAACCGTATCGTATTTAAAAGATGTATGGATATGAATGACCGTGCGCTTCGTCATACCGTGATCGGACTTGGAAAGCGTGTAGATGGTGTACCGAGAGAAGATGGCTTCGTGATCACGGTTGCATCAGAGATCATGGCGATCCTATGCCTTGCAGCGGATTTCAATGATCTGAAAGAGAGACTTGGCAGGATCATTGTTGCTTATAATTATCAGAACGAGCCTGTAACAGCAAAGGATCTGAAAGCGGTTGGTGCTATGGCTGCACTATTAAAGGATGCGATCAAGCCGAATATGATCCAGACGTTGGAGCATACACCTGCACTTGTGCATGGTGGACCATTTGCAAATATCGCACATGGCTGTAACAGTGTAATCGCAACAAAGACAGCATTAAAGCTGGCAGACTATGTAATTACAGAGGCTGGATTCGGAGCAGATCTTGGTGCAGAGAAGTTTTTTGATATCAAGTGCCGTATGAACGGACTGAAACCGGATGCAGTTGTTCTGATTGCGACCGTAAAGGCATTGAAGTACAACGGCGGTGTACCGAAGACAGAGCTTGGTCAGGAGAATCTGGAAGCATTAAAGAAAGGTATCGTAAACCTTGAAAAGCACATCGAGAATCTTCAGAAGTATCAGGTTCCTGTTGTCGTTACTTTAAACCGTTTCATCACAGACACAGATGCGGAACTTGCGTTTGTGGAGAAATTCTGTAAGGACAGAAACTGTGATTTCGCTCTTGCAAATGTATGGGAAAAAGGCGGCGAAGGCGGTATCGAGCTTGCAAATGCAGTATTAAATACACTTGAGAACAAAAAGAGTGATTTTAAAGTATTATATAAAGATGAGTTGTCAATTAAAGAAAAGATCTCATGCATTGCAACAGAGATCTATGGTGCAGCAAATGTAACATACAGTCCGGAAGCAGATCGTGCGATCGCTAAGATTGAAGAAATGGGATTTGGAAACTTCCCTGTATGTATGGCAAAGAATCAGTATTCACTTTCGGATGATCCGAAGAAGCTTGGAAGACCGGAAGGATTTGATATTAATATCCGTGAAGTATATGTCAGTGCAGGTGCCGGCTTTGTGGTTGCGATCACAGGAACAATCATGACAATGCCTGGTCTGCCTAAGGTACCGGCCGCTGAAAATATCAGTGTAAATGATGACGGTGTAATCTGCGGATTATTCTAAGGAGGAATAAATTGAATATGGTTCAACTGATTGATGGAAAAGCAATATCAAAACAGATAAAAGATGAATTAAAGGAACAGGTAGCAGAGCTTTCGGCAAAAGGTATAAAGATTTGTCTGGCAGTTATTCAGGTAGGGAATGATCCGGCATCTTCCGTATATGTCGGCAATAAGAAAAAGGCATGTGCTTATATCGGTATTGATTCTTTGTCTTATGAGCTTCCGGAAGAGACAACGGAGAAAGAACTGTTAGAGCTGATCGATAAATTGAATAAGGACGATGCTGTAAATGGAATTCTGGTACAGCTTCCGGTTCCAAAACATATCGATGAGGACAAGATCATCAAAGCAATCTCACCATTAAAGGATGTTGATGGCTTCCATCCGATGAGCGTCGGAGCATTAAGTATCGGTCAGCCTGGATTTGTATCCTGCACACCGGCTGGTGTGATCCAGCTCTTAAAGCGTT
>ENA-ORNO01001501-ORNO01001501.1-human-gut-metagenome-genome-assembly--contig:-NODE-1501-length-10463-cov-3.965988_pt1 | contig 10463 bp, 7 predicted proteins | sample MGYA00242117_ERZ509026 | MGnify/ENA primary metagenome ERZ509026 (study PRJEB26280, sample SAMEA2338710) | human gut metagenome | biome: human gut; feature: human-associated habitat; material: faeces... | reverse complement strand
CAGCCATACGATCATACCCCAGCGTCCGGGGTGTTTCATATAGATTCACTACCGGGAGTGGAGTCGTTTCATTCAGCCAAAGCACAGGTATGGGAAGTAATGCCAATTGTGCCAGCACTTGCTCGCTCAAGTCGATGACCGTGGCTACAATTGCTTTTTCAAAGTGATATTTACTATAGATGTCCGACAAATGCTCCAAATTCCGATTAGAGTCATACGCCACTTCCAATAGTGAAACACCATCAAAGACAGCTACTTTTGCCACCGTATTTCCTATATCAATAACCAGGTTCACTGAATGAAGATTAATTTTCCGGGCACAAAGATACGACTTTAATTGAATTTGAAAGCTGTAGTCGACATTTTCCTTACTACATCAGCGTAGTTTGTCGCAAACTTATTTTTCTTTTTCCTCGCTAATACTCGTCATTAGCATACAGGAAGTCGAATGTAGCCTGTTTATAGTCAAATATTTCTTCTGGTTTAAAAAATCTTTTCAATTCCGCTTCAGCCGCTTCGGGTGAGTCGGATGCATGAACGATATTTTCCTGGAAGCTCATACTGTAATCTCCGCGGATGGTTCCGGGAGCTGCCTTCCTGCCATTGGTAGGGCCGGTCAAAACCCTCACCGCTTCAATGGCATCTACCCCCTCAAAGCAACACACGATAACCGGACAGGCCATCATCGAATCCTTCACGCGCTGAAAGAAGGGTTTCGCACTTAAATGGGCGTAATGCTCACTGAGCACTTCATCCGTCAACTGAACCATTTTCATTCCGGCCAGACGCAAGCCTTTACGTTCGAATCTGTTCGTAATCTCACCTACCAAGCCTCTTTGGAGGGTACATGGTTTCAAAATAACCAGTGTTTTTTCCATCATAATAGTCGGGTATTTTTAAAGTTATATATAAAGGTATCCTTTTCAATAATTCTTCCAAAAATACTATTTTTCTCGAGAATAGCACTCTGTTGGAGTCTTTTTATGTAAATTATTGGATGACAAATACAAATGTAAACATATAAACGAGTAAGGCGCAGTACATATTACTCAACATATTTACCAAACTTCAAGCCAATAAACAACAGAGTTTTTATAAAAAGCTAATCCCCTAGTATAGCCATGTTCCCATCCTTTGGGTAACACCTCCTATTTTATGCACCGTGCGAAGCTTTACTCCATCCGCACCATAAGTATAAGTGATGGTACTTCCATCCGAGAACTTGACCTGACTTGGCAAATTTAATAAATTATATTGAATTTCGATTCCCTTATTCAAATCTTTTATTAAGCTGCCATTGGTATCATACGTATATTCAATAGCAAGTTTGACACCCGTAGCGTTTCAGTCCAAAGATATTGCCGTTGTAGCATCTCATGCCGTTCAGACCGTCCGTATTGTAGGACAGGGAGGAGAATAAATATTCCCTGCCTCTACCCATATTTCGGAGTTAAGAGACAGGGAATATCATACCAACAAAACCATCATTGAATCCTATAAATGAAATCAATTTGCATCCCATTCTTCATAACTACCGTATAAATCCTTCAAGCTCTGCTTTATCCCTCTTCTATAAACCTCATCTACATATTTATAAGAACAATTATCGTGTATACTAAAAAGCCAATAATAGTCACTATACGGAACGGAGTGCCTGACATGCGTGCCTTTTTCAGCACAAAAATAAAAAGTCGAGTCGCGAAGCAAATCGTATAATTTATCCCAAGGTTCTTTTGTTAGCGATCTAAAGAAAGCAGCATTATTCGCACTCTCAAAGAAAAGATGCTGTGTTATCGTATCTACAATATTTAGTTTAAGTGTATCTTTCCCATTTAATACTGCAAAAAAGTCCTTACGTATACTATCTTTATTTTCTTTAAAATACTCATCTAAAACATTGGAATAATATATTTTTCCATCAATGCGTTGGATATGATTATACAATATCCCTTTGGGTATGTATGAACTATCCACAACTAAAGAATATGAAGACAATATAAAGCGTGGTAAATGGGTCGAATCATAATCTTTGAATGCATATTCCAAGAGTTGAGGAAAAGAATAATAATAATAAGTGAGGTAAGACTTATATATTGTAGAGACCAAGGTATGTTTCTTCCCATTTTTAGACACCCCTATATACCATATTTCATCATATACAGGACCTGTTGTTGTATCATTCGGATAATCCGTTATCTCAATCAATTTATTTTTGGGCATATCAGTTGATTCCATAGGATTCATTAAGCAGATATACCTATCCTTGTACTTTATCACTTTCTCCGGTCTTTCCAAACTCCCTTCCACCAATGGAGAGTTAGCCGGTGTTATCATATAGATAGAACCGATGTCATTCGATGGTTCCTCATACATAATGATATACTTCGCAGGAAAAGAATCTTGATCAATCATACGCTTAACTTCCCGTAAAGCAGTAGAACGAGCAGGGGATTCTTTGCCGGGTTGACAACCCGGCAAAGAAATAAGTAATAATATTAATAATACATTTCTCATACAATCTATTTTTTTAGTCTGTCTTGTATATACTTCTGCAAATCTTCGATCGTATTTATATGAATAGTTGTTATATTGCTTTTCTTTGAATTATAATCATGCAACGTTCGGTCCCTCTTTAAATAAACTGCATTATTTCTGCTATTAATATATTTCATATCAGAAGCAGAAGCTCCCTGGCTTTCATCGCCAGGATGAGAATGAATATCTATTTTTTTGCGACCATTCACAGCCGTCCTTCTTTTTGCATTATTTCCACTTTCCACAGAGCCTTCTTTATGGTCTGTAATAATAATAGCTGTCGGCCCATCATTTTCATTCTCATATACGTCCAATTTCCATTCAACAACACTATTATCCGCTGCAAACTTAAAGAGATTTGCAGCATCATGAATGTTGCTGGTTTGTCCATAAGTCGTAATTCGTCCTTCTTTACCTTGACTTTCAACCATACCAGGCATTAATTTATTATCCATTATAGTTATCGGTTTTCCACTTACCTGCTTCGGTTTATGTTCTCCATCAAAATAATAAACTCGATCTCCCTTATCTTCATATTTTGTATTTTTCCAAAAAAACACATAACCATTCTTATTCACTACATAGTCATCTTTCCCATCAATATCGATCCTGAGAATTGGATTATTCTTACAATACGTGTAAGGGCTCACTCCATAATATTTTTCACTAGAAGGATCCATCACATGCCATCTTCCCAGCACCGCATCATACTCTCTCGCCCCATAATCATACCAGTTCAGTCCCTTCTTTGTATCCAGTTCCTTCCCGTTATACTTATAAGCCTGAACATCATTCCCGTTACTTAAGAAGACACCGCCGAAAGGATAATAGTAGTTGGCTTCCTCCATCCCACCGGCCTGATCAGTTACCACCCGATTATTTCCCTGATGATCTTTCAGGTAATAGTGATATTTCTTATCAGACAGAGAGACATATCCTTCTTCGGTCAGCAATTGTTTAGCCGTACCATTTTCATAGATCACATTGTCGCAGTAATCGGTAGTGGTAGTAACACCTCCTATTTTATGCACCGTGCGAAGCTTTACTCCATCCGCACCATAAGTATAAGTGATGGTACTTCCATCCGAGAACTTGACCTGACTTGGCAAATTTAATAAATTATATTGAATTTCGATCCCCTTATTCAAATCTTTTATTAAGCTGCCATTGGCATCATACATATATTCTGTAGCAAGCTTGGCACCATCCTTGAATTCGAAGCCGTTAGAAGCCGTAGCCGTAGCGTCATCATTGACGGATTTAAGCTGGTTACCATTTAATGTAAAAGACAAATTATCAATGATTCCAGTGCCGGATAATCCGGTTTGTCCGCCACGCCGCAAATGCAATAAATTCCCATTCTTGTCATAACTATAGTTGGTCGCGTAGCCCAGAGTTATTACGCCACCAATCAGACTTTGTGCCGAGGTGAGGCGTGACAAATTATCATAAGCGAAGTTATACCCATAAGTTTTGTTATCCCCCGGACATCGGCACACCATACGGGATACATTTCCATTATAGCCATAATACAATGATATATTGAATAATCCACCTGATGATATCGATTCTATCCAGTTACGTATATTATATGCATACGCCAACTTATTACTTGCCGAACCATGCAATGACTTGCCCGACAATCGCCCCAGTTCATCATAAGTATTGGCAGCAAGCGTAACCTTCACTCCATTCAACGAATGCTCAACCTTCGTCAGTCGTTCCGCATGGTCATAAGTATAGGTATATATCTCCATCTGCGTAGTCTTCCCGGCCGCCATGTGTACATGCTTCACGCTTGCAGGTTTACCGGTAAAAGTATATATCGTAGTTGTTGTTTCATAGCCACTCAACAGATTGCTTGAAACAGTCTTTGTTACCCGCCCTTTCTTATCATAATAGTTGGCTGAATATAACTTCGTATCACTTCCTAAAACAGTAATGACACTCCCCGACAAATAACCTTTAGCACTCAAAGTATTGGCTGGAAAAAAGCTGTTATTAAAACCCGGCAATGTACGGAAATCATAGTTATCGTAATAGTTTACTAAATACACAACCGGAGCAGTCAAAGCAAAATCGGATGAATATCCGCTGTTTCCTAAACCCGTAGCCGTATTGACGCGAGTACAGGCAACAGAACGAGCGGACGCTGTAGAAGTATTCGTATTAGCACATTCACCTTGCACAACCAGGCGGCTTAAGTCATCATACAAATAGAACATCCATTTTCCCCGACTTTTCTGATTTCCGTCCTGGGAAAAAACAAGACGATCATTCAAATCATAAACGTATGACACAGCATCTGCACCGGGCAACTTCTTCCAAACACAACGATTGCGCCTGTCATATTTATACTGGTAGGCATAAAGATTTAGACTGGCCGTAGAAATATTACCATCCATTGCAGGTGGCAGCACATAGCAAAGATTGTCATAGTCATCGTACACATAATAGGTATCATGACGTACAGTTCCATTCAACTGACTAACCAATACGGTATGTCCTTGCTTATCCGTAAATTGAGAGGCCGTGTTGCCGTCTTCATCCTGTGTACGGACAACATACAATTCACCGGTGGCATAACTTCCCCCATTCACTAAAGTGCTACCATTTACCGAATAGTGCACACAGCTTAATGCCTCAGAGGAGCCATTCAGCACATAATCAGTGGTCATCGGTTTGTCACTCCACTTCGATCCCGGGCCATATTGCGCCACAAGCCGATCGGACGGAGAAGCCTCGTACACCGACTGATTGAAAGGACGGGCCGTTGAGCCATAATTACCGGAAGCAGTCGAGGAAAAAGCAGACGCAGACAAATAAGCAGAGGATGAATATACGGGCAGCCAGTCTTTAACGTCCCGCCCCGATTCATCATACTCCGAAAGATCCAGCAGATTATTTTTCTGTGGAGTCACCTGATTATGCACGGTTTGGCACAAACGTCCCAAACCATCATAATATTTCACTACATCTAAGTAAGAACTACTGCTTTCATTCAGCATAGTACGCGTAACCACATAATTCTGGTTACTATTTTGCGCTGTAGCTGCACCTATCAGGCAAAGAAATGAAATCAAAATATATAATCGTTTCATAATACTATTTTTATATGATCATACTGCATTTATGGCCGGAAATGATATTGATATTCCTCCATTGTCTTTCCTTCCGTATCCTTTATGCGAATCAACTGACTATCGCTGTTATATTCGAAAGTCGTTTTGGCTTTATTGGGAGAAATTATGCCACTTATCCCAATCAAGGGATGGTAAGTATAGGAGGTAATCAGGGCAGAAGGCAAAGCTTTATACAAATTATCTATCATATCCAGATACAGAGGCATAGAAGGAAGTATGCACGACGACATGGAAGCTGGATCCACCATTAGCGCTTTTTTAACTTCTTCGTAAGTTGCCCCCTTGATTTCAGCCAGCAGGTATTGCCCCTTGTATCCCCACAAATATACAACCTTCTCAGCACCATCCTTATTGATATATACAGGGTTACCATAAATATCATATTTATTATAACTGATTCGTTTTTCGTACTTATCCGTACCTTTACAGTAATACTGATCTTCCACCACCATCCCGGAAGACAAGCTACTGCTATATCCTCTCAATACACTGTATAGCCGTTTATCCTTTTTCTCCATAGTCTGCTGTACGGGCGTGGTCAGATAATTTCGCGAAGTCAATAGCTGAATGACACTTCGCTGGGATGTTGTCAGAAATTCTTTATCCGGTATAGTGTTATTACTGTAATAGGTTCTCTCCACCTGCTCCGCACCTCCGCTACACAAAGATGATTTACTTATTATATTGTACGGACGCTCCGTATCATAGGCAAAAACAGACTTCTCAACAATACTGTCACTCGATTGATAAGTGGTTTTACAAGTGGACTTCAAGCGATGATAGCCTGTGTTTAAAGTATACAAATAAGATTTGACCGGAGAACCGTATATATCACAAAAGTTATGGTAAGAACACCCTAATATCTCTTCGATAAATTGACAACTGGAATAACCACTTAATACAAATTGATAAGGAAATACTATCGCTCCCTTCAATTCTCTCTCTGATTTTTCATATGTATTAACCAACGCTTCTATTCTTTGATAAGTATTTCCCTCTCTTTTATAGATATCCTCCGACAACAACCAAGGAGCCGGATAAAGCATCCTATTCATTCTGGAAATTAAATACTCATGATTCAAAGAAAAATCCGGATGCAAATTATCTGAATGGGCCGTTTTATATTCATCTGACAGAAAACCATATTGATAAACTCTTTGCCAATCTGTAGCATCTTCTATTATTTTACCGTACCAAACTGGATTAGTATTTCCGCGTATATTAGGAAAATTGGAAAACACAGAAAGTGTACGCTGGCGTACTCTACAACTACCATTGTCAAGAGGACAAATATATCTGGTAGTCACTAAACTCTTTTCATCTGGATAATCATTACCCATAAAATGCGCATCTTCATATGCATATCTTTTCACAATTGTCCTAGCAGATATAGGATCATATAATTCTGTGGACTTCACACGCAATCCTCCACCTATCAAATTTTTCCCCTTCACAGTAAACAGATGTGGCTCATAACTTATTTTCAGTTTACCTTTCGTAGGACTAGTTACTTCTATTAAAGAATATGTATCCATATATGTAGCATTAGGTATCCGATTAGCATTTTTACCAATAGATTGGTTTATGGGAATATTCATTGAATGAACACTCTTTATTATCTCCAAATTTATATTAGGAAGATTAGCCCATACACGAGGCGCACCGTTATAAAAACCCCACCAATCAAAACCTAAAGATGAATCATTTAAGGAATTCTCATTTTTATATGTAAACTTATAATCATCCTCACCAGATATATGAACATTCTTCAATAAATTACCTGTAAATGTGTCATATATCAATTGTATCTTTTTCACTAATGTACTGGCCTGCTTCACACTGAAAGATATCAATTTATTCCCTGCATATTCAAAATCAATCCATCCATTTGACATTACAATACTATCAGGCACTAATGATGTATTTACATAAGAATAAGGAGGGCCATTCCCTTCTATTTTCTGATATCCATCTTTTCCAAGTATCCGCCAGAATGGACTATCAGACCCTGTAGCAGTATTTATCATATCATCATGATAGCAGCCTGCTATCCCCACGGACTCTCCTTTATCCAACACCGAAATGGTATTGTTGAAAGTAGGAACATCTTCTCTCACCGATTGGTACGTGAACGAGATTTTTTCATTACCGGGGAAAATGATCTCCCGAAGCATCCAACCACAAAAACAAGAGCCATAGGACTGAAGTTCTACAAATTTTTGCGGATGAGGAAATCCATGTACAGGGTTCTCTTCACCAAAGATATACCGTATACCTTTGTCATCCAAAACTTCGAAACCATAGAGTCGTGTACTGATAAAGTTGGCAGAATTATCCAACTTAGGAGTTATCTTTAAAGGAGTATCCGATATCTGTTTCACTACATCCACCCCGTTTACACGTTGTAATATGAACGAAGCATTCATACCAGGCATGTTTATTTGAAATATATCATACTGACCATCCATGCGCGGATAAATACGCCCGAGTTTATTCCAACAATCACAATCAGTAGAGTAAGACGAAGACATATAGATATAATCATTATCCGATAGATTTCCGCTGACATCTGCCACCGGATACACCTCATCCGGTTTGCCCATAATCGTCCGTGATATCTTAAATCCCGGAAACAAAGCCCAGTTACGTCCCACCACACCGACAGGATCCTGCACTCTTACTCCCGAAGAATGATACTTCAAAGTCAAGGGGAGAGACAGACCGTAAGCTTCCACAGTATATAGAGGGATACTAATGTCAATGGTTCCCGTCGCATGAGAAATGGGATAGCCCAGAAACTTCTGAAATACTCGGGAAGTAGGTGAAGGCGGTGTCACATCAGGCATCGCAGCATAATAATTGCCTTGTGCACATACCGGCAATACACCGGTGCATAGTATAATAATAAGTATAATTCGATATATATTTTTCATATCCATTATTGTTTGTAGTTTAATATCGTTTTCTGCAAACCAGCATCCGGATTGCCGGTTTACAGAAAATTAGAAGTCATTATCAGAGCGCATTACAAGGTCATCGCATTTACGCCCAGCACACCCGCTATCGCCGTTACCACCGCGACAGCTACTTTCAAGATCATACTCCATACGGATTTCTTGATTGCCATAATTCCACACCTCCTTTCCACGCAATTAAAAAAATGATTGTCACAGAGTGGAAATCACAGTTCCCTGCTCACTTCGAAGCACGGACACTCCTTAATCCATTCTTCCGGCTCTATCACTCCGTCACCGTTCAGGTCCGGACTGAGGTCACGATGCCCGCAGATACGGACATTGTTCCGAAAGCGTTTCAGGAGTTGATGCACAAGCAGCCGGAGCGCAGAGCGTTGTTCAGGCGTACGGGTATCTTTGGCACGCCCCCGGACATCAAGACCGCCCTCATAGCAGATGCCTATCGAGTGAGAATTATGGCCCTTGGCATGCGCCCCGACAAGTTCCAAAGCACGGGTATTGATTACCGTGCCATCCTTACGGATGTAGTAGTGATAGCCGATACCGCGGAAGCCACGGCAACGGTGATTTTCCTCCAGTTCGGCCACAGTCAGCGAACGGTCTTCGCGTGTGGCGGAACAGTGAATAACGATGTGATCGATTGTTCTCATGTAACTTAGTGATTAGTGTTTAATTTTTAATTTCCGAAGACTACGGTTTCAGAGCCTATCCCAGCGGATTCTCGTCCAATCCTCCGTCACCGCCTTCGTTACCGCCACCTTCGCCACCGCCCGAACCACTGCCGGCAGCCTTCAACTGCGACTCCAGATCCACGAAGTCCATACGGTCTTCGGCACGCGTGGCAGCCACCTGCGGACGAATACTGCTGGAAGCACGGAAGTTGATACGAACGGATCTGATCTTGGTAGATTGACAGTCGTCCTTCTTCTCCGAACCTTCGGTAGTAGCCGAAAGGCTGAATACACCGAAGTTGTCGATGTTCACCGAACGGCCATTGAAAAGCTCACGACGCATAGCACCAACGAAGTTGGTTATCACACTCTGTATATCACCCAGAGTGAGCGAACTGGATTCTTTCATCTGAACAGCAATACTTTCCAGTGTCGCCGATTTTCCCCAAACGATTAATTGAGGGTAGTATTTACCCGTACCATCTTTATGGAAAGGGTCTTTACGTAATACTTTCTTAAATGTTACTGACATAATTTTTTTGAGTTTAAAAAAGAAGAAAATAGTTTCGAACGGAAACTGATACAAGGCGACGTCTTACCCGAAACCTTCCGTAGGATCCCCACTTTGAGGACACAACAAAGGTACTTCAGAGATCAAAAACGAAAGGACGAAACGGGATGTACCGGGACGTACCGGGGCGAACTTATCCGTACTTTACCTTATTTATTTTTACTTTTACCCCGGATTATTCCCCAACCTGCATAAATCTATTTACCTTTGCAGAATCAAATATTTTAAATACACATAACCATGAGTTTAAAAAGAACAGCCAGCTAACTACTGACACACAGGAAGACATCCTTTACAAACACTGCGAGACAACCGGTAAAGCCGAACTGCAAGCCATCAGACAAATAAAAGAATACCTGGAAAAATTGAACAGGGAACACGAACTAAGCGACCAGGCATGCAGGGAACTGAAGCAACTCAGCAAAGAAATAGACAAGTTCGTCGCTGATTGCAAAAAAGAAAAAAGCAGGAAAAGAATTTGGTAACGCTTAAAAACAAGTTGGTACATAAATGATAATTTAGGGGACAAGGGAACAAGTTGACAAGGGGACAAGGGGCTGCGCAGTGT
>ENA-ORNO01001491-ORNO01001491.1-human-gut-metagenome-genome-assembly--contig:-NODE-1491-length-10509-cov-2.530610_pt1 | contig 10509 bp, 8 predicted proteins | sample MGYA00242117_ERZ509026 | MGnify/ENA primary metagenome ERZ509026 (study PRJEB26280, sample SAMEA2338710) | human gut metagenome | biome: human gut; feature: human-associated habitat; material: faeces... | reverse complement strand
AATCTGTCTCGGAATAAATTTAAAACAGCTTCTAAAAAAAAAGAGTCCCATTCTCTAAACGGGACTCTTTCCATACATTACATTTATTTTACCAAAGAGACATTTGCGAGGAATCAACTTGCTGCGCTTTCTTTTGCTCCACGGCAGCCTGTTCTTCGGCTTCGCGTTTCTTTTTCTCCTCTTCTTTCCGTTTTGCAATCATCTCGGGTGTATCGGGTCTGGTAGGAATTAACCAGTTATCATCGAATGAATCGAGACCCGGAAAATCGTCTTCCCCTGTGTTTGTATCAACACTCTTAGGGGAATTCTCCGTAACTTCTTTCGATTCCTCTACCGAAGTTTTTACATTGCTTTTTGTTTCACTTTCGTCCTGACGAACTTCAAAACTAATTACGGACGATGTGTCTTGTTTCTCTTCGACTGGCGTAACGGTTTCCGGCTCTTGCTTTTCATTAGTGTTTTTCACAAATTTCAAATTCTCTATCTGTGCTAATAGTTCTTGTCGTTGATTTCGCAATGCAGCTATCATTGCATTGGCATTTTCTAAATCGCTTTTCAACGACTCAATTTCGTTTTTGTTACCGACATTTCCCTGTGTCACAGTCTGTTCTAATTTTTCTTTTTGTTCTATCAGATCATTCAGTCGAGCTTGGAGTTGTTTGTTTTCTTCCTCCACGGATTGCAAGTTGTCTAAGAGTTGTGCTATTTTTTCATCTTTCGATGCTTTTATCTGCTCAAACTGTTGCAATTTAATTTCGACTTCGTCTACTACCTTCAACCCATTCTGTGCTTCGGATAGCTGAATTTCGAGATCCTTTATCTGCTTTAAGAGTTGTGAATTTTTATCTTCTCGTTGCATTAAGTCTTGTCGAGCTGCTTCCAACTGACTTGCAATCTCGGTCTCTTTATCTTTTGCCTGTGATAGTTCTTTGCGAGCCTGCTGTAAATCCATGCGAAGTTGCTCTACATCGGATATATTTTCTTTCTGTGTTTTAAGTTCGGCTCTTAACCTCTCAATTTCGGCAGAAGCTGCCTCCAATTCTTCTTGATGAACATTAGAGACTTTCAATTTATTCACCAAACTTTTATTTTCCAGTTCAAACTGCTCTTTTTCGGCTTCTAACGCAGCGATACGAGCTTCCAGCTCATGCACTTTTTCCGCCACCGCCCGTTTCTGTCGTTCGGCGCTTAATTGAGCACTTTGCATAGTATTACGCTGCTCTTCCAATTCTTTCATTTTTACCCGTGCCTCTTCCATTTCTTTCGTTAAATTGAGGTGTTCTGTTTTCCATTTCCGTGAAACGGATTCACGGGCACGCTCATTTACCGCACTGATAAATTCTTTAAACGGTTTATCTAATCGATCGAAGAGATATTTTTTCTCCGCTTCCTTATCCAATGCGGCCAATATATAATCGGGAAGCGATTTGTTCAATAATTCTAACAATGTATCGAGCAGCGTATCGGGGAGTTGCAGTTCCTCCTCTTTGTCTTCTCCAACTCTCGAAGCAGACGGAGTAACGTCACTCTCATTATCCTGTCGCTCTTTTTCCCGAATACATGCATTCGTAATATTTTCAGCAGTATAAGGTTGAGCCTCGAATTCATCATCTTCGCCAGAAAACCCCAACGCTTTCATCGTTTTTCTAAATATAGACATAATTTTCTATCTTATTTATTTTCAATTTGTTCCACTCCGGGCTTTGTCACCAGACCTTTCCCTTTGCGTCCGTTTATCTCTATCAGTACAGGAGCATCAAATTTAACAATTCTCAAAGATTCCGATTCGTACACAGCAGGGAGCTCATTCAGATAACTTTCATCGTAATAGCCATCGTCTGCAAATGTATTTACCGTAAAATAGCCAACACCAAACGAAGTCAAATTCTGAAAGAAATGCGTTCCCTGACTTGGTTCTATCCTATAATTATCAAGTGCGGACTCTACAATGAGACGGGCTGATGATATATGCGGCCATTTAACCGGAATTCCCAGTGAAGAGTCACTCGACCCCCATCGCCCGGGCCCTACCAAAATATAGTTTTCTTCCCGCTCGGTAAAGATACGATTTATTTTCTCTATTTCACGTGCTATATTTACATTATTTGAGGACTTAAAACTCGATGATTTTACATAGACAATATGAGATACATTATCCATCACGCCGTGTCCCAACGCCGTATTGCTTTTAAGAATGGTTCTTTCGTCGGGTAAATCCATTACTTCGTCGCTAAGCATTTCCTTCATATCGACAATAGGCCTTATCTGCAACCAATAGACCGTACCGGGAGTATTACCCGGCCCTACAAGATTTCCTGCAAACTCTATTTCTACCGGCCGTCCCATTTCGCGACTGCCAATGGTAAGCATGGAATCGAGAATAGAGGCTAACGGAAAGGCTTTATGTTGCAAGATATTGGCAAACGTAACGACTTTGCGCCCCCCATCATAGTAACCGTCCCGGATCATCTGATCGACAGGATCGTAAGTAGAAACCATCAAACGAAGGGAATTGTCTTTCTCGGCATCACGAACGGAGAGTTTCAACAAATTGAAGCCATCGTCAATAGAGAAAGGTTTTTCACCTCTATTCATATCCAATGCATAGAATCGTGTTTGTGTATCTCTCAACGCCAAATCGAGTGTACTGGTTTGCAATACTTTATTGGGATGCCGTGGAGAGAATCGTAAACTGCGTCCTCCATCGACAATATATTTTCCTAACCCAATGGCCAAATCGACAACTCCATCTTCGGCCTTTTCGTCATTAATAGGATAGTAGTTTATCGAACGCCCTACTCCTGCAAACGACGGATAATAACGATCGTTGTATTGCGTACCCACCACTTCCTGCAATATAATCGCCATCTTTTCTTGATCGATAACATTCGACGTAGCTGCCATATAGGCTTTACTATCGGCGTAAAAAACCGAGGCATAAACTGCTTTTATAGCATCTAACAGTAAACGGAGCATCTCGTTCTTATCGTCCAACGAGGGTATCATATAGGTAGAATAGATACCGGCGAAAGGTTGATAGTGGGAATCTTCCAACAGACTCGACGAACGAACGGCAATGGGCTTACCCACCACATCGAAAAATGCCAAAAAATCGGGCTTTAATTCTTCGGGGAGCTTCGCTTTAAGAAAATGCTCCAAAATTTCTTCATCGGAAATATCGGAAAGAGCTATTTGATAGAGATTATTACTCTCCATAAAGGTATCGAATATATCGGTACACAAAACTACCGTTTTGGGAACGGTCACATTCACGCCTTCGATATTATCGAAAGTCGGATTTCTTTTTATCATGGCGTCGATAAACGCCAAGCCTCTTCCTTTTCCTCCCAAAGAACCATTACCAATACGAGCAAAATTGGAGTATTTGTCAAAACGGTCACGCTTGAAAATGGCAACTACTCCCCTATTCTTCATTTTTCTATACTGTACAATAGCGTCGAAAATGAGTTTACGAATCTCAGATATCTCACTCAAATCGGTAATTTGTCGAGGCTGCAAGGCTTCGGCCATAGGGAAAATGGCCCGAGAATAGAGCCATCGGGATATGTGATTACGAGAGGCATGATAATAAAGAGAGTCGTCGGGAATAATATCTATATTGTCTTGTAAATCTTTTAGATTTTTTATTGTCACGATAGGCTCTCCCGTATTAGGATTGATGAATGTAAAATCACCGAAGCCGAAATTTTTCAATATCGTTTTTCTCAAATCGACCGGTAATTTCTTAGAATTTTTATCCAAGAACGAAGCGTTGAGCTTAATGGCTTCTTTTTGATTTTCGCGTTCGGAAGACTCGATAATAAGAGGCAAGTAAGGATCGCAAGAACGCACATAGGTGCAAAATTTTATTCCTGCTTTTTTATCTTTTTCGCCTGCCCTAACGAACGAAACATCGGATACGATACCTAGCATGTTTCCCGAATATTTTTCATATATCTGCATAGCTTCCTCATAAGTTCGTGCCAACATTACTTTGGGACGCCCCCGCATACGCAGCATTCGCTCGTGATCGTTCAAGGCTTCGGTCGAAAATATTTGGGATTGCTTCAACACAAAATTATACAAATTAGGCAAAATGGAAGAATAGAACCGGATAGAGTCTTCTACCAATAGAATGAGTTGCACACCTACCGAAGTAATATCGACTTCGGCATTCATTTTATCTTCGATCAGCTTAATAATAGCCACTAACAAATCGACATTACCCAACCAACTGAACACGTAGTCCACCCCACTCAAATCTTCCTTTGCTATACGCCTTGAAACTTCGTGAGAAAAAGGGGTCAGAACGACAATAGGGATATAAGGGTAAAGACGTTTCATCGCCTTTGCCTGCGTAAAGGTCTCGGAACAATCGACTCCGGGCATAGTTATAATCAAGTCATAACGTTTCAAAGCCAATTCCTCGAAGGCTTCCTCATTGGTCGTTACCTGTTTCACCCGAGGAGGCGAACTCAGATTCAGAGAAACATATTCGAAGTAAATTTGTTCCTCCACCCGCCCGTCTTCTTCCATGATAAAAGCATCATATCGGCTCGCAACAAGTAAGACATTGAACACTCTTTTTTGCATTAAGTTAGCAAAAGAGGTATCTTTCAGATATAATTGGTTAATATTTGGTCGATTCATTATTTTTTTGTCGATTCCGGCTTTCAAATTGCCATTTTATTTTTTGCGATTTTATTGTTCAAAAGTAGTAAAAAAAATTTTTTTATCCATATAAATATGTACATTTGCGATAAGAGAAACGAGCATCTTCCAAAGAGATGCCCAACCAAGAATTTAACTTAATAATATCGCGACTATGAACATCGAGCACATCATGACATCATTGGCGGCAAAGCACCCCGGTGAGTCGGAGTATTTACAAGCGGTACACGAGGTGTTACTTTCCATAGAGGAAGTTTATAACCAACACCCCGAATTCGAAAAAGCCAAATTAATAGAAAGGCTTGTCGAACCCGACAGAATCATCACCTACAAAGTGCCCTGGGTAGATGATAACGGCGAAATACAAGTAAACTTAGGATACCGGGTACAATTCAACAATGCCATAGGCCCGTACAAAGGAGGAATAAGATTCCATGCATCGGTAAATCTTTCCATATTGAAATTCCTCGGATTCGAACAAACATTCAAAAATGCACTGACCACTCTACCTATGGGCGGTGGAAAAGGTGGTTCGGATTTCAGCCCTCGTGGTAAATCAGATGCCGAAATCATGAGATTCTGCCAAGCATTCATGTTGGAATTGTGGCGTCATTTAGGCCCCGACACCGACGTGCCTGCGGGCGATATAGGCGTAGGAGGCCGTGAGGTCGGCTACATGTTCGGTATGTATAAAAAACTGACGCACGAGCACACCGGAACGTTTACCGGAAAAGGTCTCGAATTCGGAGGTTCCCTTGTTCGTCCCGAAGCAACCGGCTACGGCGGACTTTACTTCGTAAAACAAATGCTGGCAACCAAAGGAATAGACATCGCCGGAAAGAGAATCGCCATCAGCGGATTCGGCAACGTAGCATGGGGTGCGGCATCAAAAGCTACACAATTAGGAGCGAAAGTAGTCACCATTTCGGGACCTGACGGTTATGTATATGATCCAGACGGTATTTCAGGCGAAAAGATAGACTATATGCTCGAACTACGCGCATCGGGCGAAGATATAGTCGCACCTTATGCCGAAAAATACGGAGTACAATTCTTCCCCGGAAAACGCCCCTGGGAACAAAAAGTCGACATCGCTCTTCCTTGTGCCACACAAAACGAACTCGACGAAGAGGATGCCAAAAGGCTTATTGAAAACGGCGTTATCTGTGTGGGTGAAATCTCCAATATGGGTTGCCGCCCCGAAGCTATCGATTTATTTATCAAACATCGTATCATGTACGGACCGGGCAAGGCTGTCAATGCGGGCGGCGTAGCCACTTCGGGATTGGAAATGACACAGAACGCCATGCACATTTCATGGAGTGCCGAAGAAGTTGACCAACGTCTGCACCAAATCATGAGCGACATTCACACTCAATGTGTAAAATACGGAACCGAAGCGGACGGATACATCAACTATATGAAAGGAGCCAACATCGCAGGTTTCATGAAAGTAGCCAAAGCCATGATGGCACAAGGAGTCATTTAAGATTTCGAATAATGCGAACATAGAGAAAGGGAGGAGATAAAGATTATCTCCTCCCTTTCTCTATTATAATGAAGTTGCCTACGAACCAAGTCTTGCATATAATTGTTTCTCCAACAGAAAAACCCATAAATGCCATACGTATGAAAAAGATATTCCTATCATTCCTGCTATTCTGCACCCTAAGCACAAGTTATGCAAAGATAGATATAGAACGAATCGACCCTCCATTCTGGTGGACCGGAATGCAAGACCGAGAGCTACAAATCATGTTATACGGGAAAAATATCGCCGACTGTAAAATTAAGATAGATTACCCGGGCGTAACCTTAACAAAAGCTGTCAGTCTGGACAGTAAAAATTATTTATTCCTTTATCTGAGTATCGCCCCTGAGACCCAACCCGGCAATTTCGATATTCAACTGAGCCGAAAACGAGAGAAACAAAATATCCCATACGCACTCAATGCAAGAACCATACAGGGAAAAAACCGGAAAGGATTCGACGCAACGGACGTACTATGCCAGACCGTTTCGCCGATGGCGACCCGTCTACAAACGTCATTCCGTCCATGCGATTTCCTTCACCCGTAAATCGGAACAATCCCGATGCCCGGCATGGAGGGGACTTAAAAGGTATCGCCGAGCACTTGGACTATATCGAAGACTTGGGCGTAACGGCCATTTGGCTGAATCCGGTTCTCGAAAACGATATGCCCGGAGGGTCGTATCACGGATATGCAACAACCGATTATTATCGGGTCGATCCTCGGTTCGGGACAAACATGTATTACCGGGATTTGATAACCGAATGCCATAACCGGGGTATGAAAGTCGTCATGGATATGATATTCAACCATTGCGGAGACCAACATATCTGGTTCTTGGACCGACCGTCGCACGATTGGTTCAACTTCCCCGACGGTTATCGACAAACGTCCTACCGTCTTACTCCCCACTTCGATCCTTACGTATCGGAATATGACAAAAGCATGACCGTAGAAGGTTGGTTCGTAGAGAGCATGCCAGACTTGAACCAGCACAATCCGCATTTAATGAAATATCTGACTCAGAACAGTATATGGTGGATAGAATTTTCGGGAATCGACGGCATACGTATGGATACTCACCCGTATGTGTTTTTCGATTCCATGTCCGAATGGTGTACCGACATCAACCGGGAATACCCTAATTTCAACATCGTGGGAGAATGCTGGTACGGAACCGAAGCCGGTTCGGCCTATTGGCAACGGAACAGCATTTTGGATACGTCACGTAACTCCCACTTGAAAAGCGTTATGGATTTTCCGCTACAAGGTATAGCCCGTGATGCGTTTACTTCGCAAACCGACAGTTGGGGCGGGCTGAATCTGATCTACGACCACCTTGCACTCGACTTCATGTTTGCCGACCCAATGAATGTACTTAACTTCCTCGACAACCACGACACCGATCGTTTTCTGTTGTCCGAACCCTCCCACTTGGACTTTTACAAACAAGCCATCGCATTCCTATTGACAACCCGTGGAATTCCCCAAATCTATTACGGGACAGAAATTCTAATGCACGGGAGCAAGCAAAAGACCGACGGATTGGTCCGCCTCGATTTTCCGGGAGGATTTCCGGGCGATACGATTAACGATTTCTTATCCCAAGACCGCACTCCCCTGCAAAACGAAGCCTTCGACTTTTGCAGGACTCTCTTGAAATGGAGACAAAACAATCCCTGTCTGTCACACGGGGAGATGATGCACTTCATGCCGAACAACGGATTGTATGTATATCGCCGCAGCTACGAAGGGAAAAATGTATTGGTTATCATGAACGGGAACGACTCTCCACTGACGGTCGACATGAGCCGTTATAACGAGATTTTATCGGAAGTACAATCCGCCCATGATATTATTACACACCGACAGATCGAGTTCTCCCCCGTTATGGAATTTCCCCCCAGAGCTTTATATATCTTAGAGTATTAACCGGACGAAACCGAGAACGACACCAAGCGATATTTTCCCTATCTTCGACAATCATCGGAGTAGGGGAAAAAATTGAATACTTTTTTCTCACCAGCTAAAACATAATCATGCTGATAAAACAAGAGTCTGTTCAGAGTACTTTCACCAACGTGAGTTCGTCGTCTCTCAACCGAGCCGTCGCCCAATTTATCGATGTGACAGTATACAGACTGCAAGGGGCGATGTCGTCGGCCATATTACGAAGATAGACGGGATTATGAATAATAGCCTCTCCTACCGTGAGCAAAGGATTGCCGGAGAGCTGTTCCCGCAATATGCGACAGAACTCCTCTTTTTCCTGTTCGAAACCGGGCGACACGACAAACAACACACCTTCACAAAAGGTAGTCAAGGATACTTCTCGCTGAAACGGCAATATATTATCAACTTTATTGTCGAAAGTGAGATAGAGAATGTGTTTATTGAGCAACGACCGCCTATAACACAACTGATGCGAAAAGAATCCTTTCTTCATAATCCAATGATCTTCTCTTATGAACCTAACTTTTTTAATTTGGTAACCCGTTTTGCAACGGCTTTCTTAGATTCGCCACTTACGACCGACTGCTCTGGCATATACACCTGATTATCCACATCAAGAATACGATCGTTATAGTGCTTACGAATCAACATCAAACTATCGATATATACCTTCTCCCGAACCGATTGCTCCGGAAGAACGATATATCCGTAAAGACGGGACAACGCCGTAGCAGAATCGGATTGTAACGGCAAAGAGAACCACCCTCCCTTATCTATATCGATTCTGTTGTATGCCACCCCATTATCGGTATGACGTACGGCCATATATACTTGCGGGTTCACGCTTAATTTAGGTAGCATGACGACTTTAAATTTCAACTCGAAATAATCGCGAGTACGGAAGTTTTCATCGGGAGCGATATCGAACGCTAACAAATTGGTAGATAACCGGGAGTCGAAGATATGGCTCCGCCTTTGTTTCCATACATCTACACTATCGCCCGGCTGCGACATCGTTTGGGAATTTTCTTCCGCTAACAGTTTTTTGGCCTCCTCATTTTCGGCTTTCAATCGTTCCACCACACGATCGTATATTTTCATATAGATTTCAATATGATGCCCATACCATACAAGAGTCGTGTCGAACTGTTCCCGAGTGACTCCATGACGCAAAAATACGGCTTCTCTTATCTTTTTCTTATCGGCATTGTTGTTATAGATATTATAGTTCGATTCTATGACAGCTTCGGATTTGTGTATATCGACTAACAAATCCTCCATATCTTTCTCATTAATGACATAATCCGGAGTACGGCTGCCACATGCCGACAAACATAAAATCAACCATATGATCCATATCGGATTTTTCATAAAGCTATTCGGATTTCTCAACTTGTTTATTTTCGGAAGAGAGATAACGATGATAAAAGAGAATCATACAAACCACTCCGACCGAAATCGCCGAATCGGCAATATTGAATACCGGACGGAAAAACTCGAACCGCTCACCTCCTATCCACGGTATCCAATCGGGCCAATAAAAACTGAACAGAGGGAAATAGAGCATATCCACAACTCGCCCATAGAATAGCCCGGCATACCCGTCTCCCGGCACAAAAGAAGCGACCAAAGGGGGGACAGGATCGTTAAACATCAATCCATAGAACAGGCAGTCTACAATATTTCCCGCAGCTCCCGCTATAATCAAAGCCAAGCAAACGATGAATCCCGTAGCGACTTGGGGACGATTCTTAATTTTCAGCATCCACCACGACAGAAAAACAACGGCAACAACACGGAACAGAGACAAGAATAACTTACTTCCCACTTCCATACCGAAAGCCATACCGTTATTTTCGATAAACGCTATATAAAACCAATCGGTCACTCGTATAGATTCACCGATATACATGTGAGTTTTCACCCATATCTTCACGGCTTGGTCGACAATGAGTACAAGAACAATCGTAATAAGAGCGACCTGCCCTTTGGTTAATTTCTTCATATCCAAAATAAAAAGATTCTCACTTTTATCCTATCTCAAAAAGATTCGACCTTCGTGCTTTCTACCCAAAGAACAGCCCCCGAAGGTCGAATTTTAATATCACTTTTCAACAAGTTTCATAAAAACTGCCAATCCTCTTTACCTGTTTCCACAAAGAACAGATTGATATGGATATCGGCAAACTATTTTCTTTTTCCATCTTCCTTCGCGTCAATTCCCAAAGTTGCATGAGGAACAGCACGAAGTCTCTCTTTCGGAATCAGCTTACCGGTCTCCCGACAAATCCCATATGTTTTATTTTCTATGCGTACAAGCGCAGCCTGCAAGTGCTGAATAAACTTCATCTGC
>ENA-ORNO01001489-ORNO01001489.1-human-gut-metagenome-genome-assembly--contig:-NODE-1489-length-10512-cov-2.614134_pt1 | contig 10512 bp, 9 predicted proteins | sample MGYA00242117_ERZ509026 | MGnify/ENA primary metagenome ERZ509026 (study PRJEB26280, sample SAMEA2338710) | human gut metagenome | biome: human gut; feature: human-associated habitat; material: faeces... | reverse complement strand
AAAGAACGCCCAGAGGGGGCTGAAAAGCGAAAGAGCGGGGATTTCAGCCCCCTCTGGACTCCCCCGCCACCTCAATTTCTTGCGGGAAAGAGCAGCATTTGCTTGGCAAACTGGTCACTTTTGCATAATTGTGCATGAAAAGTACACCGATTTATCGGCTTATCGACGAGGAAGTTCCTTTCAATCTTCCGCGAAGCATTATTTTCATGACTTTTCTTGACACAATTCGAGTTACGCATCAATCGCCTTCCGAAAATCCGCTTGCAGTGCTTCGCATGTCTCTCCTTCATACGAAATCAGACTGCGAACGCCCTGCACCTTGCCAAAGAACACGCCGTCCGCGTCGGAAAATTCGACCGAACCGACATAGCCTTTGTACGTCATCGTTTGCTTCAATTTGTCCATTGCCTGATTACTCCACCCAAAACACCGCCGCATCGTGCTTCCCCAGCGTCGCCGTCACCCCGTCCGCCGTCTGCCGTTTCTCCCCCGTCCACAGTTCCCGCGCCGCCGAGTACGTCCCTTCCAGCATTTCGCCCGTCACGCGAACCGTCCGCGTCTCTTCCGACAGGTTGAACAGCGCAACATACAGCCCCGCGCCGTCCCTGTGCGGCGCAATCCACACGCTTTCATCCTCCGTCGTCCACAGCGGATGGGCGCACGCGCTCGTCTTTTCAATCGCCAGCACATCCCGGTTCGTCAGCAGCTTCAGCGTGAAGTCGTCATTCTTCGTCAGCTCGCCGCCCATCATCAGCGGCGAACGCATCATGCACCACAGCGTCATCATCGTCCGCTGCTCCGCCTGTGTGAAGTTCGTCCAGCCGTTCGGGTCATAGCACTGCCGCAGTGCGCCGACGGGCAGCATGTCCGCATCCGGCCAATGCCCCGGCGCGGCATGGACGCACCATTTTTCCGCCCGCTCAAACATCCCTTTGAGCAGCCGCCACTCGTCCCAGAAGTCGTCCGTGATGCGCCACATGTTCGCGTATTTCTTCAAATGCTCCGCCTGTTCCAGCGGCGCAGGGCCGGGCGACAAAGACAGCACAATGTCCCGCCTGCAGGCGCGGCAGGCAGCGGAAATGACCTCGATTTCCCGCTTGCAGTGCGGATATTCGCGCGCGATGTCGTCACACTTGACGAAATCCACGCCCCATTCGGCGTACATGCGAAAGATGCTGTCATAGTACGCGCGCGCTTCGGGCATATCGCACCGCAAGCCGTACATATCGGGATTCCACGCGCAGATGCTGTTTGGATTCGCGACCTCGTGGCAGCCCTTCCCGCACCCCAGAATCGGCAAGTGCCGATGCGCCGCCATCCGCGGCATCCCGCGCATGATGTGGATGCCGAATTTCAGCCCCAGCGAATGCACATAATCCGCCAGCGGCTTGAAGCCTTTTCCGCCTGCCGATGACGGGAATCGCCCCGGCGCAGGCTGCAAGCGCCCGTATTCATCCATCGTCAGTTCGGCAAACGGCTCGTAGGCGTGGCTCGTCGCGGTCGGCTGATACCACTGAATATCCACAACGACGTACTCCCAGCCGAACACCTGCAAGTGCTCCGCCATGTACGCCGCGTTTTGCCGCACGGTCGGCTCGTCCACCGCCGCGCCGTAGCAGTCCCAGCTGTTCCATCCCATCGGGGGCGTCTGCGCAATCATGATATTTTCCTCCTACCTATATTATGAAATCGTGATTTGATGTCTGCTATTTTCTCAGCTCCAGATACACATTTCGATACTGGCTTGGCGTACACCCTTTCTGCGTCCGGAACACGCGGTTGAATGTCGCAATCGACCCAAAGCCAACGCGCAGCGCAACCTGCGTCACGGGCAGGTCGCTCTGGCTGAGCATCTCCGCCGCCATATCCACCCGCCGCGCATTCAGGTACTGGATGAACGTCGCGCCTGTGTGCCGGCTGAACATGCGGCTGAGCGTGTAGCGGCTGAACCCCGCGTAGTCCGCCAGCACATCCAGCGTGATGTTTTCGGCGTAGTTTTTATTCAGGTAATCCAGCGCACGGTTGAAAGCGTCCTCGCCGGATAATCGCCGGTAGATGTCATTCATCTCCGCGCTGTTGGCGACATTGGGCAGATACAATTCCCCCAGCGTGGCGAATACGTCCATCAGCAGCGCATAGCACCGCAAATTCCGCAGCGGCGTGTACGCCTCGTAAGCGTCCACCAGCTGCATCAGCGTTTTGCGAACGATGGGCGTCGCTTCACTTTCCGCCGTGAGATAAATCGGCTGGCGCAGCATCGGGCGCAGCGCAGCAAATTCCTTCATTGTAAACGCGGCATTGTGCTCAAAGATGATAAGGTAGCGCTCGTTGCCCGCCGCCATGCGCAGGGCGTGCGTCGCGTCGGAGGGAACAAACAGCACCTCCCCCGCCTGCACATGATATACCTTCCCACTTACCGCCACCTCGCATCCGCCCAGCAGCGGCACGCAGACTTCTATGGCCGAATGAAAGTGCGGCGCATAGCTGTCCGGGTTCGGCTGATGCCATACGCGGATGGTTGCGTCCCGCTGGTAGGTGATAAACTCCCGCTCGCCCTTCATCACGCGGAAGCCGGATGCCGTCAATGGTCGTTCGCGTTCCGTAATGAGCCTTCGGTTATTCATAATTTCTTCACAAACCTTTCGTGCAAATTTGCGCATTTGCCTTGTCTTTTTTTCCATCATACCACAAAGCGCAACGCATTGCAAGCAAATTATAACCAAAGACGGGCAAATTTTAAGAAGTTTTTTTCTCTCGTTGAATTTATAATATGGTTGAAAGCAAACAGTTTTTATTCATTTGCAACGCATCGAAATTGGTTCAATTCCAGTTTGAAGGAGGCACGGAAACATGGAGCGTTCCTTTGGCAGCAAATACGGGAAGTGGATTGCCCTGACGGCGGTCGTTCTGGCGCTGGTGCTGTGGTTCGTTCTGTCCGGCGGCGTGGAGAACTACCGGGCAAAATACGAGGGTTATGACCTCTCGCAGCAGATTGGCGACATCGGGCGCAGCAGCACCTATTCGCTGTATTTGCGCGCGCATGAAGGCGCTCCGGACGCATCTTCGGACGTTTCCATTCCGCTGGTGACGGTGGATTCGGATGGCGTGACTGCACAGAAGGATGGTCTGCTGATGCAAAGCGGCTCTTCCGCAACGTTCGCCGTCACCGTACCGGAAACCGGTTTCTACAACATCCGCCTGACCTACCGCACTGAGGCGGCACGCGGCGTGGACTTGGAGCGCGAACTGCGCATCAACGGCGAAGTACCCTTCGATGGCGCGGATACGCTGACCTTCACCCGCCTGTGGCACGACGGCGGCGAAGTGCGGCAGGACTCGCAGGGCAATGACATCCGTCCGACGCAGGTGGAGGTGTTCGGCGAACAGACCGCCTGCTGCCGCGACGCGATGGGCTACATCACCGAGCCGTACCGCTTTTATTTCGAGGCGGGGGAAAGCACCGTCACCCTGATTGCGACCAGCGAGCCGATGCTCCTGACCGCGCTTTCGCTCACCGCCCCCGAAAAAATGCCGGATTACGCCGCTTATGCCGCCGCGCAGCCACAGGAGAACAGCGTTCCTGCTGACTTTGCCCTCGTGCTGGAAGGTGAAAGCAGCACCCTGCGTTCCTCCCCGTCGCTGTACGCGCGTTATGACCGTTCTTCCCCCGCCACCTCTCCCTGCGACGTGCGCCGGACGGTGCTGAACTACATTGGCGGCGATGCTTGGCGCGACGCGGGGCAGTGGATTGAGTGGGATTTCGACGTGCCGGAAAACGGCTGGTACAACATCACCATCAAAGGCCGTCAGACCTACAACCGCGGCAGCGTGTCCAGCCGTATCCTCTATCTGGACGGCAAAATTCCCTTCTCCGGTATGGAGAACGTCTCCTTCCCCTACACCACGGCATGGGAAATGAACACATTGTCGGATGATTCCGGCACGCCCTACCGCTTCTACCTTTCCGCTGGGCATCACACGCTTCGTCTGGAAGCGACGCTGGGCGACATGGGGCAGATTCTCTCCGACATGGAGGAAAGCATCTACCGCCTGAACCAGATGTACCGCCGTGTGCTGGTGCTGACAGGCGTGAACCCCGACCGCTACCGCGATTACCACTTGGAGCAGGTGTATCCGGAGGTCATCGAAGCGATGGCGCAGGAAAGCCGCCTGCTCTACAAGCTCGTCGATGATACCGTCGCCCTCACCGGACAGAAATCCGACCGCATTGCCGTCGCGCAGACACTGGCAGTGCAGCTGGAATCCTTCGTCGAAGATCCGGCGAAGATTACCGAAGCCTTCACGAATTTCAAGGACAACATCACCTCCCTCGGCACGTCAATGCAGAACATGCGGCAGGTCAAGCTGGATATTGACCTGATTGCCATCACCGCGGACGGCGTGACCGTGCCGCAGCCGTCGGAAAATTTCCTCGACCGCGCGCTGCATGAGCTGAAATCCTGCGTCACGTCGTATTTCGTGGATTACAATGCCTTGGGCGATGTGTACGATGCCAGCGAGGACGTGCTGGAAGTGTGGATTCTGACCGGCCGTGACCAGTCTACCGTCCTCAAAACCATGGTTGATGACACCTTCACCCCGTCTACCGGCATTCCCGTCAACGTCATGCTGGTTGACCCGAACGCGCTGCTGAACGCCGTCGTCGCAGGCAACGGCCCGGATGTCGTCATTTCAACCGACAGCTGGAACCCCGTCAACTACGCGCTTCGCCACGCGGTGGAGGATTTGACGCAGTTCGATGATTTGCAGGAAGTCCTCGACCAATTCTACCCCAGCGCCTACGCCGCGTTCAGCTTCAACGGCGGTCTGTACGCGCTGCCGGAGACGCAGCTGTGCTCGATTCTCTTCTACCGCAGCGACATTCTGGAAGAATACGGGCTGTCCGTCCCGGAAACGTGGGATGATTTGATTGCCATGCTGCCCACCATTCAGGGGGCGAACATGTCCGTCGGCATCCCCTACCCCGACATTGCCGCCCCGAATCTCTCTTCTTATTACGCCATGCTCTACCAGCTTGGCGGCGCGCTCTACAACGATTCGGCGACCCACACCACCATCAACAGCGAAGCGGGTGTGCAGGCGTTTGAGCGCTACACCAGCCTCTACAATGACTACGGTCTGCCGACCATCTTCGACTTCGTGAGCCGCTTCCGCTCCGGCGAAATGCCGCTGGGCATCTTCGATTACACGACGTTCAACACCCTGACCGTCTCCGCGCCGGAAATCCGCGGCCTGTGGGACATTGCGATTCTCCCCGGCACTTCCCGCACGGCAGAGGACGGCAGCACCTATGTGGATCACTCCGGGCATTCGCAGGGCGCCTGCTGCATGATGATTGCCACCGACAGCGAAACGACAAAACAGAATGCGTGGCAGTTCATGAAGTGGTGGACGTCCACCGACGCGCAGGTGCGTTTCGGGCGGGAGATTGAAGCCGTCTTGGGTTCGTCCGCGCGCTACGCCACCGCGAATATCGCCGCCATCGAGCAGCTTTCATGGTCGGAAGCTCAGCTGAAAGTCATTCGCGAGCAGATGACGTGGGCAGTCGGCTTCCGCGAAGCCGCCGGCGGCTACTACACCACGCGCCACATGACCAACGCCGTGCGCAAAGTGACCAACGACAAGACCGACCCGCGCGAAACCCTGCTGGATTACGCGCGCACCATCAACGAGGAAATCAATAAGAAGCGCTTGGAGTTCGGTCTGCCGATCGACGAAGAGACGCCCTGAGCGAAAGGAGGAAGCATTCGTCATGACCGCGTTCTGGAAAAAGTACTTTGCGCTGAGACAGCGCAATGCGCGCATCGCGTGGGACAGAGCGAAGCACATGAAGTTCTGCTATGCGTTTCTGGCGCCCTACGCCCTGCTGTTTCTGACCTTCTACATCCTCCCGATGCTCATCTCCATCTACTACTCCTTCACCTACAACAACATTCTGGAGCCCGCGCGCTTCATCGGGATGGACAACTACATCACCCTGATTTTGAAGGATGATGTTTTCCTGACCGCCGTGAAAAACACGTTCCTGCTGGCGGTGATTACAGGGCCTGTGGGCTACATCATGTCATTCTGCTTCGCGTGGCTCATCAACGAATTGCCGCGCTGGGTTCGCACGATTGCCGTCGTCATCTTCTACGCGCCGTCCATTGCGGGCAATGCCTACTACATCTTCTCTATCATCTTCCGCGGCGACGCGTACGGCTACCTGAACGCCATCCTGATGAAGCTTGGCATCCTCAACGCCCCGATTCTCTGGCTGACGACGCCGGATTACATCATGCCGGTCATCATCATCGTCACGCTGTGGATGAGCATGTCCACGGGTTTCCTTTCCTTCGTCGCAGGTTTGCAGGGCGTTGACCGCTCGCAGTACGAGGCGGGCTATGTGGATGGCATCCGCAACCGCTGGCAGGAATTGTACTACATCACCCTGCCGAACATGAAGCCGATGCTGATGTTCGGCGCGGTCATGTCCATCACGTCCGCGTTCGGCGTGTGCGATGTGCCGATGGCGCTGGCTGGCTTCCCCTCCACCGATTACGCCGCGCACACCGTCGTCACCCACCTGTTCGACTATGGCTTCACCCGCTTTGAAATGGGCTATGCCTCCGCCATCGCCACCTTGCTGTTCCTGGTGATGATTTTGTGCAACAAGCTGATTCAGAGCGCTCTGAGGAGGATTGGCACATGAGTACCATCAATGTCCGCAGCTACAAAGGTCCAGTCAGACCGGACGGCACGCCGATTGAGCTGCCGCAGAAGGTACTGAAGCTGACGAAGAAGTCGAACATGCGCCACAAGAAGCCGAACCGCTCCCGCGTGGGCGACTTTCTGGTGGGGCTGCTGCTGTTCCTCGTCGCGTGTGCAATGGCGTTTCCGCTGGTGTTCGCCATTTCGTCCTCGCTGAAACCGCTGGATGAGCTGTTCCGCTTCCCGCCGACGCTCTTCCCGCGCCACCCCACCATCGACAACTTCTCTGACCTTCTCGTCACGATGGGGCAGAGCTGGGTTCCCTTCTCGCGCTACATCACCAACACCGTCGTCATCACCCTCGTGGGTACATTGGGGCATCTGCTGATTGCGTCCCTCGCGGCGTATGTGCTGGCGAAGTACGATTTCCCGCTCGGCAAGCAGTTTTTCGCCCTCGTCGTGACGGCACTGATGTTCAACGGCTACGTCACCGCGATACCGAACTACCTGACCATGACGCGCCTGAACCTTGTCGACACGCACTGGGCGGTCATCCTGCCCGCGTTCGCCGCGCCGATTGGGCTGTTCCTGATGAAGCAGTTCATGGAAGGGCTGCCCATGTCGCTGATTGAGTCCGCGAAAATCGACGGTGCAAAGGAATTCCGCATTTTCTGGACGATTGTCATGCCCAACGTCAAGCCCGCATGGCTGACGCTCATCATCTTCTCCGTTCAGAACCTCTGGAACGCCAAAGCGTCCGCCGTCATCTACTCCGAGGCGCAGAAGACGCTCGTCTACGCGCTCCAGCAGATTCAGGCGGGCGGCATTGCCCGCACGGGTCAGGCGGCGGCGGTTACGGTCGTCGTCATGGCTGTGCCGATACTGATTTTCATCCTCAGCCAGAGCCAGATTCTCGAAACAATGGCGACATCCGGTCTGAAAGATTAAGAGAGGAGGACGCCGATGAACCGCATGGTTTCCCGTCTCTGCGCCTGTCTGGTTGCGTTCTCCCTCTTCGCCGCGCTCTGCGGCGGGATGGTCGCGCGCGCCGCAGACGGCTTTGACTACAATTACACCTACACCTACGATTACTGGGGCGACGAACGCCAGTCGCCGGATGCCTACCGCACCAGCGCCATGCTGTCCAGCGTCTCCCTTGGGCTGGAAACGCCGATGCGCGCCCCGCGCGGGCTGACCGTCTCCGGCAATGACATCTACATCGTCGATACGGGCAACAACCGCATTCTGCAAGTCGCCCGCGACGGCGAAAACTTCACGCTGACCCGCGTGATTTCCGAAATTTCCGGCGACATCACCCCGAATACGCTCTCCGCCCCGCAGGATGTGTTCGTCATGGCGGACGGCACACTGTTCATCGCCGACACGAACAACAACCGCATCCTGAAAGCAGACCGGAACCTGAATCTGCTGAGCGTCTTCACCCGCCCGACGGACGCGACCTTCGACCAGTCGATGGCGTTTCTGCCGACGAAGCTGGTCTGCGACACGACCGGACGCGTCTTCTGCCTCGCGCAGAACGTCAACCGAGGTCTCATGAAGTACGAGGCGGACGGCACGTTCACCGGCTTCATCGGCGCGAGCGAAGTGAAGTACACATGGTACGAGCTGGTGTGGCGGCTGCTCTCCACGAAGGAGCAGCGCGCGCAGCAGGCATCCTTCGTTCCGACGGAATACAACAACATTGCGCTGGATTCGGAAGGCTTCTTCTTCGTCACCACGCAGACCTTCAATTCCAACGAGCTGACCTCCGGCGCGGCGAAACCCGTCCGCCGCCTGAATGCCATCGGCACGAACATCCTGATTGAGAACGGCACGAGCCACGTCATCGGCGACCTGCAATGGGCGCGCGGCGACAAGAACATCACCAACTCCGGCCCCTCGAAGTTCGTGGATGTGACCGTGCTGGGCAACGACATCTATTCCGTCATGGACAAGACGCACAACCGCATCTTCACCTACGACAAGCAGGGCAACCTGCTCTGGGCGTTCGGCGGTGTGGGCAACATGGACGGATACTTCCTGAATCCCGTCGCTTTGGAGCATCAGGGCTATGACCTGCTGGTGCTGGACAGTCAGGACTGCTGCGTGACCGTGCTGACCCCGACAGAATACGGCAAGCTGGTCTATAAGGCGACCGAGCAGTACCACGCGGGCGAATACGCCGCTTCCGCCGACACTTGGCGCGAGGTCATGAAGCGCAACGGCAACTATGACCTTGCCTACATCGGCATCGGGCGCGCGCTTTTGCAGCAGAAGCAATTCAAAGAAGCCTGTGACTATTTCGCCATGGCGCGCGACAGCCGCAATTACTCCGAAGCGTTCCGCTACTACCGCTCCGAGTGGGTAGAGCAGAACATCGGGTGGATTTTCGGCATCGTCGCGGTGCTGCTGGTCGTTCCGATGGTCGTCGGGCACATCCGCAAGATAAAGTGGGAGGTGGACAACGCATGACGCTCGCAGCAAAACTGACCGACAAGCAGAAGTGGCAGCGTCTGCTGTCCTCCCTGCGCTATTCGCTCTACGTTATCTTCCACCCCTTCGATGGCTTCTGGGATTTGAGCCGCGAAAAGCGCGGCAGCCTCGGCGCGGCGAACATCATCGTGTTTCTGGTGCTGCTTGTCCGCCTGCTGTCCATGCAGTTCACGCCTTTCCTGTTCATGAACGTCTACTGGCCGAGCGTGAACATCATCCAGCAATGTCTCGCCGTCCTCCTGCCGCTTTTGTTCTTCGTGGCGGGCAACTGGGGGCTGACGACGCTGTTTGAGGGCAAGGGCACGTTCAAGGATGTCTACATCGCCACCTGCTACGCGCTGACGCCCTACGTCATCCTGCAAGCGGCGATGATTCTCCTCGCAAACGTCATTACCGCCAAGGAAGGCGCGTTCTACTACGTTCTGGAGGGGCTGTCGCTGGGCTGGAGCGGTGTTCTCATCATCTGCGGCATGATGCAGACGCATGACTACTCGCTGGGCAAGACGCTGCTGTTCACCATCATGACGCTGCTGGCGATGGTCGTCATCATCTTCCTGCTGCTGCTGTTTTTTTCGCTCGTTGGCGACGGCATCGGCTATTTCGTCTCCCTCTACAAAGAAGTGCTGTTCCGTCTGTACTGACGAAAGGAGAAAGTATCCATGAAACGACGCATCCTTGTGCGGGTCGTGCTGGTTCTGATTCTTCTTCTGGCACTTTATCCGCTGACGAAATTCGTCATTCTTCCGCTCTTTGACACCTCCGGCGAGCTGGAAGGGCACGACGTGCCGCTTTACGGCTAATCAGAGCCTGACACGCCGATGGTCATGGAGAATGACGCTCTCCGCTTTGAGCTTGACCCGGCGACGACCCACTTCACCCTCACCGACAAGCGCACCGGGCACGTCTGGCTGTCCTCGCCTGATAACGCGGACAGCGACCCGATTGCCCTGCCGGTGGAAAAGAACAAGCTGAACTCCACCTTGAGCCTCACCTACGCCGCCTCCACCGGCATGACCACCCAGTTCACCTCGCAGGAACACAGCATTTCAAACGGGGTCTACGAAGTGCTGATGCAGGAGGATGGCAGCGTCCGCGTGAACTACTCCGTCGGACGCGTGCAGCGGTCTTTCCTCATGCCGACTGCCATTGGCGACGCGCGAATGCAGCAGTTCATGGAGAAAATGACCTCCAAGCAGAAGAAGGACATCAAAGAATACTACCGTGAATACAATATTGACAAGCTCCGCAAGACTGACGACAAGGCCGCTTTGCTCGCCGCCTACCCCGATTTGGCGGAAGAGCCCGTCT
>ENA-ORNO01001486-ORNO01001486.1-human-gut-metagenome-genome-assembly--contig:-NODE-1486-length-10537-cov-2.695001_pt1 | contig 10537 bp, 10 predicted proteins | sample MGYA00242117_ERZ509026 | MGnify/ENA primary metagenome ERZ509026 (study PRJEB26280, sample SAMEA2338710) | human gut metagenome | biome: human gut; feature: human-associated habitat; material: faeces... | reverse complement strand
AAATCATTTTGCAATTCAAAAGGCGTTCATAAAAAGCTTGGCCTTTCGCCTGAGCCGTTTCATAATGTCCACTATTATTATCCGTATTCTACCGAGGGAAGCTGGAACACATATCTAACTCCCGAAGAAGTTGATGATGCGATAAAAACCAAAAAAGCTAAAAAGTATAAATACATTTATAGAGAAGATCGGAACAATTTGGATCTGATGTTCTCTAATATTGATGATTCGACTCAGACCATGGATGCTATTATCAATTATATCATGGCTAGGGTAAATTTTCCGGTGCTGATGATTGGCAAGAATTTCTTGAAATAATTCGCGAAAAATGTGCAGCTGGAGCACAATCTGATAGGGAAAAAGAGATTCCTATAGCAAGTTGGCGGAAATTTTATCGTATTGTCAACAAAGCAATCAATGATAAGGCTGCAATTTTTGCCAGAGATATTAATGCAAGCAAAGGCGAAACACGGCTCGGAGATGCCCTAAAATACATCAAAAAGAACGAAGTACATGTTATTGATATTGCCAAGCTTTCAGAAGATAAACAGGCATACGTTTTTGGTGATGCAGTAAGGACGATTTACAACCTGCAATTGGGCGAATATAATGGCGATGAAAATGTTGCACCCCCATCAAGAATTATTATCTTTATCGATGAGCTGAATAAGTACGCTTCTAAAGATTCTCCTAAAAATTCCCCTATTCTCCACCAAATTTTGGATGTTGCAGAGCGTGGACGTTCTTTGGGTGTCGTGCTGTTTGCAGCAGAACAATTTAGAAGTGCCATTCATGATAGGGTAACTGGAAACTGTTCTACACATGCGTATGGACGCACTAACACCATTGAAGTGACAAAGAGCGATTATAAGAGTGTTCCCCCTGTGTATAAGACGATGATGACTCGTTTAAAGCAGGGAGAATATATTGTTCAGAATCCAATTTTCAGATCAATGCTTCATATAAAATTCCCGAAACCGATTTACAAACAGGTGAAATAACGGAAAGGAAGCAACTATGGCAACCATAGGAAAAAACATCCTTGAAAATTTGACAACTGGTATGTATGCGGATTCAAAAGTGATATACCGCGAGTATGTCCAAAATGCATGCGACCAGATAGATAAAGCAGTTGAACTTGGAATCATTGATAGAGAGCAAGCTGAGGTTTTCATTTCAATAAAAGAAGATGAAAGATTTATCTCTGTTGAAGACAACGCTACTGGCGTTAAGGAAGCGGATTTTGTTGCACAGCTGGGTGATATTGCAAACTCTGACAAAAAAGTAGGTGTTGATAAAGGTTTTCGAGGAATAGGACGCCTCTGCGGCTTGGCATATTGTAAGACGCTGGTGTTTTCTACTTCGTACAGGGGCGAAACTAAAGGTTCGAAAATGATATTCGATGCAAAGAAAATGCGTGAAATGCTAAGTTCTCCAGTGAAGTACACCGTAGATGATATTCTGAATGCTATAGTTTCAACAGAAAAATTCCCGGAAGAACAAGAAAAGCATTATTTCAAGGTTGAAATGATTGATATAAACCATGAAAATACGGATTTGTTGGATAAACAGTTGGTTTCTGATTACTTGAGTTTTGTTGCTCCGGTTCCGTATGTGAGTAGTTTTTATCATAGAGATGCTATTTATGAACATGCTGCGAATCTGCATTTCAAAATTGATGAATATAACATCCGAGTAAACGGAGATCCTCTCTTAAAAAGATATAAAAATCGGTTATATGATGCTACTGGCAAGGTATACGATAACATTGTAGATGTCGGCTTCAAAGACTTTGCTGATGCGGATGGAAATCTTCTTGCATGGATGTGGTATGGAATATCACGTTTTGAAAAGGCCATTCCAAAAGCTGCAAATCCTATGTATGGTTTTAGACTCCGTCAGGGAAACATCCAAATTGGTGATAATACAGCTGTTGCTAAATTTTTTAAAGAAGATCGGGGCAATAGCTATTTTGTAGGTGAAATATTTGCGGCATCAAAGAAACTGGTTCCAAACTCACAAAGAAACTACTTTAATGAATCAGTTGAACGAATTGAGTTTGAAACACAGCTGAAACTGTTCTTTTATGACACACTGCATAAATTATACCATGTAGCAAGCGACACAAAGAGCGACTATAAAAAGCTCGAAGCGTACACAGATACTGTATCTAAGTATCAAGAAAAGAGTCGGAAAGGTTTTATTGACGGTTCTGAAAAAGCTCAAATGGAAGCTGAATTAGAGGCTGCAAAAAAGAGGAAAGAAGAAGCCGAGAGAAGACTTGCTCGATTTAAAGAATCTGGCGCAGGAAGCGAAGCGGAACAGCGCGTTCGTAGAGCTATTGAGCAAAAGTATGAAGATCAGAAAACAACGCAGCGGGCCAAAGATGCAGAAAAAGCTGTTTCTAAAGTAACGGCAGGAGGGTCAAAAACAAAGTATTTTACGGATAATCTATCTAAACTGGATAGAAGCAAACGAAAACTAGTGCAACAGATAATGGCGATTATAAGACGTATTGTGTCGAAAGAAGTTGCCGACCAAATTCAGGAAGCAATAGAAAAGGAATTTAGATAAAAATGAACAGAAAAGTGCTTTTGGTAGAGCCTAATTATAAAAACAAGTATCCTCCAATGGGATTGATGAAACTGGCAACATACTATCGAGAATCGGGGGATGACGTAAGGTTCTTCAAAGGCGACCTTTTAGATTTAGCAGCAGATATCGTTGTTGAGGACTTGTTGAACGCACTTACGACTTTGGACGCTGAAACAAACTGGAAAACCGATAAAAAAATTCTAGTAGAGTGTGTCAGAAAAGGAACGATTTCTTTGCTGGATGAACAAGCATATTTCCAAAACAATTCAGATGCCATAGAGTTGGTAAAGAACGCTAGAAGCTCCTATCGAAAGAAAGAATACTTCAAGAACCCACCGTTTGATAAGGTTGGTATAACTACTCTTTTTACATTCTATTGGAATATTACTATTGATACGATAAACTTCGTAAAACAGCTATGCAAAAAGCCCGAAGATGTGATGGTCGGCGGTATCATGTCAACACTTCTGCCTAACGAAGTGTACGAAGCAACAGGAATTCATCCATTCGAAGGACTGTTGAACCATCCTGGAGATATTGATAAAGGCGATACACGCATTATAGATACACTTCCGTTGGATTATTCGATTCTTGAAGAAATCGACTATAAATATCCGGCGAATAATGCGTATTTTGCTTATATGACACGTGGCTGCATCAATCATTGCGCATTTTGTGCAGTTCCTAAACTAGAGCCACACTATTGTGATTATATTGGACTTAAAGAGCAAATAGAACGGGCAAGAGACCGATTTGGAGAGCAACGTGATTTGCTTTTGCTGGACAATAATGTGCTGGCATCCAAATGCTATGATAGAATTATCGATGAGATTAAAGCGTGCGGATTTCAAAAAGGTGCAACTTATATGCCGCCTGATCAGTACGAAATTGCTATCCAAAATTTAAAGGATGGCTACAATGATCGTGCCTATGTAAGAAAGTGCATAAGGCTATATAAAGAATTGACGGAGAAACTCCCGTTGGAAGAAAAAACGGAGTTATATCTTCGTTTAGAACAAGCAGCATGTTTGCATTATGAAACTGCGACAAAAGAAGAGATTTTAAAACTTGATGAATTTGTTGCGCCATTATTCAAGAAACATTTTAAACATACAAAAAAGGTAAAACGCATTGTTGATTTTAACCAAGGGATTGACGCAAGACTGATAAATGATCAGAATATGGCAAAATTGGCTGAAATCAATATTTCGCCTCTTAGAATTGCTTTTGACCATTGGGAGCAAAAGGACATCTACGAAAAAGCGGTTCGTACCGCAGTAGCACATGGCATTACAAATCTATCGAACTATATGCTATATAATTTCAGAGATAAACCAGAACATCTGTATTATCGCATGAAGTTGAATGTTGATCTGTGTGATGAATTAGGGGCAAACATCTATTCTTTCCCGATGAAATACCATCCTATCAATGATCCGGATTTCTTTATGAACCGAGATTATATAGGCGAACATTGGAACCGAAAATTCATTCGAGCAATTCAGGCTGTACTGAATTCGACCAAGGGTAAAGTCGGCAAAGGGAAGCATTTCTTTGAGGAAGCATTTGGTGCGGATGAGCATCGATTCTGGACAATTCTCTGGATGCCTGAAACCTTTATAATTTATCGTTTTATGTTCAAGGAAAATCTCGCAAAGGAATGGGAAGAAAAGTTTTGGAGTCTGCCTACTGAGGAACTTGAAAAAGTGAAATCTGTTGTGGCAGTAAACAAGTTCAAGGATTTGGATTTCTCAAAATATTCAAAAGAAGCAAGAGACGTCCTTCAATATTATATGGTTACACGCGATGAGGCTGAGCAAATGCTGAAGGAAAAGAATAGCTGAAATTATGCCATTGAATAAAACTCTCCGCAAGTGCGGCGGTGCGTTATCTGGGAGCGCAGAACTAATTGATACGAAGAGTTTTCCGAGTGGAGAGAAGCCTCCGATTGCAAAATAACAGATACTGAACTTAAATAAAAAAGCCCACCGGCTGGATATAAAATCTGGCCTGTGGGCTTTGCTCTATTTTCAAATTGATGTCGTTTAAATCTTGGAGTTCAAATACTCCACCAGTTCCCAAACCGTTGTCAACGGATTGCTCTGCCGCGAAATCGGTTCAATGCCATGATTCTGAATCTGATTGGCACGAGCTTTCGCTCGCTGAATTGCAGTTGCCTGCAAAGGCTTCAAACCGTCAAAGTAATCCTTGTTTTTCTCATAATCAGGAAGTCTGCCCGGCTGTTTCAGCAGGCGAATCAATGACTGACAATCTTCAACCTCTGCCTGTTGATTTACAAAGTGCAGTAGGAACCACAACTCGAAAGACGGGTTAGAATAGGCCAAATGATAGCCTTCCTTTTGAGCGGACTGTTTGGCACGCAGAAGAACTTCGTTGGAGTTATCGTCACGGTCAAACACACACCATATGGAATCGCCATCTTCCGGGTAGTATGGATTATTACCCATCGTTGCCTTGGCTTTCTGCACAAGCCTGTCAGCGGACTTATACTGCGAAGAAATCGGGATAATGTCAATATTGCATCCTCGACTGCGGAAACGCTTAAAATAACGAATCTCCGTTTCGCTGCCTTCGCAGATGAGGTATACGACAGGATTTCGCTTTCTGGTTCGGGCAGGTTTGCGGCTGAGTTCTTTTATTCTGCCCATGCTGCATCCCCTCCAATGAACGGAATCGCCCCATACCGGCCTTGCAGATACCCTTTGGAGATATTCTCACCTTTCCGGGGAGAAAACTCGGTCAGAGCATAAACATCGGTCTGCATGGTCTTTTCGTTCTTCTCTGCAAACCAAATCTGATCGCGTCGCAGCAACGTCAGGTCGAGAAGTCCGGTATCGTGCGTGGTGAAGATGAGTTGTGCATGGTTTGTATTGATAGCGGCATCCTGCACCATCCCGATCAGATGCCTTGTCAGCAGCGGGTGCATACTGGATTCGATCTCGTCTACTACCAAAACAGACCCGGATTCCAAAGCGGCAAGCCACATACCGATGCGAGAGAAGAAACGCTGTGTCCCAACGGATTCCTGCCCCAACGGGAGCCAGAAACCCTTAGAAGTGCCATCTTCGGCATCGAGGGTGTGCAGTGCGGAAATGATAGGCTCTTCTTTGGAGCCTGTAATGCGGATGTCCTTGATACCGAGGTCTGCATACAGCATTTCATGCAGGATACGGCTCTTTTCAGAGCCGCCTTGCCGGATGGCAGACAAAGTTGCGTCCAGTCGCATTTCCGTTCCCATAAAGCCTGTCAGTTTTTCAAAGAACCACAGATATGCCTTTTCAGTCTGGGGGCAGTTCCACTCGTTCGAGCTGGACAGATAAAGGCGGTTTTCAGCAGTTCGTCCAGCAAGCGTGAACTGCTCTTGAATATTCTCGCGGAACTGATAGCCATTGTTTTCTCTTGAAAAAATCAAGGCTTCCCGGCCATTCGGCCAGTGATAGAGATATTCGGTCAGGACTTTGGACTTGTCAAACGAGAACCCATAGGCATACTTGATGCCGCCATAAAAATAGATGGCTTCAAAGCTGGTCGGCTGTGTGGGCTGGTCAGTGAAAGCAAACGGCTCCTGCGGAAGGGACTCGCCCTTCAGCAGCTTGGCATATCGGCCACAGACCATTTCCCGCATGAGCAGGAGGGCATGGAGAACATTGCTCTTTCCGGCTGCATTTGCGCCGTACAGTGCCAGCACAGGTACAAGCTGTTTCTTCTCGTCCGGCGAAATCAGGCAATCAGACAGACTTTTATCCGTAGATGCTTTCAAGCTGATAATAGCCGTGTCCTTGATGGAGCGGTGGTTGGTGACTGAAAATTGAAGCAGCATCGCGATTCCTCCCAGATGATTTTCTGAATCTAGTGTACTCTATTCTGGGCAGAAAGTCAAATTTTGATTTTGAAATTTGCAAATATTCCGCAAAAATCAAGAATAAAATCTAAAATATTGGCTTTTGATACCGTTCAGATGCTATCAGGAATCATTCTGCATACACGACTTCCCTCACCACCACCTCCTCCGCCTGCGCTTTCAGCCCGTTCATGTGCGCCACCCAGAGAAGCTGTGCGCGCTCTTTGTCCGGCGCGGGGTACTTGTCTAACAGAGTGGTCATCGTGCGTTCCAGCCACTCGCAGACCGTTTTCTGGACATCCTGCAAATGCGGCCAGAGCGTACCGTTCAGCAGCATCCGGTTGTACAGCACAGGACGCTGATTCTTGAGGTAGACCAGCCGCATCCGGCCATACTTGCCCAGCGGTTCGGTATCATCGGTCTGCGGCAGGGTGAGCAGGGGCAGCTGATACTCCCCAACCTGTGCGTAATGGATCTCGGTGCGGACGGCGTTCGTGTTCTTCATGGAAATTCTCCTTTGCATTTTCAACGTGTGTTGTGGTCTTTGTGGAAAACAGCACTTACTTCTTCCGATTCTGTGCGGTCAGCCAGTTGCCCTGCGCCTGATAGTAGTGCTCCATCGTGGTGGGTGCGTTCAGGATGGTGGTGCGCAGATAGGCCATGATGTTCTTGATGGGCTGGGTGGTGTTGGACATCACATCGAAGATGTACTCAACGTGCTGGCTGGTCAGCTTGTCCAGCCGCAGCCGGATGGCTTTAGTGGTCTGCGGCTGCTTGCCGACGTACTGGGTCTGCCGTGGACAGCAGTACATCTCCACAATGTTGTCCAGCAGTTCCTCCAGCTTGTCGGGGTCGTACCGCTGGGCAAGGGTGTCGATCTCCAGCCGTTCCCGGAACTCCTCCCGTACCTGTGCTTCCATCTGGTCAAAATCCTCCGTTTCGGCTGTCTGCCCTGATAGATTAGTACTTTGTCTTTTAGTATTTTGTTTATTAGTATTTTGTTGTGTTGGATTCTCCAACGTTGGAAAACCCGACATTGGATTTTCCGATGATGGTGAATTTGGCACTGGAGCAGGGCGTTTTTCAATCCGTTCTTTCTGTGGCAGTTCAAAGACTTCATAGTTGTAGTCAATAATGCGGCCACGGGCATCACGGACTTTGCTCCGACACAGATACCCGCCATCTTCCAGTTCGTGAACCGCACTTCTCACACTGTCGATGCCATCCCTGCACCCGGTTGTCAGCCCTTTAAGGCTGTAATCCCAATCGTCCGGCAGGGAGAGCATATAGGACAGCAGTCCCTTGGCTTTCAGGGACAGCCTCTTATCCTGCAGGTGGTGGTTGCTCATAACGGTATAGTTGACGTTTTTATTGACGCGGAATGTTGACATGGCAGCTTCCCTTTCAGCCCAATGCGGGCAAGAGAAAACGCAGCATCTCCCGGCTTTCGGGAAACGCTGCGTTCAGACAGGGAAGCCTGCTGTGAGCTGGCACAGCAACGGCAGCACTGCATATTTCTAACGGACATCTAACACAACTACACCTGAAATGCAGCTGCTGACGGCCTGTGTGAAAAAGGCTTTTTCTAACGTCATTTCGCAAAAAGCGGCTGATTTTTGCCTGCAAATTGCGGTGTGACGTGCCTTTTTGGAGGTTACAAGAATGCCCTCAGCTGCCAATGACAGCCGCGAGGGACCAGCTTCATCCAACAATTTCAAAGACTCGAAATCGTTTTGTCCTTAATCGGGCACGTGGGTTCGAATCCCACCATCTCCGCCAACAAAAGGCATCAGCTCAGGCTGGTGCCTTTTTATGTTCTCCAGCCATTAAAAAGAATGTATCAATATTTTTTGCTCAGAATCTTCTCAAGCGTATCCGCAAACCTGACATCCTGCTCCTTCGTCCGCTTTGGGCTCCCCTTGGGGTGCTTTCCGGCACGGAGGAGCTTTTTGTTTTCATAACGCCGTAGCATGAGAGCGTCTATATTATCAGCGGTGTATTCCAGACCATTCTGGTTCAGCACCCGGGCGCACTTGGCAAGGCACATACTCGCCAGCCCGTAGTCCTGCGTCACAACCACATCTCCCGGTTTTACCCGGTTGACGAGAGCAAAATCCACGCTGTCCGCTCCTTTGTCGAACACCAGCGTCTGCGCACCTTCTCGCTCAATCTGGTGAGCTGTGTCGCACAGGATGATGACCGAGATGCCGAACCGCTTTGCAATCTGCAACGTCAGATCGACGACCGGACAACCGTCTGCATCAATCAAAATGGTCATGTGTGTTCCTCCATCGTCCACCGAAAGGCTTTCGCCGTGCGCAGGTCAGCGTCTTTGAAATGCCCGCCGCTGTTCCATTCAAGGGTGCAGTCTGCGCCACGCTCTGTAAGCCGACTGTGCAGGGTGCGGATATTATCCCCCACCGCAGCCATGACAGCGTTTTTCGTATGCTCTTCCTTGTCGCCAAGGCTCAGATAAATGTGCTGTGCCTGTATCGGGTGCTGCTGTTCAAACTCCATCCAGCCCGGAAACCACACCGAGGGGGAGGCAGCGGCGACACCGTAGAACAAATCAGTCTGGGTGGATGCCCACAGCGCAAACAGCCCGGCCAGTGAATAGCCGCCCAGAATGATTTTGATGTTTTCCGGCAGTGCAAACTGCTTTTTCAGGGTAGAAATCACCTGCTCTGTCAGAAAGCGCAGGGTGTCCGCAGCATTGCCGCCGAAACCTTGTTTTCCCCACACGGCAGGAGACTTCCACGGGGAAAGTGCATCGTTCCAGCTTTCCACCGGAATGGCCGCAAACAGAAAGTGGTGCGCACTCTGTGCAATAGCGGTAACCGCACTTTCCATGCTTTGCAGCTCATGTTCACCGGTCATTTGGAGCAGTAGGTATTCTGCATGGGCTTCGCCGTAAATGAGGCAAGGCCTATTCCCGATTTGCATTGTCTGTGCGGTCATTGCGACGTCCTCCCGAAAAAAATTTTGGTAAGCCCAGTATAGCAACTGAAAAATCATTTTGCAATTCAAAAAGCGTTCGCATTCGCTGCAAGCAGTGCAAGTTGGTCAGAACGTTTCCCATATCAAATACACTACTTCCTCACCTGCGCTTCGATCTCTCCGGTAAACTGAAACCATCCATCCTCATAGTCCATAACAAAGTCTGCGTGATACTTGTTCAGAATAAGTTTTATATTGGAAAGCCCGAATCCATGAAGACTTGCATTCGGTTTTGTCGTCTGGATCGTATCATTTTTTATTTCGACCGGAAGGGTCGTATTCCGAACAGAAAACAAAAAGCTTTGTTTTAACACTGCAGAAACCCGAATCACCCGATCGCCCTCGATTTTTTCGCAGGCTTCAATGGCGTTATCCAGCAGATTGGAAAACAGGACGACCATATCCGATACATCAAAAGGCAGAGCCGATAAATCGTTCAGCTCGAAATCAATGTCGATCCCCTTCTGGATCGCTTCCGTTGCTTTCGTATTGAACAGTGCATCCAAGATCGCATGGTGAGAGTTGACGAGGAACGATCGGTCTGTCTGTTCCTTGGATACAGAATTCAAATATTGCTCTGCCGCATCATATTCCTGATTTTGCAAAAGATCTTGAAGTGTATTGAGATGTGCCTGAAAGTCATGTACCTTATGGCGCTGAGCCGTATAGAGCTGACTAGCGGCTTCCATATTTTTAGCCTGAAACTGGAGCTGCTGTTCCAGCGCCAAAACTCTTTCCTGATTTTCAACGGTCTTTTCCATTCTCGCCATCGGTATTGCGTAATCAATCGGAACATACGGTGACGCACTGTAAAGCGAACCCATAAAGCTGATTATTGATTTTATGCTTTTCGGCAAATACATTTGCGGCAAAAATCAAACCGCATACCGCAGCAATCACCATTTCGCTTGCGCTTTTAGGCTGGCAACAGGAGCTGATGTGCAATGAACTGAACGATTATCAGGCAGAGCTTCAACATGGCGGCAAGGCTATGGCTTATCGGGAGGATGCCCTGTATGCAAATCTCCAGCGGATCTATCAGGAAAATCCAACTGCAAAGTATTTCGGTTCGTTCGGGGCAGC
>ENA-ORNO01001484-ORNO01001484.1-human-gut-metagenome-genome-assembly--contig:-NODE-1484-length-10543-cov-2.118040_pt1 | contig 10543 bp, 8 predicted proteins | sample MGYA00242117_ERZ509026 | MGnify/ENA primary metagenome ERZ509026 (study PRJEB26280, sample SAMEA2338710) | human gut metagenome | biome: human gut; feature: human-associated habitat; material: faeces... | reverse complement strand
AAACCTACAAAACCCCATCCTCCGATTTTTCACAAAAAGAGGCAAAGCCGGAAGGAAACACAACAACACATCCCAAACGCAAGAAACTATTCTCTGAGGATGAAGGAGAGTATGTAGACTTTGAAGAGATTAAAGATTAACGCCGTTTGGCAGCAAAGAAGTTTTTCATCAGCGCAGCACATTCATCTGCAAGCACCCCCTTTATTACAACTGTTTTAGGATGCAATACCTGTGGGGCATAGCGTTGATATCCCCGTTTCTCATCTTCCGCACCGAAGACAAGGCGTCCGGTTTGCGCCCAAGCAATGGCACCTGCACACATCACGCAAGGCTCCACAGTAACATAAAGCGTACATTCATTCAGATATTTTCCGCCCAACGTAGCAGCAGCGGCAGTGATAGCCTGCATCTCGGCATGAGCAGTGACATCAGTCAGAGTTTCGGTCAGATTGTGCGCACGGGCTATGATACGCTCTTTACATACCACAACCGCACCGACAGGAACTTCTCCTCGCTCACCTGCCTTTTGCGCTTCGAGGAGCGCTTGTTTCATATAATCTGTATCCGTCATTATCGTATTCCAGTTATCACTTTGCCGCTATGAGACCTTCCATCTTTCAGTCAGCGTCTCATATCATGTTCTCCGAAAAGAGTCGGATAATCTTCTTCCATATTCTTATGGATAAACATGAGAATAGTTTCCCTTAGCCAACGCGATTTGTTCGTTATCTTGTATTTATCAAGATAGCGATCCACAATCCGCAGCTCCTCCTCGCTCATCAGGCATACCATCCGCTGTTCGCGTTTTGGCTCTTCAGGTGTCGCTTTAGCACAAGTTTTATCTCTCTTTCTCATAATTTCATGCAAAATTACTTTTACTTCTGTAAATACAAAGCAGAAAAAGCTTAATTTTGTATCGAAACAACTAAAAATTAGGGTGAAAAAGGAATGGCAGCACACAATGTCCTCGGAAAAGCAGGTGAAGACGCGGCGGTAACGTATCTGGAAAGGAATGGTTATACCATACGCGACCGTAATTGGCGAAAAAATCATCTGGAACTGGATATCGTCGCAACCAAAGACGGAGAACTGATTGTGGTAGAAGTGAAAACCCGTAGCAACACGGACTTTATCGAGCCGCAAGATGCCGTCAACTGGCAGAAAGTGCGACGTATCGTTGTTGCCGCAGATGCTTATATAAAGCATTACAGCATTGATGCCCCCGTCCGTTTTGACATTGTTACCGCCATTGGCGAGAAAGGGAATTTTGAGATAGAACATATCAAGGAAGCCTTTTATCCGCCCATGTTTTGAGAGTTGAAAGTCAGAGAAAGTTTAATTGTAGATTGTAAATAATTAAATCGTAAATACCGCCATGGATATAGAAACCGCCCGTGAATATTGCCTCAGCAAGAAAGCTACTACTGAAGACACTCCTTTTGGTGAAGATTTTCTCGTCATCAGAGTGATGGGGAAAATGTACTTATGCATTAATCTCAATACCCCGGACCGCATCACAATGAAATGCGACCCTGAATATGCCATGGAGTTACGCGAACACTATAACGCCATTGAGGGAGCCTGGCATTTCAATAAGAAATATTGGAATCAGGTGTTTCTGGATAGTGACGCGGATGACAAGCTGATAAAACACCTGATAGACCATTCTTACGAAGAAGTATTGAAGAAGTTTACCAAAAAGATGCGTACCGAATATGATGCCCTCCCTTGACGCTTTCACTTATCCGTTAATCAGTTTGCAGGAAACTGACTCCACAAACCGATACCTCAGCCACATCTGCAACGAACAACCGGAAACCGTTGCCGAGTTTACCACTGTTACCGCCGAGTTTCAAACAGCCGGCAAGGGACAACGTGGAAACAGTTGGGAAGCATCCGAAGGGAAAAACCTCCTGTTCAGCTTCGTGCTTTATCCCGTTTTTTTGGAAGCGCGCCGACAGTTCATCCTTTCACAAATCGTTTCCCTCTCCATTAAAGAGGAACTAGACCAATGGGTTAGTGATATTTCCATCAAATGGCCTAACGATATCTATTGGAAAGATAAGAAAATTTGTGGCATACTGATAGAGAATGACTTATCCGGTCATTTCATCGGCAGAAGCATTTCAGGTATCGGAATAAATATCAATCAGGAGGAATTTCACAGTGATGCTCCCAATCCGGTATCCTTGAAACAAATCACCGGACAAGAGTACGACCGGCAAGTTATATTGGACGGTGTCATGAGCCGTATAAAAAAATACTATGCCCTATTGCAAACGGATGAAGCTGCTGCATCAACCTTGATTTCCACCAACTACGGACTCCATCTTTTCCGCCGGGAAGGCATTCATCATTACGAAGATTCAGACGGTCAGTTCCGTGCATTTCTGGAATGCGTGGAACCGGACGGACGACTCGTTCTGAAAGACGAAACAGGATGTATCCGGAAATACCTGTTCAAAGAAGTAAGATATATAGGAAACTTTCCTTCTTAAAAATGTATTCCTTAATAGTTGTTCATCTCCTTTTCCACTTTCTTTATCTTATCCAATGTCTTCCCCGCCTCCGTGGACGGAAAGAGTTGAAGTACTTTCTGCAAATAGGATTTTGCTCTGACATATCCCGTAGAAAACACATCTGAAAGACCGTTACGATAACGGGCATATTGCATTCGCGTAGGAGAGGCTATTTTCTTGTAATCTTCTTCAATCTTCTTTTTGGCACGCTCTGCCTGAAGATAATAGTAATTGCCAAGGAATATATTGGCCTGGAGATTGTCGGCATTAAGCATCAACGCCTTTTCATAAAGACTTACGGCATCTTTCTCCTTGCCACGCATCATCAGCATTTCGGCACATGGCACAAGTACAGACACATCTTCGGGAGAATATTGAAGAAGTTCTTTATAGAAAAGATAAGCTTTATCATAGTCACGCTTTTCTTTATAATATACGGCCATTTCCTTTGCCAAGCGCGGAGCTATCGGAGAACTCTTGTCAACGCGCGTCCAATAGTACATTTCCGTTTGGTCTGCACCGGCATTCACTGCTTGACGAAACAGGCTTACCGCATAATCATCTTTATCAACAGAAAGCGCATCGGACACTTTCTGCAACAAGACTTCCGCCGACTGCGCCAAAAGTGACAGGGGGCATGCCAAGAACAAGGTAACAAACAAAGCTAAGGTTTTCATTATTAAAGTATATAAATAGTTTACAGTCTAATACAGTCTCATAGAAATACACCTACAAATGTACGAACTTCGCTTGCAACGGTCAATAGATGAAAGTAGAAATATAGTTAATCTTTAGGCATGCAATATTTAACTTTATAAACATGCATCCGAACCGAATTTTGAAGGAAGAACACCGAACTGCTCAGTGAAATGTTTTCTAAAGGTATTCAAATCATTAAAGCCTACCATTTCGGATATTTCCAACACTGAATATTTATTCTCCATGATGAGTGCAGCAGCTTTACTCATCCGCACACTACGAATGAATTTTATAATAGAGAGTTCACTCCTTTCTTTCACTTTACGATACAATGTGGGCTGTGACATATTCAGTTGTTCGGCAAGCATCTGCACGTTAAATAATTCATTACTTAAATTCGCTTCTATAATATTAATCACTTTCTGCATAAAATCATCCTCTCCAGCATCTTGTGCCGTTTGTTTCAGCATCAACGACTTCGTATAGATTCGCTTCAATGATTCTCTGTGTAAAATTAAGTTTTTAACTTTGGCTTTCAGTATTTCCGGATTAAAAGGTTTCATCATGTAATCGTCTACCCCAATCTGTGTTCCTCTTATTATATCCGTATCTTCTGCTTTGGCAGTCAACATGAGGATAGGAATATGGGCGGTCTCAGCCTGCTCGTGTATTTCCTTACAACAGGTAAAACCATCTTTCACTGGCATCATCACGTCTGAGATTATCAAATCCGGCAAGGAATGGGTGGCCACCTCTATACCTTTCTCCCCATCTTCTGCTTCCAAAATATTATATTTTCCATTAAACAGACTTGCCACATATTTTCGGACATCCTGATTATCTTCTATTATTAGTAAAGTATACTTATATTTAGGCAACGTGTTTTCTCCTACTTTGCTTTTTTCATCATCACTTTCACCTTCAACCGTAATAATATCAGAAGTCTGACAGATACTCACCTTTTCATCATCATCAGCAAAATGAGCATTGCCTTTGGGAAAATCCAATATAAATGTACAACCTTCGCCAGCGGCACTTTGCAGGCTAACGGTACCGTGATGCAAATCCATAGTATTCTTCACAATACGTAAACCTATACCCATTTTGGTAGAAACAGAAGGAGTTGCATTACCGGTGACAAAAGATTCAAATACCCTATTCTGTAAGTCAAAAGGAATTCCTACACCGGTATCCGATACAACAATTCTACAATATTCTTTAGCATCTATTACATGCCCAGATACTTTAATAGTTATTTTACCACCATCCGCAGTATACTTGAAGGCGTTTGAAAACAAATTGCGCACCGCAGAAGTTACTTTCTCCAAATCTACCCACAAAAGCATACATTCTTCAGGAAGATCTACTACAAAATTTATATCTCTCGATATAGCCAATTGTCGAAAAGATTCCGATACATCCTTTAAAGGCACTATAATGTTCGTTTCTGAAACATTCAGTTTCATCATTCCCGCCTCAATCTTCTGTACACTTAGTAAATCATCCACCAGCCGATGGAGAGAAGTGCCATTCTCATACATCAGTTTCAAGGTACTATAATCGGAATCTTCTTTAGTTTTTCGATATAACAGTTCTTGGAGTGGAGAAAGTACCAATGTCAATGGAGTCCGCAACTCATGAGCTACATAGGTAAAGAAATTCTCACGTTCTACCCTAATTTGCTTTTCTTTAGTGCGCTCCATATTTGACACAAACAGCTCATGTTTCAACAGTAATTCCCTTTTTACACGTCGTTGTTCCCTCCGGATGCGATATATCACATACCAAGACAATAACATTATGAGTAGGAATATGCACAAACGAAACCAAACCGTTTGGTGCCAATGAGGAAGTATACGTATCGACAACGAATTTACAACACTATCCGTCCCGTCAGGATATATACTTTTCACTTCAAACACATATTCTCCTGTCGGCAAATTAGTGTAAGAAGCTTTATCTCCCCCGCTACACACAATCCACTCCTGTTGATAAGGTAGTAAACGATAATTATATTTCTGCAATTCTTCCGAATATAACAAGTTACTGAAAGAAAGAGAAAAATCACGATTGACATGTTTCAACACAATCCGGTTTGTATAAGGGAGCCCTCTTTCCAAGATAACTTGTCCATTCATTTTCTCTCCAATCACCACACGTTTGTTATTCACTTCCAAATCAAGTAATAAATTCTTCTCTATGGGTGATATTTTTATTACGGTATCCGGATTGAAATATGTTAAAGCATAATTATTACCGAACAACAAGTTTCCTATCTGAGCAACCGAACGATTACTACCCGAAATATAATAATTATAAAATAAATTCTGATGGCGACTATAGCGGGAAATACCCGAGTTCGTACCTAACCAGATATGCCCCTTAATGTCTTCTGTAATACAAGTAATGAAGTTACTAGACAAGCCGGCACGTGTTGTATAAAAGTGTTGAATTGTATCCGCATCCTGTTTTAGAATACCCAATCCTTCTATATACCCAATATAAAGATACCCGTCAGCAGAAGAATGCAAGGCACGGACATAGCTAGCATTGAGACCTGCCAGTTGTTCATATCCCCCTTTTATCTCAACCTGATTATCACGAGTATAATACATCTTGAATAATCCGTTAGGAGTCCCTAACCAAAGCACTCCATTCTTATCTTCTGTAATTGTGCGTATGGAATACTTAAAATCATATTTCGTAGAAACTGGAGAAAAACGTTTGGTTTGGCGATTAAACAACAATAATCCATTTCTGGTTGCTACCCAAAAACGATGCTTACTATCTATAAATAACTTCCAAACATAGGTACTCAACTTCAATTTATCGTTCCTTTTATATTTTTGGGGCAAATCGTAAACAGTAGACATGCCGGATGAAACTTGATAGTAGGTTATGGAGGCATCGGAATTGCCAAACCACAAATTTCCATCCTCATCTTTCATAATGCAAAGTACAGTCTTCTTAACATTGGCAGCAGGAATATTTACTTCTGAGAAACTCAAAACTTCCGATACATCTAACGATACATCACTCCGCAATACTCCATCATGGAATGTAGCCAGCCAGACGTATCCTTTATCATCTGAAAGTATATCACAAATTTCATTACTCTTCTTCTGCATGAACCTGTGATAGAATTGTTCCCTCACATCTTCCACAATAACTCCTCCACCATGCGTACCTAAATAAAGTAATCCTTTAGAATCATAGTATGCAGAAAGCATACGCGATTCCCAATTATACAACAAATAATCAATCTGATTATTGACTTCTGTTTTCACCCGGTTTGTTTTTTTATCAATAGAAAATATCGTATAACCATTCCATGTTGCTGCCAGATATTTATCATTAGTACGCACCAGTGCATATACATCATTATGTGACAACATATCCCCACTACCGGAGCCATTTTTAAAATAGTCTAATTGATAATCCGGCAAATGACAACGTAATACACCTCCCCCAACAGTTGAAATCCACAAATAATTATCATCGCATAACAAGGAAGACACCAAAAACAAATCCTTTCCCCCTTCATATAACGGTATAACCGAATCTATTTTCTTTGTCTGCAAATTAAAAACAAGCAATTTACCGTCTTCAGTCGTCAAAAAGAGTTTCTTCTTATCTGATGACTCACAAATATTATTTATTATTTCTCCTTCATCAGTCAATATATACTCTTGCAATACCTTCAATGAAAAAGAGTTTTCTCCATTATCCATCATTCCATTTGTTCGGAGGATACGTTTGAGCAAATGCAGTTTATTCTTAGAAATAGACCAATAAACCGAATCATTCAAAAGTACCAAACCCTTGGTATAATAAAACTTCTTATCATCCAATTTATCAGTAGGTACAAAACACTCCCTATAACGATCGAAGCAATGTAGATTACTCTTCGTTATGAAAAGTAGTAATCCGTCCGACGTATCATACATTTGTTCCACAGTCATATTGAATTTATCGGAGGCAAAACTGCATATACTTCTCCCATCATACCGGCTCAAACCATCTCCTGTTCCAAACCAAATAAATCCATCCTTATCTTTAAAAATAGAATATACAGAATTGCCAGCCAGACCATTTTGCATATTCATTCTTTTAAAGCCTTTTTCCAAAGATGCATAAAGTGCAAGAAACGGAAAAGACAAAAAGAGTATTAATATAAAAAGTTTTTTGCATTTAGCCATAATACGAATTTATCTTTTGAAACTGTGCAAAGAAACGAAAATAAACCTCAAATAACAACAATACCCCCTTTTAATCGATAAATGAATGAAACACTAAACATAAATGACTAAAACACCAAACGTGGCGCTTGAATCTCCGTTGTATTTTTGCAACGGAGATTTGAAACATTTTTTATGTTAACCTACTATTTAATAGATATTATGAAGTTACATACCAGAAACACCTTTTTATTATTGCCTATAATTACTTATTTACCTGTTCAGGCACAAGAGGAAGCGACACCAAACCTCGTATTTATAATGGCCGACCAATGGAGGGGAGACGCTTTAGGATGTATCGGTAAAGAGCCGGTACAAACTCCTCATTTAGATAAATTAGCTTCCGAAGGAGTACTTTTTACAAACTCTATCAGTTGTTACCCCGTTTCTTCCCCCGCACGGGGAATATTAATGACAGGCATGTATCCCATGCATAATAAAGTAATAGGCAATTGCAACTCGGAAACAGCTCCATACGGAGTTGAACTTCCGACTACCGCCCGCTGCTGGAGCGACGTTTTAAAAGATAATAATTATCGCACTGGTTATGTCGGGAAATGGCATCTCGACTCCCCATATAAACCCTACGTAGACACCTATAACAACCGGGGAGAAGTAGCCTGGAATGAATGGTGCTCACCTGAACGCCGACATGGTTTTGACTACTGGATAGCATACGGAACTTACGACAATCATCTTCACCCCATGTATTGGGAAACAACCGCTCCACGCGATAGTTTTTTCTATGTCAATAAATGGGGACCAGAATATGAAGTAGACCGTGCTATTGAATTTCTATCTAAACAGAAGAAGGGCGATTCTCCCTTTGCATTGGTTGTTTCAATGAATCCACCACATACCGGATATGACCTAGTACCGGATAAATATAAAGCTATCTATAAAGATATGGATACGGAGTCTTTGTGTAAAAATCGTCCCGACTTACCGGCAAAAGGCACAGAAATGGGAGATTATTTTCGAGACAATATTCGTGATTATTATGCATGCATGACCGGCGTAGACGAGAATGTCGGACGATTAATTAACGAACTGAAGCGCCTGCAATTATTTGAAAACACCATCGTAGTATTTACATCTGACCACGGGATATGCATGGGAGCACACAATTTGGCAGGAAAAGATATCTATTATGAAGAATCCATGCGGGTTCCAATGATTATTACTTGGCCACAAAGATTAAAACCTCGTGTTGACAACCATACCATGATAGCCTTCGGTGATATGTATCCCACTTTATTGTCAATGATGGGATTCTCCAAAAATATCCCCCAGGAAGTGCAAACCTTTGATTTGTCCGCTTCAATCTTATCGGGAAAAGATAACAAAAAGGTCATACAACCTTATTATTATGTCCAACCAGACAATCCAGCTACAGGCTATCGGGGTCTACGCACCTCACAATATACTTTCGCTATACATGCAACAAATGGAAAAGTCGATGAGACCGTACTTTTCGACCGGAATAAAGACCCTTATGAGATGAAAAATATTGCATCCGAACAACCCAAGTTAATTCGCTCAATGAGAAAACAACTGAAGAAATGGTTGGAGCAAACAAGCGATCCCTACGCAGCTTATCTCACTAATGAATAAAGGGATATTAAAAGAAACCAATATGAACAGTTTTCAATACATTTTATAAATATAACCCAACATGAAAAACGAAAAGTTTTTATTCTCTTTTGTGGTTATCCCCCTGCTTTACACACCTGTACAAGAGGCAAATGCCTCTTGTACAGACAAACGTTCCAATATCATTCTTTTTATGGTGGATGATATGGGATGGCAGGACACTTCGTTGCCTTTTTGGAAAGAAAAGACACATTATAACGATGTCTATGAGACTCCTAATATGGAGCGTCTCGCCAGTCAAGGCATGATGTTCACACAAGCGTATGCAAGCAGCATCAGTTCTCCCAGTCGATGTAGCTTGATAACAGGAAGTAATGCGGCACGCCATCGCGTTACGAACTGGACGCTTAAAAAAGACACACCGACTGACCGGAAAAGTGATGTACTTCAACTTCCTGAATGGAATTACAATGGTATATGCCAAGTAAAAGGTATCAACCACACCTTCCAGGCTACATCCTTTGTACAGTTACTCAAAAACAACGGTTACCATACCATACACTGTGGAAAAGCACATTTCGGAGCAATAGATACTCCGGGAGAAAACCCTCATCATATAGGTTTTGAAGTAAACATTGCCGGACATGCAGCAGGAGGTCTAGCCAGTTATCTCGGAGAAGAGAATTATGGTCATACCACCGATGGTACCCCTGTTTCCCCCATGGCAGTTCCAGGCCTCGAGAAGTATTGGGGAAGTGACACTTTCGTTACCGAAGCCCTTACCGAAGAAGCCATCAAAGCATTGGACAAAGCCCGAAAATTAGAGCAACCTTTCTTCCTGTATATGGCTCATTACGCCATCCATGTCCCCATCGATAAAGATATGCGTTTTTACCAAAAGTATATAAGAAAGGGTATGTCCCCAAAGGAGGCAGCATATGCCACCCTAATTGAAGGAATGGATAAGAGCCTAGGAGATTTAATGAAATGGCTGGATAAAAATAATGAAACTGAAAATACCATTCTCATTTTTATGAGCGACAATGGCGGATTATCCAGCGAGGCCGAATGGAGGGACGGGCAGTTACACACACAGAACTACCCGTTAAACAGTGGAAAGGGTTCCGCTTATGAAGGTGGAATCAGGGAACCGATGATTGTTCGATGGCCAGGAGTTGTGAAGGCAGGTAGCAAATGTGATGAGTATCTGATTATAGAAGATTTCTTCCCTACTATATTAGAAATGGCCGACATCAAAAAATATCAGACAGTACAACCTGTAGACGGTATCAGTTTTGTACCGATGCTTCTCCAAAATGGTAATCCTTCTAAAGGCCGTAAATTGTACTGGAATTTCCCAAACAGATGGGGTAATGACGGCCCAGGTATTGGACCTACTTGCAGCATTCGCCACGGCGCATGGAAACTGATTTACTATTACGAAACAGGTCAAAAAGAGTTATTCAACATACCTGAAGATATCGGTGAAAAGAA
>ENA-ORNO01001483-ORNO01001483.1-human-gut-metagenome-genome-assembly--contig:-NODE-1483-length-10547-cov-2.681662_pt1 | contig 10547 bp, 7 predicted proteins | sample MGYA00242117_ERZ509026 | MGnify/ENA primary metagenome ERZ509026 (study PRJEB26280, sample SAMEA2338710) | human gut metagenome | biome: human gut; feature: human-associated habitat; material: faeces... | reverse complement strand
TATTGGGACAAAATAATTATCAAGCTGTTAATGTCGCGGCAGATGTGAACAATAACGGCAATCTCACAGAGAGGGGGAGATTATATGAACATCAGTAAATTTACTCAGAAATCACAGGAAGTTGTTCAGGGATGCGAAAAAATCGCTATGGATTACGGTCATCAGGAGATGGGCGAGGAACATTTACTTGTATCTATGATGAAAGTTGATGACAGTCTTATAAGCAAGCTTATTGAGAAGATGGGTATTGAGCCTGAAGTATTTCTTGCACAGATAGATGGACTTTTAAATAAGCGTCCGAAAGTTACGGGCGGTGATATGCGTATCGACCGTTACCTTAATGAAACTCTTATTTATGCGGAAGACGAAGCTAAGCGTATGGGAGACGAGTATGTTTCAGTTGAGCATTTGTTCCTTAGTCTTCTCGCACATCCGAGCAGGGAAGTAAAGGCACTTTTTAAACAGTGTCAGATAACGAAAGAAAGATTTCTTCAGGTACTTTCACAGGTCAGGGGAAACCAGCGTGTGACAAGTGATAATCCTGAGGCAACTTATGATACACTTGAAAAATACGGAACTGACCTTGTCGAGAGGGCAAAAGAGGGAAAGATGGATCCTGTTATCGGCAGGGACAGCGAGATAAGAAATGTTATTCGTATTCTTTCGAGAAAAAATAAAAACAATCCGGTACTTATCGGTGAACCGGGTGTCGGCAAAACGGCAGCAGTTGAGGGACTTGCACAGCGTATCGTGAGAGGCGATGTGCCGGGTGAACTTAAAGATAAGAAGATATTTGCTCTTGATATGGGAGCACTTGTTGCTGGTGCAAAGTACAGAGGTGAATTCGAGGAAAGACTTAAGGCTGTTCTTGATGAGGTTAAGAAGTCAGAAGGTCAGATTATTCTTTTCATAGATGAAATTCACACTATAGTAGGTGCTGGTAAAACAGAAGGTGCAATGGATGCCGGAAATATGTTAAAGCCAATGCTTGCCCGTGGTGAACTTCATTGTATAGGTGCTACAACTCTTGATGAGCACAGAGAGTATATTGAGAAAGACCCGGCACTTGAAAGACGATTCCAGCCGGTTATGGTTGATGAGCCTACAGTTGAGGATACTATCTCAATCCTTAGAGGTCTTAAGGACAGATATGAAGTGTTCCATGGAGTTAAGATTACAGATGGTGCACTTGTAAGTGCAGCTACTTTGTCAGACAGATACATTTCAGACAGATTTCTGCCAGATAAGGCTATTGACCTTGTAGATGAGGCATGTGCAATGATTAAGACTGAACTTGATTCAATGCCTGCAGAACTTGATGAGAAGAGAAGAAAGATTATGCAGCTTGAGATTGAGGAGGCTGCACTTAAGAAAGAGACTGATAATCTTAGTAAGGAAAGACTTGATGCATTACAGAAGGAATTGTCTGAATTAAGGTCTGATTTCAATATCCAGAAAGCTAAATGGGACAGCGAAAAATCTTCTGTTGACCAGGTAAGCAAGTTAAAGGAAGAGATTGACCAGATTAATACCCAGATAGCACAGGCTAAGAGAGAATATGATCTTAACAAGGCAGCAGAACTTCAGTATGGTAAACTTCCACAGGCACAGAAGGCTTTGGAAGAAGCAGAGAAGAAGTCAAGTAACAGAGATATGAGCCTTGTTCATGAAAGTGTTACTGAGGAAGAGATTGCTAAGATTATATCAAGATGGACTGGTATTCCGGTTAGCAAGTTAAGTGAGTCTGAAAGACAGAAAACTCTTAATCTTGATGAACAGCTCCACAAGAGGGTTATCGGTCAGGATGAAGGTGTTACTAAGGTAACAGAGGCAATCATAAGGTCTAAGGCTGGTATTAAAGACCCGACTAAGCCAATCGGTTCATTCCTGTTCTTAGGACCTACAGGTGTAGGTAAGACAGAGCTTGCAAAGGCACTGGCTGAGAGTCTGTTTGATGATGAATCTAATATAGTAAGACTTGATATGTCCGAGTATATGGAGAAGTATTCAGTATCCAGACTTATCGGAGCGCCTCCAGGATATGTAGGTTATGATGAAGGTGGACAGCTTACAGAAGCTGTAAGAAGAAAACCATATTCAGTTGTTCTTTTTGATGAAGTTGAGAAAGCACATCCAGATGTATTTAATGTCCTCTTACAGGTACTTGATGATGGCCGTATCACTGATTCACAGGGAAGAACTGTGGATTTTAAGAACACTATAATCATAATGACAAGTAACATTGGTTCTTCATATCTGCTTGAAGGCATCAATCCTGATGGCTCAATTAAGCCAGAGGCAGAGGAAGCTGTTATGGGTGATTTAAAGAATCATTTCAGACCTGAATTCCTTAACCGTCTTGATGAGATAATTATGTTCAAGCCTCTTACTAAGGATAATATCAGCAATATTATCAATCTTCTTGTCGCAGATGTTAACAAGAGACTTGCAGATAAGGAACTTGAGATTGTTCTTACAGATGCAGCCAAGGATTTCATAGTTGAGAACGGATTTGACCCAATGTATGGTGCAAGACCGCTTAAGAGATATGTCCAGAAGACAGTTGAGACACTGGCAGCCAAGTTAATACTTGCAGGCAATATCAATACAGGGGATGATATTGTTATTGACCTTGTAGATGGAAAGCTGACAGCCAGAGCAGCTGCGAGACAGAAATAATAAGTGATTTATATAGCAGGTGTAATGTGCAGAGTGAGTCTGTATATTATACCTGCTTTTTAAACAAACTGGTTCTTTTCACTATTATATTCGTAATTAATTGTCTTTAACTTATCAGTTATCTCTTCCTCAGAAACCATATAAGATTTGCACAGTTCCTCTAATGTATTGTAATTGTCACGAAGCTGTGTATTGACAAAGCTTAAAAGCATAACAGGGTCTTTAGGCATAGAAAAATCCTCCTTTTATTAAGTGATGGGATATACGGTATTAATATTAGTATGAACACATAATTCATATTCAATGTACATGTTGACCGATGTCCTAAACATCATGAATATTTTCCCATATTAAGCATATTCTGTAAATGTAAGGCTTGTATATAAAATTGTATTAAAATAAATACATTTATGGTTGCACGAAAACGATTACTATGTTATAATTTTAACAAGCTAAGAAATATACTACTTGAATAACTGAATATTAAACTATGGAGGTTTTGTTATGGGTAAGAAATGGGTGTATTTATTCACAGAGGGTAACGCAGATATGCGCGAGCTTCTCGGAGGTAAAGGCGCTAACTTGGCAGAGATGACTAATATCGGTCTTCCTGTACCACAGGGATTCACAATTACAACAGAAGCTTGTACCCAGTATTACGAGGATGGTAGAGAGATCAATGATGAGATCATGGGACAGATTAACGAACATATCGAGAAGATGGAACAGATTACAGGAAAGAAGTTTGGAGATATGGAGAATCCACTTTTAGTTTCTGTTCGTTCTGGAGCCAGAGCTTCAATGCCAGGAATGATGGATACTATTCTTAATCTTGGACTTAATGAGGATGTTGTTAATGTTATTGCACAGAAGTCTGGCAATCCAAGATGGGCATGGGACTGCTACAGAAGATTCATTCAGATGTATTCAGATGTAGTTATGGAAGTTGGTAAGAAGTATTTTGAAGAGCTTATTGACAAGATGAAGGATGAGAGAGGGGTTAAGCTTGATGTAGAGCTTACAGCGGATGATCTTAAGGAGCTTGCAACACAGTTTAAGGCTGAATATAAGTCTAAGATTGGCAAGGATTTCCCAGATGATCCTAAGGAACAGTTATACGGAGCCATTAAAGCTGTATTCCGTTCATGGGACAACCCAAGAGCTAATGTATACAGAAGAGATAATGATATTCCTTATTCTTGGGGAACAGCAGTTAATGTACAGTCTATGGCATTTGGTAATATGGGGGATGACTGTGGAACTGGTGTTGCATTTACAAGAGATCCTGCAACTGGTGCTAAAGGACTTTTTGGAGAGTTCCTTACTAACGCACAGGGTGAAGATGTTGTTGCCGGCGTAAGAACTCCAATGCATATTCAGGAAATGAGTGAGAAGTTCCCAGAAGCATTTGAACAGTTTAAGAATGTGTGTGCAACTCTGGAGGAACATTACAGAGATATGCAGGACATGGAATTTACAGTAGAGCATGGTAAGCTGTTCATGTTACAGACACGTAATGGTAAGAGAACAGCACAGGCAGCATTAAAGATTGCATGTGATCTTGTAGATGAGGGAATGAGAACAGAGAAGGAAGCAGTTGCAATGATTGATCCTCGTAATCTTGATACACTTCTTCATCCACAGTTTGATACAGCTGCACTTAAGGCTGCAACTCCAGCAGGAAGAGGTCTTGGAGCATCTCCTGGCGCTGCATGTGGTAAGATTGTATTCTCAGCAGAAGATGCAGAAGAGTGGAATGCAAGAGGCGAGAAGGTTGTTCTTGTAAGACTTGAGACATCGCCAGAAGATATTACAGGTATGAAGGCTTCACAGGGTATTCTTACTGTAAGAGGAGGTATGACAAGCCATGCAGCGGTTGTTGCAAGAGGTATGGGAACCTGCTGTGTATCTGGCTGTGGTGATATTGCAATGGATGAAGCTAATAAGAAGTTCACACTTGCAGGCAAGGAATACCATGAAGGAGATTATATCTCAATTGATGGTACAACTGGTAATATATATGACGGACAGATTCCTACAGTTGATGCAAAGATTGCAGGAGAGTTTGGAAGAGTAATGGAGTGGGCAGATAAGTACAGAAAGTTAAAGGTTCGTACTAATGCAGATACTCCTAAGGATGCCAAGAAGGCAAGAGAACTTGGTGCAGAAGGTATCGGACTTTGCCGTACTGAGCATATGTTCTTTGAAGAGGACAGAATTGCAGCATTCAGAGAGATGATATGTTCTGATACTGTAGAAGAAAGAGAAGCAGCACTTGATAAGATTCTGCCATATCAGCAGGGAGATTTCGAAGCACTTTATGAGGCACTTGAAGGTAATCCTGTAACTATCAGATTCCTTGATCCACCTCTTCATGAATTCGTTCCTACAGAGGAAGAAGATATTAAGAAGTTAGCTGAATCACAGGGCAAGTCAGTAGAGACTATTAAGAATATTATTGCAAGTCTTCATGAGTTTAATCCAATGATGGGACACAGAGGATGCCGTCTTGCAGTAACATATCCAGAGATTGCCAAGATGCAGACAAGAGCTGTTATAAGAGCTGCAATCAATGTTAAGAAGGCACATCCTGACTGGAATGTTAAGCCTGAGATTATGATTCCTCTTATCTGTGAGGTTAAGGAATTAAAGTATGTAAAGAAGACTGTTGTTGAGACAGCAGATGAAGAGATTAAGGCAGCAGGAATCGACCTTGAATACGAGGTTGGTACTATGATTGAGATTCCAAGAGCTGCACTTACTGCTGATGAGATTGCCAAGGAAGCTGATTTCTTCTGCTTCGGTACTAACGACCTTACACAGATGACATTCGGATTCTCAAGAGATGATGCTGGTAAGTTCCTTAATGCATACTATGAATCTAAGATATTTGAGAATGATCCATTTGCAAAGCTTGACCAGAATGGTGTTGGTAAGCTTATGGAGATGACAATAAAGCTTGGAAGACCGGTTAATCCGGATCTTCACATAGGTATCTGTGGAGAGCATGGTGGAGATCCTTCATCAGTCGCATTCTGCCACAAGATAGGTCTTGATTATGTGAGCTGCTCACCATTCAGAGTACCTATTGCAAGACTTGCAGCAGCACAGGCTGCTATTGCCGAAGAGAAATAATCCAATTTCTGACCATAACACGAGTTTCGGGGCATGGAAGGCGAAAGCTTTTCATGCCCCGAAATGTTTAAAATGAAATATTTTCTAATTGCCCTAAATCTTAATATGTTTTATAATAATATGAAAATATATATTGATTGGAGCGTATTATGGAACAAAAGAAAATCGAACCTATTCGTGATGCCAGAAAGCTTGGCAAAGCGAAGATGCTGATTCTTGGTATTCAGCATATGTTTGCCATGTTTGGCGCAACTATTCTTGTACCTATTCTGGTATCAGGATATTTTCAGGCTGCCTGCGGTGAGGAGCTTACCAGAGGTCTGTCTGTATCAGTAACACTTTTCTGTGCAGGTTTTGGTACATTGATATTCCACCTGTGTACTAAATTCAAAGTACCTGCATTCTTAGGATCTTCCTTTGCATTTCTTGGTGGATTCTACACAGTAGCTAATCTTGACAGCGGTATGTATGCTGGAATGTCAGCTAATGATAAGGCTGCTTATGCATGTGGTGGTATATTTGTTGCCGGAATGCTTTACTTTGTACTTGCACTTATAATTAAGCTTGTTGGAGTCAACAGAGTTATGAAATTCCTTCCACCTGTAGTTACAGGACCTATCATTATATGTATCGGTCTTTCACTTGCAGGTTCAGCTGTTTCAAATGCTTCAACTAACTGGTTACTTGCATTTGTTGCACTTGCTGTAATTATTATATTCAATATATGGGGCAAGGGACTTTTTAAGATTATTCCTATTCTTATGGGCGTAGTAATTTCATATGTATTTGCACTTATTCTTAATGCATGCGGCGTACATAATCCTGATGGTTCAGCAATACTTAATTTCTCATCAATTGCATCTGCTTCATGGGTTGGAATTCCAAAGTTCCAGTTTATGAAGTTTGATTTAACAGCAATCCTTGTAATGGCACCTATTGCTATTGCAACAATGATGGAGCATATCGGAGATATGTCAGCTATTTCAGCTACAGTTGAAGAAAACTACTTAGCAGATCCAGGCCTTCACAGAACACTTATCGGTGATGGTGTTGCAACAGCATTTGCAGGAGCAATTGGAGGTCCGGCTAATACTACATATGGTGAGAACACAGGAGTTCTTGAACTTTCTAAGGTATATGACCCAAGAGTAATCAGAATTGCAGCAGTATTTGCAATTATACTTTCATTCATACCTAAGTTTTCATCAGTTATATCAACCATGCCAACAGCAATTATCGGTGGTGTATCATTCATGCTTTATGGTATGATTTCAGCTATCGGTGTAAGAAATGTTGTTGAGAACAAGGTTGACCTTACTAAGTCAAGAAACCTTATTATTGCAGGTGTTATATTTGTATGTGGTTTAGGCTTCGGTGGTGGACTTACATTTACAATCGGTGGAACATCTATAACACTTACAGCACTTGCAATCGCTGCTATAGCAGGTATTCTTCTTAATGCTATATTACCTGGTAATGATTATGAATTCGGTAAGAATCCAGCAGGTGACAGCAGCCGTGGAGTTTATGTTATGAACACAGACTCTGAAAAAGAAGAATCAGAGGATAATAAGTAAATAATAATAAAATTTGGAGGTATTTAATAATGATGGATTTTGAGAATGAGAAGAATATAACAATATTTACACATCCACTTATCCAGCATAAGATTTCAATTCTTAGAGATAAGAAAACAGGAACTAATGAATTCAGAAAGCTCGTTGAAGAAATAGCTATGCTTGAAGGCTTTGAGGCTTTATCAGACCTTCCGACAGAAGATGTTGAGATTGAGACACCTATTGAAACTTGTATGACACCTATGATTTCAGGCCGTAAGCTTGCAATTGTTCCTATTTTAAGGGCAGGTCTTGGAATGGTTCCTGGTGTACTTTCACTTGTACCAACTGCTAAGGTTGGACATATTGGAATGTATCGTAATGAAGAGACACATGAGCCGGTACCATATTACTGCAAGCTTCCACATCCAATTGAGGAAAGAACTATTGTTGTAACAGATCCGATGCTTGCAACAGGTGGTTCGGCAGTTGATGCAATTGACCAGATAAAGAAGGTTGGCGGAAAGCAGATTAAGTTCATGTGTATCATAGCTGCCCCAGAGGGAGTTGAAAAGCTTCATAAGGCGCATCCAGATGTTCAGATATACATTGGACATCTTGACAGAGAGCTTAACGCAGATGCTTATATTTGCCCAGGACTTGGGGATGCCGGAGACCGAATCTTCGGAACTAAGTAAATAATTATGGGCATGTAATTGCTTTGCGTTAAGAGATATGATAGTGTGTAAAATGCGGCTCCCAACGGGAGCCGTTTTTGTAACTTATATTATTTAATTAAGGAGATTTCGATGAGCAAGGAAGAAAACAGAAAGAATTTTTCTAAATATGTATCACAGAATATTCTCGGAATGATAGGGTTTTCATGCTACGTTCTTGCTGACTCGTATTTTATATCTATAGCAAAGGGAGCAGACGGACTTACAGCATTAAATCTTGTTATGCCATTATATAGTATAATATTCTCAATTGGTGAGATGATTGGTGTTGGTTCAGCTATAAGGTATGCAATTAGTAAGATTAAAAAAGATGCAGATGCAGATGATTATTTCTGGAATGCAATAATATGGTGCATAATGTCAAGTATGATATTCGTTTTTGCCGGAATATTCTTTTCGTCAGATATCATGCGTGTTCTGGGAGCTGATGAACATATTGTAGCAGTTGGGAATAATTACACTAAGATATTCATGTGTTTTGCACCGATGTTTATGTGTAATTACGTGACTAATGCATTTGTAAGAAATGACGGAGCCCCGGGAATTGCTATGAGTGCAACACTTTTCAGCAGCCTGTTTAATATAGTTTTTGACTATATTCTCATGTTTCCGATGAATCTGGGAATGGAAGGTGCAGCACTGGCAACAGCTTTGTCGCCGATTATCGGTATGGGAATATGCAGCATACATTTCTTCTCTAAGAAAAGCAGTGTCAGGCTTGTTGTGTGTAAGCCTTCAGTAAGAAAACTTGTGGCAGGAAGCCAGCTTGGTGTATCGGCATTTGTAGGAGAGATGTCGTCAGCGGTCATTACACTTGCTTTTAATTTCGTAATACTTAAGCTGACTGGTAATGTCGGAGTAGCTGCATACGGAGTTGTGGCTAATATTGCAATTGTCACAACTGCGGTATTTAATGGTGTTGCACAGGGAAGTCAGCCACTTATAAGCAGTTGTTTCGGCAGGGGAGACAAGGATGGATGTACACAGTTAAAACGAATGGGATATACAACAGCATTTGTACTTGCAGCGGTTATGTATAGTATATTGTTTATATTTGCAGAACAGTTTGTCGCAGTGTTTAACAGTGAAGGTTCAGAAATGTTAAGGCTTTACGCAACAGAAGGCGTTAAGTTATATTTTATTGGAATATTCTTTGCGGGAATTAATATTGTAGGTGGCGGTGCATTCAGTGCAACAGAGGATGCGTTTAAAGCGGCAGTTGTTTCTGTGGCAAGAGGGTTTGTGCTGATTTTAGGCGCGGTTTTTGTGATGTCAGCACTTTTTGGAATGACAGGTGTATGGCTTGCGTATGCTGTCGCTGAGGGAATAACAACATTTATAATGCTTGTAATGGCGCTGAGAGTGTGATAGAATATTTGCGGACAAAATTATCCCAGAGATTGGGAAAATATGAAAGGAGTCTATATAATTATGAGCAATATTGCAGACAAATTTGAAGAACTTGGAGTAATTCCAGTAGTAGTATTGAATGATGCTAAAGATGCACTTCCATTAGCTAAGGCTTTAGTTGAGGGTGGTCTTCCTTGTGCAGAGGTTACATTCCGTACAGCAGCAGCTGAGGAATCTATCCGTCTTATGCATGAAGCATATCCAGATATGGTACTTGCAGCAGGTACAGTACTTACAACAGAGCAGGTTGACAGAGCTGTTGCAGCTGGTGCATCAGTTATCGTAAGCCCAGGTTTCGATCCTGAAGTTGTAGATTACTGTATCTCAAAGAATATTCCTGTTATGCCTGGTATCGTAACACCTTCTGAGCTTGCTCAGGCTGTTAAGAGAGGTCTTACAAGAGTTAAATTCTTCCCTGCAACAGCAGCTGGCGGAATCAAGATGATCAAAGCTATGTGTGCAGCTTACACAACAGTAAGAATTATGCCTACAGGCGGTATCAACACATCTAACCTTGAAGAATTCTTATCATGTGACAAGATTTTCTGCTGCGGCGGTTCTTGGATGGTTAAAGGTGATATGATTAAAGCTGGTGAATTCGACAAGATTCAGAAGATGACAGAAGAAGCTGTTGCTTTAGTTAAGGAAATCCGTTCTAAGTAATTCAGACTTGTTCCTGAATTATTCATCCCGGTCTTGTCCCATTACTTACATATGTTTTGTATGTAATGTGGACAGACCGGGATTTTTTATGATTCTTTGTCAAGAGTAGTGATACAATCCTTTTTTATAATATTTATTTCAAATATTGGCCATCATAAAACGGTTCGTTCAAGTGCTCTATCATCTCGCTTAAAAGATTATATTCAAACCAACCTCTTTCTTATATTTTAGTACTAACATAACTCGTCTATAATTGCAAGTATTAATATTATTTATTTATTTTAAATATTACTTGCATACTTTTAAAACATGTGTTATAAGTATATTTATAGATATGCATATTTATATATTTTTGTAATTTATACTA
>ENA-ORNO01001482-ORNO01001482.1-human-gut-metagenome-genome-assembly--contig:-NODE-1482-length-10551-cov-4.262386_pt1 | contig 10551 bp, 10 predicted proteins | sample MGYA00242117_ERZ509026 | MGnify/ENA primary metagenome ERZ509026 (study PRJEB26280, sample SAMEA2338710) | human gut metagenome | biome: human gut; feature: human-associated habitat; material: faeces... | reverse complement strand
AGGCGGCTTTTTTGCGTTCTCTGGTACTGTTTACATAGCCACCTTGACAAAGTGGATAAATCTATGCAAAAGGGATAAGGCTTTAGCACATTTTGAAGGAGGGTATCGCAGTGGCTATGATGGGCAAAAAAGAAAAAATGAGGAATCTTTTAATCATTTTAAGTGCATAACCCGTTATTATATATATACAGATATTCAATGGAAAGGAGTCTGATGCGTGTTGAGTGATGACGAATTAGTGGAACAGATTCTACTTGGAAATGAAAATGTAGCAGAAGAATTGATAAAACGCTATTATACATCTATTTTACGTTACTGTAGGTGGCATTGCTCTAATCTGGAAAAAGCAGAAGACCTGACTCAGGAAACATTTTTGAAGTTGTTTAAGAATTTATCCGGATATAAAGGGAAAAAGAAATTTAAGGCTTATCTATACACGATTGCAAATCATTTATGTATTGATGAAAGTAGGAAGGTTGAGTTTTATCCATTAGAAGATGAAGAAAATATAGTGCATGAGTATAACGACATAGTTCGGCTAGAGGATAGGGCAGAGATAAGCTATTTTTTGAATTTTTTATCATCAGAACAAAGGGAAGCAGTCATTCTACGCTTTGGAGAACAACTTAGTTTTGGAGAGATTGCAAAAGTGATGGGATGCAATATGCGAACAGCACAAAGCAGGGTTCGTAATGCTTTAAAAATTATGAGAAAGGAGCAGGAAAATGGAAGATAAAAATTTGAAGGGCTATTTACAGCAATCTTTAGGAGAGGAAGTACAACCTAAAAGATTAGAGGAAACGATTAAGCTTTGCACTGAAATTGTACGAGAACAGGAAGTGACTAGGGCAGAACCGAGGACAGGTTTCTTTCACTATCTTTCAGATGTATTTCGCTTTGAAGGTATTCCAATATTTGGTTTGCAGGCAGTAACGTTATTTATAGTTTGTTTAACAATTGCCAGCATTGCAGACGTGCCAAAGAAAATACCAATTTTTATGCCGCTGTTTGTATTGGCTATCATGCCAGCAATTTTTAAAAGCCAATATTATGGAATGAGCGAGATTGAAGCGGTAACAAGAGCTTCTGGTGCCCAAATCACGTTAGCAAAGCTGGTTTTGGCTGGGGCAGCTAATTTGGTGTGTATAACAATTCTTTTGTGTATGGAAGTTTATTTGCAAAATTCTTATAAAGAGATTGGACAGATGGTTCTATACTGCCTGGTTCCGTACTTAGTGTGTATGGTTGCGTTGCTACGTTTGATCCGTTTGCAAAAGAAACAGAGTTTACAGATATGTGCAATTGTAATGCTGGGTTCCTGCATTTGTTGGGGGATGTCAGCAAGAATATTGCCATGGTTATATGAAACATCAGCAGTGGGGGTGTGGATTGTTACATTTTTGATTTTTGCTATGTTCTTTATAAATGAAATCCATTATATTGCAGAGATGAGAAAGGAAGGAAAAATGTATGGAATTGTCGCTTGATCGTTTAACAAAACAGTATGGCAGGAAAATAGCGGTAGATTGTGTTAGTGCAACCTTAAAGCCGGGAGTATATGGTCTTTTGGGGGCTAACGGTGCAGGTAAAACAACATTGATGCGTATGCTATGTGCTGTTTTGGAGTCAACCTCAGGGGAGGTATTGCTGGATGGAAAAGAAGTAACTTCGATGGGGGCAGATTACCGGAATGTGTTGGGTTATTTACCACAGGATTTTGGATATTATCCAAATTATACTGCGGTGGAGTTCTTAATGTATATTGCAGCACTGAAAGGAATACCGAAGAATGTTGCAAAAAAACGTGTGACTGAATTGTTGGAAGTGGTTGATTTAAGCCATGTGGCAAACAAAAAAGTAAAAACTTTTTCTGGTGGTATGAAACAAAGAGTAGGAATTGCACAGGCGTTACTTAATAATCCGAAAATTTTGATTTTGGATGAGCCGACTGCAGGACTTGATCCGAAAGAGCGTGTCCGTTTTCGTAATCTGCTCTCAGAGTATGCAGGCGATAAAATTGTAATTCTTTCCACACATATTGTATCGGATATAGAAGCAATAGCAGATGAAGTGCTATTGATGAAAAAAGGAAAATTTGTATTGCAGGGTACGGTTCCTGAGTTGATTCACAAGGCAAATGGTAAGGTTTGGGAGCTTTCTGTTTCTCCACAAGAAGCTAGACAATGGCAGACAAAAACAACGGTTGCTAATTTACGGCACGAAGGAAAAGAAATTATATTGCGTATTATTTCAGACAATATGCCTAGTGAGCGAGCGGTTCCTTGTGAAGCTACATTGGAAGATCTTTATTTATTTTATTTTCCCACAGAGGAAGGAGTGAAATAGAATGGAACTATTTTGGTTAGAGCATAAAAAGTTATGGCGAAAGAAAATTGTTAAAATATGTGTGTTGTTGTGTTTTGTTTATTATGTAATTTTTGGAAGCATACTTTCGTTTCAATGGTTCGGTTTTGGTAGCTCAGATGACTATACAAGTGCTTTTGGCAATAATTTTGATGGATATACAGTAATAAAGGATAGTCAGGAATATGCACTTTCATTTGGTGGAGAATTGACGGATGAAACCTTGCAGCAAATAGTAAGTGATTATCAGCAAATGGAAGCTGACGGTATGGAGGAAGAACTGGAAAAGACAGACTGGCAGATAGTTAATAGTTGGCTCGGAACATTGTATCCGGAGCTTCGAGATACCAGTAATTATAAAACGATGATAAGCTATGTTGATCCGGATAAGTTAACAGGTTTCTATGAAAGAAGACAGCAGGTGCTTGATGAGTTTTTGGAGGGCAGTGGTCAGGTAGGAGCTGAAAAAGAGTTTTTACATCAGATAGAGAGAAAGGTAGAAAAACCATTTCGTTATGAGTGGGTAGAAGGCTGGTCAACGCTTCTTGGTAGTATGGTTGCGGATCTGGGAGTTGTGATGGCTTTGTTTCTCGGTATTGTTTTATCCTCTTTATTTGCGGGCGAATGGCATGATAATACAAGCACACTAGTATTGACGACTCGAAATGGCTGGGGGAAAATCGCTCTTGCCAAAATTCTTACTGGTTTAGCGTTTACAGTGGAGTTATTTGCATTACTTGCTGTTTCAAATGTTATATCACAGTTGTTTTTTATGGGAACTGCCGGATGGGATATGCCGATTCAGAATATCAAGCTGATTGCTGTTGCACCTATGAATATGCTGCAGGCAGAAATTTATGAATATGCTTTTGTACTGCTTGGAGCAATAGGTTTTGCCGGAATTGTTATGTTTATATCAGCGGCTGTAAAAAATAATGTACTTACCTTACTGCTTAGTCTGGCTGTTGTATATGGACCAATGATGATTGCAGAATATCTTCCTTATGGAATGCAAAAAGCATTGGATTTAATACCATTGGTAGGAAGTTCAACAGATATTTTCAGAACTAATACTTTTAGTATTTTTGGGAAGCTTATCTGGTCACCATATCTACTTATTACAATTCCTGTCTTGATTGGTATTCTATGTATGCCATTCGCTATAAAGAGCTGGTCAAGAAGGATGAAGGCATAAATAACAGATTGACGGAGATACCACCAAATTACAGACTGGCTTCCTGTATAATTCAAAGTGTAGGAAAAATAAAAAATTATATTTCATCAACGTTTCATAAAAGGTGTGTAGAATGATATTAAAAGTAGCTATAAAATGCTATTGTGAAAAAAATAAAGGAGGAATAATTTATGAAAAAATGCTTGTCCAGTAGATGCAATTAGTTATGGAGTAAGAAAATAGAAAGGAGTAGTTAGGAAAGTGATAAAAAATGCTATAGCATATATTACAAGAAAGAGAAATAGAACTTTAATAATTTTTATCATATTAACTATAGTTCTTTCTTGCTTGTATTCTTGTTTAACAATAATGAAATCAAGCGATGAAATAGAAAAGGCTTTATATGAAAGTTCTAATTCTTCAATATCAATAACAAAAAAAGATGGTAACTATTTTAATGTTAATGAATTTAAAGATATTGAAAAAATAAAAGAAATTGAAGAAAAAATAATTCAATATAATGGATTAGCAAAGCTAAAAGATGCTAAAGTAGTTAGCGGAGAACAAAGAATAAATAGAGAAGATTTATCTGACGAATTTAAGAATGTTGTTTCACTCGAAGCTACAAATAATACTAAAAGAAATATTTTATTTAGTAGTGGAGTATTTACAATTAAAGAAGGTAAAAATATAGGAGAAAATGATAAGGATTCAATTATTGTTCATGAAGAATTTGCTAAACAAAACAATCTAAAATTAGGTGATGAAGTTGATCTTGAATTACTAGATATTGAAAAAAGTGGAAAAATAAAAAGTCATAAATTTAAAATTATAGGGATCTTTTCTGGTAAAAAACATGAAACATATACAGGGCTATCTTCGGATTTTAGTGAAAATATGGTGTTTGTAGATTATTCAACAAGTCAAGAGATATTAAATAAATCAGAAAATAATAAAATCGCAAATAAAATTTTAATGTATTCTGGTAGTGCAGAATCTACAGACTTAGCCTTAAACAAATTGAAAGAGCTTAAAATTGATGAGTCAAAGTATTTTGTTGAAAAAGATTCTAATGCGTTTGAAGAGTCTTTGGAGTCAGTGAGTGGAATAAAACACATAATAAAAATAATGACTTATTCTATTATGTTAGGTGGGATGGTTGTTCTTTCATTAATCTTGATTCTATGGTTAAGAGAAAGAATTTATGAAATAGGTATATTTTTATCTATTGGAACATCTAAGATACATATTATAATGCAATTTATATTCGAGTTAATATTCATATCGCTACCAAGTATAATATCTTCCTTATTTTTAGGAAATGTATTACTAAAAGTAATTGCAGGTGGAATCGTTAACTCAGAGGACTCAGTGATTTCTGGTGGAAGTTTAATAAATGATAGTTTTATGTTAAATATTACAACACTTGGACAAAGTTATTTAATATTAATAAGTATTATTGTTTTATCAGTTGTATTTGCTTCTTCATTAATATTAATCAAGAAGCCTAAAGAAATATTATCAAAAATAAGTTAGGAGAAAATGATGGAAATATTAGAAATAAAGAATGTATCATATAGTTATGCCAATTCTAAAGAAAAAGTTTTGTCAGGAGTAAATCAAAAATTTGAACTTGGGAAGTTTTATGCGATAGTAGGAAAGTCAGGAGCAGGAAAATCTACACTTCTTTCCTTACTTGCTGGACTCGATAAACCTCAAACAGGACAAATATTGTTTAAGAATGAAGATATACAAAAGAAAGGATATAGTAATCATAGAAAAAATAATATATCTTTAGTATTTCAAAACTATAATTTAATAGATTATTTATCGCCGATTGAAAATATTAGATTAGTGAATAAATCAGCAGATGAAAGTATCTTGTTTGAACTAGGCTTAGATAAAAAACAAATAAAAAGAAATGTTATGAAATTATCTGGTGGACAGCAGCAAAGAGTAGCTATTGCCAGAGCATTGGTATCAGATGCTCCAATAATACTGGCTGATGAGCCTACTGGTAATCTGGATAGTGTTACTGCCGGAGAAATAATTAATATATTAAAGACATTAGCTAAAGAAAGGAATAAATGTGTAATAGTTGTAACACATAGTAAGGAAGCAGCAGATTCTGCGGATATCATTTTAGAGCTAAGTGGTAAGAAGTTAAAAAAAGTAAATAAAATGAATTTGGAGGTTGAATAATGATAAAAAATGCATTTGCTTATATAACTAGAAAAAGCTTAAAATCAATAATTATTATGTTAGTTATTTTGGCTATGTCAACTTTAAGTCTTATAAGTTTATCTATTAAAGATGCTACGGACAGAGCTTCAAAAGAAACATTTGCTAATATAACAAATAGTTTTTCTATGGAGATAAATAGACAAGTAAATCCAGGAACACCTAGAGGTGGAGGAAATGTAAAAGGTGAAGATATTAAAAAGATAGCTCAAACAGATAGTATAGACTCCTATGTAAAAAGAATAAACAGTGTTGCAGATTTAGTTGATTATGATATTATTGAAACTAAAGAGACTCTTGCGAATCAATCGCCTAAAAGAGCGAAGAATTTTAAAAGAACAGTGATGTTAACCGGAGTTAACGACTCATCAAAAGAAACAAAATTTGTATCAGAAGCATATAAATTAGTAGAAGGAAAGCATTTAGAAAATGAAGATAAAAATAAAATCTTAATGCATAAAGATTTAGCTGAAAAAAATAATCTTAAAGTTGGAGATAAGATAAAAATAAAATCTAATTTATTTGACGCTGATAACGAGAAACAAGCAGATGAAACAGTAGAAGTAGAAATTAAAGGTCTATTCGATGGGCATAATAGTGGTGGAGTAAGTGCAGCACAGGAACTATACGAAAATACATTAATCACTGATGTTCATACAGCTGCTAAAGTTTATGGTAATACAGAAGATACAGCTGTATACCAGGATGCAACATTCTTTGTAAAAGGTGATAAGAATCTTGATAGTGTAATAAAAGAGATTGAGAAATTAGATATAAATTGGAGAGAATATAATTTGATTAAAAGTTCATCAAATTATCCTGCATTACAACAATCTATATCAGGTATCTACTCAATTTCAAATAAATTATTTGCTGGCTCATTAATATTTGCAGGAGTTGTAGTTTCATTATTATTATTATTATGGATGAATGCCAGAAAGAAGGAAATAGCAGTATTACTATCATTAGGTATATCAAAATTAGAAATTTTTGGTCAATTCCTGATTGAGATGGTATTTATATCAATCCCCGCATATGTTGGCTCTTATTTCTTAGCTAGGTATACAGCTGAAAAGCTTGGGAATAATATATTGAATAAGGTTACTGGTGATATAGCTAAACAAATTGCCAGACAATCTGCATCTAGCCAATTAGGTGGTGGGGCAGAAGCTGAAGGATTTAACAAGACATTATCAAGTTTAGATATAAATGTATTACCTAAATTCATATTTTATGTAGTTATATTTATGAGTTTAGTACTTCTTGTATCTTTGATTATTTCTTCATTCAATATATTAAGAAGGAATCCAAAAGAATTATTAATTGACAATAAATAAAATTTTTGGTGCTTTTTAGCACCAAAAATTTTTTTGCTTTTAAATATCCAATAATATGCTGTACAATATAAGCGAATAGGCTTAAGTGGAGGTATACATGAAAATATTAATTGTTGAAGATGATAATATGATAAGAGAGGGAATAAGTGAATATCTTTCAGAATTTGGATATACTGTTATTCAAGCTAAAGATGGAAGAGAAGCCTTGTCAGAATTTAATAGCGATATAAATCTGGTTATCTTAGACATACAGATACCTTTTATAAATGGTTTAGAAGTGTTGAAAGAAATTAGAAAGAAAAGCAATTTACCAATTCTAATCTTGACTGCATTTAGTGATGAAGAATATAAAATTGATGCGTTTACTAATCTGGCAGATGGATATATAGAAAAGCCATTTTCATTGCCGGTCTTAAAGGCTAGAATAGATTCTTTAATTAAGAAGAATTATGGACATTTAGAGAAGTTTGAATATAAGGATCTATCGGTTAATTTTAATAGCTATACAGCTAAAATAAATGGTGAAGAAATAGATGTAAATGCAAAAGAACTAGAAGTATTAAAATGTTTATTGGATAATAATGGACAAGTGTTAACAAGAATGCAAATTATTGATTATGTATGGAAAGATAGTGAAGAAACTCCTTATGATCGAGTGATAGATGTATATATAAAAGAACTTAGAAAAAAATTACAATTAGACTGTATAACTACTATAAGAAATGTAGGATATAAATTGGAGAGAAAATGAAAAAATTAAAGATATTTCCCAAAATGTTCATACAAATATTTTCTGTTCTTGGAATAATAATTATATTAGTTCATTCATTAGTTTTTTTTATCTTTCCTAAAACATATTTGGAGACGAGAAAAGAAAAGATTTATAATATTGCAAATGAAATTTCTAGTAATATGAATGGAAAAGAAATAAAATACATAGAACAAACTTTGGAGCTTTATTCGAAGAGTAGTGAAATAAAAGCATTTATAAAAGAAGAAAATAATAAGAATGAAATACAAATCAAAGATAATATAAATGTTAATTTAGAAAGTGATAGTAATTCTTTGATAATTGAAGAAAGAGAAATAAAGCTTAATGATGGTAAAAAAATAAATCTACAATTTGTTTCTACAGCTGATATGCAAAAAGATGCGAAAAATTTAAGCCTTAAATTTTTACCATATTCATTATTAATATCAATTTTATTTTCTGCTATTATTTCTTTGATTTATGCAAAATCAATAAAAAATAATATACAAGAAATAAAATTTGTTACTGATAAAATGATGAAACTGGATAAAAAAACGCGTTTAAAAGTTAGCTCTAATGATGAGGTTGGAGAATTAAAACAACAAATTAATGATTTGTATTCTACTTTATTAAGAACAATTGACGATTTGGAATTTAAAAATAAAGAAATTTTAAAATTAGAAAAGTTAAAATATGACTTTTTTAAAGGTGCATCCCATGAACTTAAAACTCCTCTTGCTAGTCTTAAAATAATACTGGAAAACATGAAATACAATATTGGAAAATATAAAGAAAGAGATATTTATATTAATGAATGTATTGAAATCGTTGATAGTTTAACAAAAAATATTTCTCAAATATTATCAGTTCATTCTATAGAAAATTTGAATAATGATGAAGAATATTTGAAAATAAATGATACATTAGAAGACATATTAAAAAAGTATGAAATATTAGCAAATCAAAAGAAAATAACTGTCAATAATTATATATTAGATGAGAATGTTTATATAGGAAAAACAGCTTTAAAGATTATTCTATCTAATTTGATTAGTAATGCGGTAAAATATACTGATGTAAATGGGGTAATTAATATTGGGATAGTTAATGATTGGTTATATATAGAGAATACATACGGTAACAATAAAATTTCGAATATGGATAAAATATTTGATGTTAAATTTGATTTAAATAAGGAAAATAGTAATGGATTAGGTTTATATATTGTAAGTAATATTCTGAATAATTACAATATGGAATATAAAGCATTGCAGAACGAAGAATTTTTTATCTTTAAAATTAAAATATTTTCTTAAACAAGATATAATTCTGCAATAGTTTCTGTTTTTTTTTATGCCCATTTTTACGGAAGGAGGTATCGACCGTTGCTAACAGAATTATGGGTATTATTGTCGAGATTGGCGCAATTTTAGCAATATTTCCTGAGCGGGGGCAGAAAGTGCCCCCACTTTCACTATTTGGGGGCGAAAAGCGCCACCATATATCATAAATGATGGGTTCAATGGAAAAATCAAAGAAGCATATGAAAAATATGAAAATATTATTTTTTCCGGCTTTAGTACACTTAATTTTGTTCTTTCCACAATGGCGGGACTGGCATTGCGGGAAAATGATATCGGTTATGCGAGATTTTTGTCAGGGAAGGTACAGGCAGTTGCACATACATTGGAAATGGGAAAATATAATGAGTATTCGCCAATGCTTGATATTGTATGTGCAGGGAAAGATGTAGAGGGAACATATAAGGTGGTAAAACATCTTCTTGATAATGTGGGTACTATGTATGATTTTAGAAAGTCCGGTTTATATAAGCATATGAAGTTCAGAGATATTGATGAAGCTATATTAGATGGTGTAAAAGAAAAACTTCTTGAAGGATTCAGAAATGAGGAAGAATTCGGCTACATGGCAGGATATGAACCGTGGGAGAAATTAATTTTTGACAGATAAGTTTTTTGAAAACTGTCGTTTGGTAAAAGCTATTCCATTTTTAAAAGCCTTGCGATAAAATATGTTCTGTGAGACGGTTGTTCTTTTGTCCCAACAAAAGCCAGATGACACGATAGAGATCGACTTAGATTTAGAAGTTGGATGCAACCAGTGCTGAGTTGAAAGCTCGTGATCAGATGGAATGGGTCAGAGCGGTAAATAATATCCGGAATGCTGCAGAAGAGATTGTGTTGAAAGAATTAGTGTATATTTAAAGCGTGGAAAGCTCCTTCGGGAGCTTTTTACCGTTTTTACAAACAATTTTTTCACGAGCCAGAAAGCAATTTATTTGCATCAAAAATAATTTGTGGAAACTGCAATAAGGTATTTTCATGGAACAGATGTAGAGCGAGAAACTATTGGAAGGTTACCGGACAGAGAAGGTGATAGAATACACGGATGGAGCAGAATTTTTGACGGAGATGGATACGAATTTGATGCTGAAAACATTGAACTCAATCTAGGTTTTTAAAGATGGAACGGAGATTGAATGTAAAAATGAAGGGGAGTAAGGAAAGATGTCGATTGGGAGGTGAGATTCCTGATCGGCTTTGCTGTTGTAGATTTATGTACTGGTTACTTGTCGTATTCTTTAATTAGTGATATAATTCAAACTAGCACTCGATAAAAAAGAGTGCTAATAACAAAAAGGGGGATAAAACAATATGAGTAAA
>ENA-ORNO01001473-ORNO01001473.1-human-gut-metagenome-genome-assembly--contig:-NODE-1473-length-10590-cov-1.911153_pt1 | contig 10590 bp, 4 predicted proteins | sample MGYA00242117_ERZ509026 | MGnify/ENA primary metagenome ERZ509026 (study PRJEB26280, sample SAMEA2338710) | human gut metagenome | biome: human gut; feature: human-associated habitat; material: faeces... | reverse complement strand
GGCAGACGGAAGGTTTCTGATGTGGAAGATCACGACGAAAGCGATACAAAAACAACCGATTACAGGTACCAGCCTAGGTGGGTTCCCTGCCGCTTACGCTGAAACACAAGCGGAATACATGGCTTCGGGAAAAGCGACTGAACAGGAAAAGTTGGTTGCCGGATGCCCGGAGTACGCATTTAATGAATACTTGCAGATTGGATTAGAACAGGGGTTAGTAGGATTAGCCCTATTTATAGGCTGGCTGGGGCTTCTATTTTATAAAGGAATAAAGAACAAAAGGTATGCTTGTTGCGGGGGATTGATGTCTATGGCTATATTCGCCTTCTCTTCTTATCCATTGCAATTGCCGGAGTTTTGGGTAGTATTGATATTCCTAGGGGTGATGAGCGTAACACCGGACAAGGATGAGATCCGTGAGAACCAAGCCGAATCAAATGGACATAGATGGGGCAAACAGATATTTTTTATGGGAATCGCTATTCTTGGAATTGGTTTGTTCTGGATGCAAAAAGATCATTATAAGGCTTATCAACAATGGAATAAGGCGCAAATGTTTTACAATAATAAAGCTTACGAAGCGGCCTTGGAGGTATATGAACCTTTGTATCCATTATTGAAGCATAAACCGGAATTCCTTTTCGAGGTCGCTCAATGCCTAAGCAAGACCGGACGATACGAGAAAGCGAATGGATATCTGGAAAGAGCTGTCTTATTAAGCTCCGATCCCATGCTTTATTACGTAATGGCTAAAAATGAGCAGTGTTTAGGTGAATACCGACAAGCGGAAAAGCACCTGTTACATGCCATTGATATTTTACCGGAACGTATCTATCCGTATTATCTGTTAATGAATCTTTATACGGAACCATCTTATTTTCAACCTGCAAAATTGAAAAAGGCGATTGATTCCGTATTAACTAAGAAACCCAAAGTGGAAAGTTCCGCTATTAAAGAAATGAAAGAGAAAGCACGAAGTATGTTAAACAACACATCAATATGAATACAATATCCTTATTTTTATAGCAATTACGACTACATCGTAACAATAAATACTTATATTTGCGATTGACAAATTGTACAAACCGATCAATCATACGAGTATGAAATACTATAAATTGTTGACCTTTACGCTTTTATTCTGTTTAAGCGCATGCGGCGGAGAAAAGAAAGATACAGATGCCACACAGGATTCCGTAGAGACCGTATTGCCGGATGAGGCGAACGAAGTCACGATCATGACATTGAAGCAAACGGAATTTAATCATGAGTTGATAAGCAATGGTAAACTGTCCGCTCGCAAGTTGGTGGACTTACGGTTTGAGTCGGCGGAACCCATCGCCCGTATCTACGTGAAGAACGGAGACCGGGTAAACAAAGGACAGAAAATAGCGGAACTCGCTACTTTCCGGCTCACGAACAAAACAGCGCAAGCCAAAGATGCCCTAGAGAAAGCGAGGCTTGAATTAAAAGACGTATTGATCGGTCAAGGATATATGCTGGAAGACTCAGCGAAAGTCCCGCCCGCAACGCTCAACCTAGCACGGGTAAAAAGTGGATATGATCTGGCGCTCGCCCAATATCAACTTGCCCAATATGAGGAACAGAATGCGACGCTAATCGCGCCTTTCGACGGTATTATCGCAAACCTTTTCGCTAAACAAGAGAACGTGGCGTCTACGACGGACGCATTCTGTACCGTTATCGATCCTCATAGTCTGGAAGCCTCTTTCACCGTATTGGAAAGTGAGTTGCCGCTTATCCAAAACGGAGATAAAGTGGAAGTTACCCCTTTCGCCACCACCAGCTTAAAGACTGAAGGACGTATATCCGAGATCAACCCGCTAGTGGATGAGAACGGGATGGTACAAGTGAAAGCGGCGGTAAACGACAAAGGTAAATTATTCGAAGGCATGAATGTACGGGTTAGCGTACAACGCTCGCTTGGGAAGCAATTGGTCGTACCTAAAACGGCTGTGGTATTACGTTCCGGAAAACAAGTCGTATTTACTTTAGTTGATGGGCACGCTTATTGGAACTACGTGCGCACCGGACTGGAAAACGCGGATAGTTATACCCTTTTGGAAGGATTGAAAGAAGGGGATGTCGTGATTACAAGCGGCAATATTAATCTGGCGCATGAGTCACCGGTCAAGGTAATTGAAAATTGAGAATTGAGAATTGAAAATTAGTTGCGTATGATTCGCTTCCTGCTACAACGTCCGATAGCGGTATTGATGGCTTTTACGGCTTGCTTTATCGTGGGGTTGGTGACTTATTTCACCATACCGGTCTCCTTATTGCCTGATATCGCCATACCTGAGATTACCGTTCAGATATCCGGACAAAATACATCCGCACGGGAATTGGAAAACACCGTCGTGAAGCCGGTCCGTTTGCAATTGATGCAAGTGGCAGGATTACGGGATATCCATAGCGAGACTCGTGATGGAGCGGGTATTATCCGCCTTAGCTTCGACTTTGGCACGAACACGGATCTTGCCTTTATAGAGGTCAATGAGAAAATAGACGCCGCCATGAATTACCTGCCCCGTGAGGTAGAACGTCCACGGGTAGTCAAGGCGAGCGCTACGGACATTCCGGTGTTTTGCCTCAACCTCACACTCAAGACAATTGAAAATGATGCCGCTTTCCTCGATCTTTGCCAATTCGCGGAAACAGTGATCAAACGAAGGATTGAACAGTTGCCGGAAGTGGCGATGGTGGATATCACGGGCATATTAGGACGGCAATTACAGATCGTACCGGATATGAAGCTCTTGGATATGGCTGATATTACGTTAAATGATTTGGAATCAGCCTTGTCTGCCAATAATATAGAGCCGGGAAGCATGACCGTACGGGATGGTTATTATGAGTACAATATCAAATTTTCTACCTTATTACGTACACCGGAAGACGTACAAAATATCTATATCCGTAAGAATGACCGGATCTTCCAGATAAAAGATCTGGCAAAAGTAGCTGTCGTACCAGAAAAAGAAACCGGCTTATCGCTAGCCAACGGGGAAAGGGCCGTCACGTTAGCCGTTATCAAGCAAGCGGATGAGAATATGGACAATATGAAAGAGGCGCTTGCCGAGGTTACCGATTATTTCAAGTCTATTTACCCGGATATTGAATTTACGATCACAAGAAACCAGACCGAGTTATTGGATTATACGATCTCCAACCTCAAACAGAATCTATCGTTAGGTTTCTTATTTATCTGCATCGTGGCGATCCTTTTCCTCGGGGACGTAAAAAGCCCGGCGGTAATCGGACTAAGTATGGTAGTCAGTATCATCATTAGTTTCTTGTTCTTCTACCTTTTCAATATGTCCTTAAATATCATCTCCCTATCCGGATTGATTTTGGCATTGGGTATGATGATAGACAGTTCCATCATCGTGACGGAGAATATAGCGCAATACCGGGCAAAAGGAGATAATCTGGAAGAAGCGTGTATAAAAGGGACCACAGAAGTAATCACCCCCATGCTTAGTTCCACATTTACCACGATCGCCGTATTCGTCCCGCTGGTATTTATGAGTGGTATAGCGGGAGCGATTTTCTTCGATCAGGCGTTTGCTGTTACGGTTGGTTTAATGGTCTCTTATTTCACCGGAATCATGTTACTGCCTGTACTTTACAAATTAGTTTACAGCATACCGGAGATCAAGCATTCCTTTTTCAATCTGAAAATAAACAATTTGATCAAGGAGCATACGCTAGACCGATTCTATGACGGAGGGGTTGATTTCATATTCAGGCATAAAACCACTAGCCTACTATTTGTAGCTGTCACTATCCCCCTTTGCGCGATCCTATTCTATATGATCCCCAAAAGCCGGATGCCGGAAATCGATCAGAATGAGTTAATCGCACATGTTGAATGGAATGAGAACATCCATATTGATGAGAATAGAAAGAGAGTCACCGAATTATTTGGTGAGGCCGATCGGTTAGGTGCGCAACACACGGCCTATATCGGACAGCAACAATTCCTGCTAAACCGAGACAGGGAATTATCCATCTCGGAAGTAGAGCTTTATTTCAAGACAGAAGAGACCGATGCTATCGCTCCTTTACAACAAGAAATCTCCGCTTGGGTAAAGCGAAATTCCCCGACAGCCGTATTATCGTTCTCTCCGCCGGAGACTGTGTTTGAGAAACTCTTTGTCACAGGCGAACCGGATATCATAGCCGAGTTCTATGCCCGTAACAAAGAACAAGCTCCGGATGCCCCTACTTTGCAAAAACTAGAGAAAACACTAGAGAGTAAGACCGGTCTCGCTCCCGTTGGCGTAGCTTTCGAGAATCAATTAAACATATCCATAGACCATCAGAAACTATTACTTTATAATATCTCCTATGAAGAGGTCTACCGGGTACTTAAGACGGCCTTCAAGGAAAATGAAGTCGCTACCTTACGCTCTTATCAACAGTATTTACCGATCACGCTAGCCGGAAACGAGCAAACGGTCGATCATATCCTACATAATACGTTAATCCGTACGCAACCGGACGAAAACCAAAAGACGAATCATGTCCCTCTTAGCGCAGTAACAAAAATTACTCCCGGAGAGGATTTGAAGATACTCACCGCTGGAAAGAACGGGGAATATATTCCTTTTAGCTTCTATCAAGTAGAGAACGCGGAACAGTTAATGGAAAATATTCGGGAGCTCGTCCGCTGCGAATCCAAAGATAAGACGAATTGGGACATCGATTTCTCGGGAAGCTTCTTCTCGAACCAACAAATGCTGAATGAACTGGTCGTCATCTTGTTCATATCCATTCTCTTGATGTACTTTATCTTAGCGGCGCAATTCGAGAGCTTCTTGCAGCCCTTGATCGTCCTGCTGGAAATACCTATAGACGTAGCCGCCTCCTTACTGATATTATGGATATGCGGGCATCCCTTAAACCTGATGAGTGCTATCGGTATCGTGGTAACTTGCGGTATCATCATAAACGACTCTATCTTGAAACTGGACGCGATCAATGAGCTTCGGAAAGAAGGTGTACCCTTGATGGAAGCGATCCATGAGGCGGGTCGTCGCCGTCTGCGCCCGATTATCATGACCTCATTGACAACTATATTCGGTATGGTACCGCTACTATTCACGTTCGATATGGGAAGTGAGTTGCAAAAGCCACTCTCCATTGCCATGATCTCGGCGATGCTGATCGGTACGGTAGTCAGTTTATTTATTATCCCTTTGGTTTATTGGTTTATCTATAGGAGACATGCATTATGAAAAAAAGATACAAGAGGACATTCCTAGTTTTATACGCGTTCTGTTCGCTATTAGCCGAAGGAGTATCGGCCCAATCGCTCGTCCTTTCCCTTGAGAAGACGATCTCATTGGCCGCCGATAGCTCGCTGGAGGCTTTTCGTACGAAAAACCTATTCTTGTCCGGCTACTGGGAGTTTCGTAATTACAAAGCGGAGCGACTGCCTAGTCTTACATTGAATATCACACCCGCCGAATATTACCGGGATATCACGAAACGATACGATTCAGAAAAAGACATCGACGAATACCGTAAGCAACAGTCCTTTTATGCGGGAGGAAACTTAAAGATCAAGCAGAACTTCGATATGCTGGGTGGTAGTTTCTTCGTGGACACGGATCTGGGGTATATGCGCTATTTCGGCTCGAATACTTATAATCAGTTCACCTCCGTTCCAATCCGTATCGGATACAGCCAAGATTTATTGGGATACAATCCTTTCCGGTGGGAGAAGAAGATAGAGCCTCTAAAATATGAGAAAGTAAAGAAAGAGTTGCTTTATAATATCGAGACCGTCAGCGAGCAAGCCACCACTTATTTTTTCTCTTTAGCCATGGCTCAAGTAGAATATGATATGGCCAAAGAAAATGTAGCGACAACCGATACGTTATACCGTACCGGCCAAGAGCGGCATAAGATCGCGGCTATTAGTCAAGCGGATTTACTGACACTCAAGCTGGATGCGATCAATGCCCGCAATACGTTACAAAACGCCGATATAGCCTTGAAGCGAGCCATGTTCAGTCTGGCCTCGTATTTGAATTTCGATAAGAATACGGAGATACGGCTTCGGCTGCCGTCACGCCCCCATGATATGGATATTCCGGTGGATCAAGCATTGACGTTAGCCAGGGAGAATAACCCCAAGTTTCTGGAAGTGCGACAAGAGGTGTTAGAGGCCGAGCAACAAGTGGATAAGACCAAAAAGGAAACCTTATTCAACGCTTCCTTGAATGCCAGTATCGGTTTCAATCAAGTAGCGACCCAGTTTAAGGAAGTTTACAAGAATCCGCTGCAGCAGGACTTGGTATCGATATCTATCTCTATTCCCCTTATAGACTGGGGAGTACGGAAGGGTAAATACAATATAGCCAAAAGCAATCTAAATGTTACGCAAATATCCGCACGGCAGACGGAAGTCACATTGGAGGAAGACGTTATCATGACCGTCGGTGATTTCAATGTACAGCAAAACCTGATCGCCAGCGCCGAAGAGGCTTTGGATATCATGGCCTATAACGAGACCAAGCAACGTTTCATGATCGGCAAAGCGGATATCAATAGCCTTACGCTCTCCTTGAACCGACAGCAGGAAGCGCAACGTAATTATATCACGGCCTTGCAAAATTATTGGTTGAGCTATTACAAAATACGTAAGCTCACCTTACATGATTTCGAGACAGGCATCTCATTAGCCAATGAATTTGATTACGAGCATGGGTTCTAAGCCGAACATATCATCCTTTACGATCATCGTCACCTTCCTTTGTATCGCATTGGCGGGGATCGCTTTCGTGCCTTTATTGCCGATCAAGCTATCTCCCTCCCGTACGCTGCCGAAATTAAGTATCAGCTATAATATGCCCTCCAACTCAGCGAGGGTTATCGAGATGGAGGTAACCTCCCGGTTGGAGGCGATGCTTGCCCGTATCAAAGGAATTAAAGAGATCTCCTCGACCTCGGGAAACGGATGGGGAAGGATTACCTTAGAACTAGATAAACATACGAATATAGACGCCGCACGTTTCGAGGCATCAACCATTGTAAGGCAGACGTGGCCGGACCTTCCGGAGGAATTAAGTTATCCGATTTTAGAGATGAGCCGTCCGGACGACAAGGAATCACGCCCGTTCATGAGTTATCCCTTGAACGCTTCCGCTACCCCGATATTCATTCAGCGATTCGCCGAGGATCAGATAAAGCCCCGGCTTAGCAGCGTGCAAGGTATTTATCGTATCGATGTTAGCGGGGCAACCCCTATGGAATGGCGCTTGGAATACGATAGCCGCCAGCTACGGGATCTGGGGATCACGATAGAGGATATCCAATCGGCGATCAGCCAATATTACAAAAAAGAGTTCCTTGGAACCGCTAATATGGGACAAGGAGATATCGGCAAGGAATGGATTCGTCTGGCGTTAATGCCGGAAAAGATCACGAATGGGTTCGAACCATCGCATATCACCGTCGCAAACAAAGATGGTAGCTTAATCCGGCTGGATCAATTGATAAAGGTAACCCGGCAAGAAGAGGCCCCGCAAAGTTACTACCGGATCAATGGTTTAAACTCTATTTACCTGTCTATCCGTGCGGAAGAGACTGCCAACCAGTTGCAATTAGCCAAGAAAGTGAAGGAAGAAATGGAACATATCCGCACCTTGCTTCCTCCCGGTTACGAGATCCATACCAGTTACGACGCTACCGAATTTATCCAAGAAGAATTGGATAAAATCTACGTCCGTACAGGCTTGACCATCTTGATCCTCTTGCTCTTCGTTCTGCTGATTACCCGGAATGTACGTTATCTATTCTTGATCATCATCAGTTTAAGTATCAACCTGTGTATAGCCGTTATCCTTTATTATTTATTAGGGTTGGAGATGCAATTGTACTCGCTGGCGGGTATCACGATCTCTCTCAGCTTGGTGATCGATAATACGATCGTGATGACTGATCACATCCGGCACCATCATGACCGGAAAGCTTTCTTGTCTATTCTGGCGGCAACTTTGACGACTATGGGTGCCCTCGTGATTATCTTCTTCTTGGATGAGAAGATACGGTTGAATTTACAAGATTTCGCCGCTGTCGTGATCATTAATCTGGCCGTATCTTTGTTCATCGCGTTATTCTTGGTTCCGGCATTGATCGATAAGATGAATTTGCACCCGAAGAAAGCCGCTTCTTCTTCCCCAAAAGCTCGGAGTCATTGGAAACAACATCCGGTGGTCCGTCCGATACGGTCGTTCATACACCGTTTCCCAGTCTATTTCTCTCATTATTACCGGACGCAGATCCGTTTCCTTTGCAATTGGAAAAAGCTGGCTTGCCTTATTCTAGTACTGGCTTTCGGACTACCGATATTTTTATTGCCGGAGAAGATCGAGCCGGAAGAGAAGGATCTATCCGCAAGGGACTCTTTGTGGATCGCCCGCTACAATGAATTCGCAGCGAAAGATATTTGGAAGGAAACGATAAAACCTATCGTCGATAAGAGTTTGGGAGGAACCTTGCGCCTATTTGTCCAAAAGGTATACGAGGGAAGTTATTTTACCCGGAATGAAGAAACGGTATTAAGTATCAGCGCTTCCATGCCAAACGGTACGACCCTTGATCAAATGAACCACTTGATCAACCGAATGGAGGCTTACTTGAGTACCTATAAGGAAATACGGCAGTTCCAGACCAGTATCTATAACGCACGTCAAGCCAGTATCAACGTCTATTTCACCCGTGAGAACGAGCGAAGTGGTTTCCCCTACACCTTGAAAAGCAGGGTGATTAGCAAAGCGTTGGAATTAGGTGGTGGAAGTTGGGGCGTATGGGGACTTATGGACCAAGGTTTCAGCAATGATGTCCGTGAGAACGCAGGTTCTTTCCGGATCGAGATGTACGGATATAATTATGACGAGCTATACGAATGGGCGGAGAAACTACGGGAGAAATTGCTTACGTATCGCCGTATCAAGGAAGTATTGATCAATTCCGAGTTTTCTTGGTGGAAGGATGATTATCAGGAATTCTACTTCAACTTGAATAAATCCCGTATGGCGCAAGCGGATATATTGCCTATCGATTTATTCGCGTCTATCCGGCCTGTTTTCGGTAAAGATATCTACGCAGGTACCATCGTCGTTGATAACGAGACGGAAAAGCTAAAACTTTCTTCCCGCCAATCAAAGGAGTTCGATATCTGGAGTATGCAATATGTACCTCAAACCATCCGTGATAAATCCTATAAGTTGTCCGAACTCGCTATCGTCGAGAAAAGCCAGACCCCTCAACAGATAGCGAAAGTAAACCAGCAATACAGGCTCTGCCTGCAATATGAATATATCGGAGCTTCCTCACAAGGCGAGAAGATACAGAAAAGGGAACTTAGAGAGTTTAACAAGATCCTGCCTATGGGGTATACGGCTAAAGCGGAAAAGAACTATTGGTCATGGGATCAGAAAGATAATAAACAATATGCGTTATTATTCTTGATCATCGTTATTATTTTCTTTACGACCAGTATCTTGTTTAATTCCTTGAAACAACCGCTGGCGGTCATTTTTGTCATACCGATCTCTTATATCGGGGTATTCCTGACCTTCTATTGGTTCAAACTGAACTTCGACCAAGGTGGATTCGCCTCCTTCGTTTTATTATGCGGTATCACGGTAAACGCCAGTATCTATATCTTAAACGAATATAACCAAATTCGGGAACGGATACCCGCTATTTCCCCAATCCGTGCTTATCTAAAGGCATGGAACGCCAAGATCACGCCGATTTTCCTAACCGTTATATCGACCATACTCGGATTTATCCCGTTCATGCTAGGCACCGATAAAGAAGCCTTTTGGTTCCCGCTCGCCGCCGGAACGATAGGCGGCCTTATCATGTCTATCCTAGGCATCTTCTTTTATTTACCGATATTTACGCTGAAAAAAGAACGGCATTAAACAGGAATACGTATCTTTAACGGATAAATCGTTAATCAAATTCATTAAACTTATGAGACACATAAATTATTTAGTATTGCTTCTGGTAGCTTGCTGCGTAGGTGCTTGCAGTTCCCCGAAAAATGATACGAAAGATGCTTATCCGATGTTCTGGACTTGGTTGGATTACCAGCCCGGAATGAATTTCGACTCCATCTGCACGATCATGAATGAGGCGGGGATAGACGGTGTCATGCTAAACGCCCCTACTCCGGATGATTATCGGGCCGCTATTCCCATCGCCCAAAAACATGGGATAGAGGTCTACGCTTGGTTATGGACGATGAATCTGGAACATGACCGAGACGCTATCTTAAAAGAACATCCCGAATGGTTCAGCGTAAACCGTAACGGACAAAGCTTGGCCGATACGACCGCTTACGTGGATTACTACAAATTTATGTGCCCTGCCTTACCCGAGGTACGGGAGTTTATCAAGAAGAAAATAGAGGCTTACTGCGAGGTAGAGGGTTTGAACGGTATCGCTATCGATTACAACCGTTTCGTGGACGTTATCCTGCCGACTACCCTTTGGCCGAAATACGGTATCGTGCAAGATCAAGAATATCCGCAATGGGATTTT
>ENA-ORNO01001471-ORNO01001471.1-human-gut-metagenome-genome-assembly--contig:-NODE-1471-length-10596-cov-4.728773_pt1 | contig 10596 bp, 8 predicted proteins | sample MGYA00242117_ERZ509026 | MGnify/ENA primary metagenome ERZ509026 (study PRJEB26280, sample SAMEA2338710) | human gut metagenome | biome: human gut; feature: human-associated habitat; material: faeces... | reverse complement strand
CAGCCCCACCTTGGCGAAGGAGAAGCCAAAGCGGGGCTGTATTCAATGAAGGAGAAATGAAGGGAATATCAGGTTACAGATTCAGTTCAAACTGTTCTGCCGTGATGGTTGCTTTGCCATCGGCAGCAAAGGTGATGTCCTCGGCGGACTGGGGCGTGTAGATCCATGCGGTCATGGTCTGCTCGCCATCGTTGGCGAAAACTTCGATGCTGTTTTTATCCAGCAGGATGCGGAGCTTGAGCGCACCGTTCTGGCTGCGGACCTTGCAGCTGCGGGTATGCACGATGTCGGCACGGGAACCGGCATAGCTGCGGTCCAGCGTCAGCTCGGAGGTGTAGGGGTCGTAGGTCAGGCTGGTGTGATGGTCTGCGTCAGCAGCCAGCTTCAGGGTAAAGGAGCGGTATTCGCCGGGCTGCACCGTGACGGTCAGATCGGCCACACGGCCCTTGATGCCTTCCAGAGAAGTTTCGCCTTGCACCGTCACATTTTCGTGGAAGGTGCGCTTACCGTGGACGGCATCCAGCTCCCGCACCGGGGTCTGAACAATGCGTCCGTCCTTGATATGCAGCTCGCGGGGGCAGATGGTCTGCCCGAACCACTTGCAGCCCTGGGGCTTATCCTCGGTGTCCGACCATGTCTGCAGCCATGCGGTCATGATCCGGCGGCCATCCGGGGCAAGGGTGGTCTGGGTGGCGTAGAAGTCGATGCCGCCGTCCATCAGCTGCACATTTTCCTTGGTGAAGGTGTGGGTGGCTTGGTCGTAACTGCCGATGAAGGCAATCACGTTGTGACCGTTGTGGAACTCGCCCTTGGGCAGCATCTCCATGGGGCCGAGCATCAAGACCTGCTTGCCATCCAGCGGGAAGAAGTCCGGGCACTCCCACATTTTGCCGTACTGATTGTTGCAGCGTTCCAGCACCGTGACAAAGTGCCAGTCGAAGCCGTCCTTGCTCTGGAACAGTGCCGCTGCGCCGCTGCCGTCCTCGGCCAGGCAGACGGTGACGGCGGAGTAGGTGCCGTCGGCCTCACGCCAGATCTTGGGGTCCCGGAAGTCAAACTTGCTGAAGCCTTCCGGCAGGTCTTTCTGGGTCAGCACCGGATTGCAGGCAGGCTTTTCGTAGTCGAGACCGTCACCGATGGCAATGCTCTGGGTCTGGATGTCCCGCATCTCCCCATTGGGCTGCTTTTCTGCCACCACGCTGGTGTACATCAGCAGCTGCTTGCCGTCATCCATCTCGGTGGCAGAACCGGAGAAGCAGCCGGGGCCGTTGTCCGCCGGGGAATCCGGGGCAAGTGCACAGGGCAGATACTCCCAGTGCAGCAGGTCGGTGCTGACGGCGTGACCCCAGTGCATGGGCGCCCACCGCACATCGTAGGGGTTATACTGATAGAACTGGTGATACTTCCCTTTATAATAAGAGAAGCCGTTGGGGTCGTTGAGCCAGCCCACATAGGGGGTCATGTGGTAGGCAGGGCGTTCCGCCGGGGAAATGGCAGCGCCGTGCTCGGCCTCGTAGGCACGGGCTTTTTGTAAAGTCAAATCGTTCATGGAATCCTCCAAAGGAAAGAATTCTTATGCGTAGTAAGCATCCAGATATTTCTGCATAATGCCCAGATAGTCGGACAGGCCGTAGGCTTCCAGCTTGCTCAGATAGTCGTTCCACTCTGCATCCGTAGTGCCGTTCATGATCCAGTTCGCCTTCTGCGTATTCATGTAGGTCTGCAGATCTGCCTGCAGGTTAGAGACCTGCTCGGTGTCCTCGCTGCTCATAAAGACATTGGGATAGACATAATCGTTGTTCATATCCGGGGTGTAGATCTCCTTGATCCAGTCCAGACGGTACTGTGCATCGTCCGGGCAGGTAACGTATACACCATAGTAATCATCCAGAACCGCCAGAGGCCCACTGACACACTGCGCTTCACGGACTTCCACGGGAGAAGCATCGCCCAGAGGAGCGTGCTTCAGCATGGGCTCGCCCTTATCGTTGGTGGACAGTTCAAAAATGTTAAAGCCTTCCGCATCGCCGTAGGTACCCCAGTTGTTCTGCGGAGACTGGAGGGGTGCGTACATCTGATCCAGCCATGCGCAAACCAATGCGGGGTTATCCGCCTTTGCGGTGACAACGCATCTGCCGCGGGCAAAGCCGCTGGTGAAAGAGCCGTTCTGCGGGGTGATATTGCGGGTATCGGCGGTCAGGGCAGGCAGCGGCTCCCAGTCGGTCAGGTTGTCAATGTTGGCAACATCCCAGCTGAAGCAGACGCCATAGCGGCCAGCCTTGCCCTTGGAAACATAGGTGGACCACTCCTGCGTGAAGCACTCCGGGTCAATGAGCTTCTCGGCATACAGCTTGTGCAGCCAGTCCAGACCATCACGGTAGCCCTGCTGGGTGGCGGCACAGATGACTTTCCGGTCGTTGGTAACGGCGATATGGCGGTCTTTGTCAGCATCGCCGTAGCCTTCGCCAAAGCCATTGATGAGGATGCTGGGGTCCTGATCGCCGTTGTTGACGATGCAGGACATGGGGATGATGTCGCCGTCAATGCCATACTCTGCCTTGATAGAAGCGGCGTTATCACGGAATGCCATCAGCACCTGCTCAAACTCGTCCACCGTGGTGGGCATCGACAGACCGAGGAAGTTCAGCCACTTGGTATTGATGAAGCTCATGTTGCCAATGGTCTGGATGGCGGTCTTTTCGGAGCCGAGCTGCTCGATCCAGGGCAGTGCCCAGATGTGGCCATCGCTGTCGGTGCACATGGTGCGGTACTCCGGGTACTGCTCAAAGACCTTCTGGAGATAAGGCATATTGTTGTCAATGTAGTCTTCCAGATTGAGGATGACACCCTGATCTGCGTAGCGCAGCAGATTGCTGTCGGTAAAATCAGCAGTAAAAACAAAATCCGTCAGGGTGTTGGGGTTGGACATATTCAGGGTGATCTTATCGCTCCACTGGTCGGACTGGATGGCGGTCCAGTCGATGTGCACATTGGTCTGCTCTTCCAGACGCTTGAAGATGGTGCGGTTGTTCGGCTCGGGTTCGCTGCCCACAGGGAAGCTGGTCATACCGGTAAAGGTGACCTTTTCGGACAGCGGAAATGTAACGGCACCGGTCGTGTCCACAGCTGCGGCAGCAGAATTACCGCTGCCGGTGGATTTGCCGCCGCCACAGGCAGACAGAGCAGCGGCAGAGCCCGCCAGAGCGCAGACCTTGAGGAAGTTGCGGCGAGAGATCAGCTTTTTCATGGTATTTTCTCCTTTTTTATGTTTCTTTTTTCGTGTAACAGATGAGCGTACCTGCTTATAAAATTCTGGAATATCCTCAGCCTTTAATGGAACCAGCCATGATGCCGGCATCAAAATACTTCTGGAAGAAGGGATACATCACCAGCAGCGGCAGACTGGAAATAATAATGGTTGCATATTTGAGCAGCTCTGCCATCTTCGCACGTTCGGCAGTGCTCTGGATATCTGCGATCATGCCGGATTCCGGCTGGCTCTGGATCAGGATGGAACGCAGCACCAGCTGCAGCGGCTGCTTCGATGCGCTGTTCAGGTAGATCATGGCGTCAAAGTAGCTGTTCCACATTGCCACGAACTGCCACAGAGCCAGAACTGCCACCACCGGCATACAGACGGGCAGCAGGATCTTGAAGAAGTAAAGCATCTCGCTGGCTCCATCCACATCCGCAGCTTCACGCAGCTCACGCGGGATGCCTTGATAATAGGTACGGGCAATGATCATGTTCCACACGCTGAATGCTCCCGGCAGAATGACCGCCCACATGGAATCCAGCAGACCCAGATTGTTGATGAGCAGGTAGGTGGGGATCAGACCGCCGCTGAAAAACATCGTGATCACAAACAAGGTGTTGAAGATCGCTTTGCCTTTGAAGTCCGGCAGCGACATGGGATAAGCGGCAAGCATCGTCACAGCTACCGAGATGATGGTGAAGATGATCGAGTAAAGTACTGCGTTCCTGAAGCCGACCCAGATCTGCTTGTCCGAAACGACACGCTGGTAAGCATCCAGACTCCACTTGCTGAAATCAAAGGAGATGCCCTTGTTTTGCAGAGTGACCGGGTCCATAAAGGACGCGATGACGATGTAGATCATCGGAACGATGATCGCCAGCAGGAACAAGCCCAGAAGTGCGTAGCCGCAGTACAGGATGATCTTATCTTGTCTGGTGTAGAGGGCCATTTTTGATTTTTTCTGTTTTGCCATGGTAAACCCCTCCTTACAAGCCCTTGCCATCGTTCATTTTGGCAACGACCTTGTTCACTGCGATCAGCAGGATGACGTTGACAATGGTGTTGAACAGACCGACTGCCGTGGAAAAGCTGTAATCGCCGTCCAACAGGCCCTTTTTATAAACATACGTTGCAATGATCTCGGCAGTGTTCAGGTTCAGGTCAGTTTGCAGGGCATAGGCTTTTTCAAAACCGATGCTCATGATGTTGCCTGCCTGCAGGATGAACTGAATAACGACCATATCCTTAATGGCGGGCCACTCCACCGTCATGATCTGCTGGATCAGGTTTGCGCCGTCGATCATCGCAGCTTCCTTCAGATCTTTGCTGGCGTTAGAAAGGGATGCGGTGTACATGATGGATGCCCAGCCGGCACCCTGCCAGATGCCGCTGATGATGTAGATGGGGCGGAACGCTTCCGGCAGCGTCATGAAGTTGATGCTGGTGTGAAGCAGGCCGTTCACCGGACCGGTGACACTCAGCAGCACCCGGACGATACCGCACAGCACGATGACCGAGATGAAGTTGGGCATATACAGCACCAGCTGCACCTTCTGCTTGATCTTCTTGCTCTCGATACGGTTGAGCAGGAATGCCAGCAGGATGGGGATCGGGAAGCCCCACAGCAGACCGTAGACGCTCAGCTTCAGGGTGTTGATCAGATAGCGCTGGAAGTCCGGCGAGGACATGAAGCGGGTAAAGTTTTTGAAGCCTACCCACTCGCTGCCCCAGATGCCCTTGAAGGGATTGTACTTCTGGAACGCGATCAGCACACCGCCCATGGGAGCGTACTTGAACACCAGCGTCAGCACCACGGCAGGCAGCAGGAACAACAGGTAAAGCTGCCAATGCCGTTTGATGTAGACCCATGTGTTGTGCAGCTTGCGTTCTGCTGTCAGCACAGCCGTTTCCGGCGAGGCCGTCTTTGCTTTCATGAATCATTCTCCTCCTTTTTGATTTGCTTGCCGTTTGATTTGCGTTTTACATTTGCACCTTTGAATTTTACGTTTTCTTCACTTTGTTTGTGCAAATGTAAAACTCTGTAATTCATTTATACCACGCATACAGGCGAATGTCAACGATAATTCATGGTATACATCAAAAATTATTGTGGATTTGTACAGATGCACAAATTCGAAAGTGCGTAAATATGCAAAATGATGATTTGCATTTTTGCATTTGACTAATTTGTGCATTTGCACTATACTGGAATCGCAAAGAATAAGATCCGTCGCCAGACTTTATCTATAAAGGAAAGAGGATGACTTATGGCAACCAAAGTCACCATTCAGGATATTGCAAACGAACTGCAGCTTTCCCGCAACACAGTTTCAAAGGCCATCAACAACACCGGTGTGCTGGCAGATGCCACACGGGAGAAGATCCTGCGCAAAGCCGCCGAAATGGGCTATAAGCAGTTTGCCTATCTGCCGCTGTTTCAGGAAGACGCTGCAAAAGCAGCAGAGCCTTTCATTCTGCCGAGTGACAAACGGGAGATCGCCATGCTGACGACCCAGTTTCTGAGCAGCTCTCACTTTTCCTCCATGATGCTGGATCGTTTCCAGTCGGAAATCGACCATCTGCACAGCGGCATGACCATTCATCGCATTTCTCCCATAGAGCTGAAAGAGAAAAAACTTCCATCTTCTCTCAACATCCAGCGCACAGCCGGCATCATCTGCTTTGAAGTATTCGACTATGACTACGCACAGATGCTGTGCGATCTGGATGTTCCGCTGCTGTTTGTAGACACCCCTGTGATGGATATGCGTCCTCCTCTTAAAGCTGACCGCCTTTATATGGAAAACCGCATTGAGATCCAGAATGCGGTGGCCCACATGGTCCAGCGCGGCAAAAAACGCATCAGCTTTGCGGGGGATAAAAACCACTGTCAGTCCTTCTTTGAGCGTTATATGGCTTATAAGGATGCAGTGGAGCACTTTGGTCTGACAGAAGGCCTGAGCACCTGTGCGATGCCATCTGGACAGCAGAACTATCCGGCATCCCTGTACGAAACCATACGTCGGTTCAAAACGATGCCGGATGCCTTTGTCTGCGCCAATGACTTTGTTGCCATGGATCTGGTCAAGGCATTGAATGAGCTGGGGTATTCGGTTCCCGATGATATCTGGGTCTGCGGCTTCGATGACAGTCAGGAGGCTTCCTACTTTGTCCCCCGTCTGACTTCGATCCATATCCATGGACAGATCATGGGCTACACCGCTGCCAATCTGCTTATGACCCGCATCGAAGAGCCATCGCTGAACTATCGCACCGTCTATACGGAAACCAACCTGATCCTGCGCGAATCCACAGGAGATTGAGCGAAAGGAGAACCCCCATGCGTGACCTGTGCAATACGGACAAGCCGCTGTTTGCTGTGCTGACGAAATTGACTTACAGTGCTTACCTGAACATCTTATGGCTCGTGTGCAGCCTGCCCATCGTTACCATAGGGGCTTCTACGACCGCCTTGTTCTACGTCACGCTCAAAATGGCGGAAGATCGGGACGATGGTCTGACCCGGATGTTTTTTAAGGCGTTCCGGGAAAATTTTAAGCCCGCCACAAAACTCTGGCTTATCCTGCTGGCAGTCGGCAGTTTCCTGGCTGCGGATGGCTTTGTGCTGCGCCGAATGTGGAGCGAAAACATTTTCTGGACGCTGCTCACTGCAGTGCTTATTGGTGCGGCAGTTCTGTACGGCATCGTTCTGCTGTATGCCTTTCCCCTGCTGGCACGGTTTGAAAACACCACCTTCGGCATCCTGAAAACAGCGTTTCTCGTGGGTGTCCGGTATCTGTTTTGCACCCTGCTGATGGCGGTGATCTATGGCATCATGGGGTACGTCATAGTGTTTGTGTTCACGCCTGCATTCCTGCTGGGCATGGGCTTGTGCGCCATGCTCTGCTCCTTTCTGATGCTTCGGATCCTCTATCTGATCGGTGGAGACCCTGATGCAGCACACGAGGAATACGACCATGACAAAAACTGACCGGGATACGCTCCGCTCCCTCCATGGGCGCAAAAAGTGGGAGCACATCTGGGCATATTACAAGCTGCCCATTGCGATCGTGCTCATCATCGTCTATATCCTTGGCTATGCAGCCTACCGCCATGTGACGAAAAAAGAGGATGTGCTTTACCTTGGTCTGGTAAATATCACTGCCGGGTCTGATCTGACGGAACAGCTTACCACCGGCTTTGCCGAGGCGCAGGGTCTGACCAAAAAGCAACAGGTCGATCTGCTGTCCGGCTTGCTGCTCAGCGAAAGCGAACGCGCAGAGGAGCAGTATGTATATGCTTCGGAGATGAAGCTGCTGGGTGCAGTCAGTGCCCAGCGGTTAGATGTTGTTCTGATGGACGAATATGCACGGGATCGACTGTTGGCAGATGATTATTTTCTCGATCTGCGGACACTGGATGCGTCTTTCCATGCACTGTCGGGTCTGAACGCCGGTGGGACCGTGCTGGATATTTCGGACACGCCGTTTGTCAGGCAGGCAGGTTTTTCTGGCAAGGTCTATCTTGGGGTAGTGCAGAATGCACCGCACCCGGAGCGTGCAGCCGCTTACATTCATTATCTGTTCCAGCGGTGATCGTTGGGTTTTAGCTTATAGGATAAAAATAAGGAGAAAACGCATGGACATTTTAACGATTGGTGAAGTTTTGATCGACCTGACCCAGACCGGCAAGGATGCGCGCGGCATTCCTCAGTTTGCCGCAAACCCCGGCGGTGCTCCGGCCAATCTGGCGGTGGCTGCTTCCAGACTGGGCGCACAGACCGCCTTTATCGGCAAGGTGGGTGCGGATGCCTTTGGCCGCTACCTGAAAGAGGTTCTGGCAGAAAACAAGGTGGACGTTTCCGGCATGGCGGTGGATGCAGACCACCCCACCACCATGGCGGTGGTCTCGGTGGATGCCACCGGCGAGCGGGATTTCAGCTTCTACCGCAGCGCCAATGCTGACGTGATGCTGTGCAACGAGGACATTTCGGAGGGTGCTCTGAAAGCTGCCAAAATCGTCCACTTCGGTTCTGTCAGCCTGACCGCTGACCCCTCCCGCACCGCTACGCTGGACGCTGCCGCCCGTGCCAAAAAGCTGGGTGCTGTCATTACTTATGACCCCAATTACCGTGCAAACCTCTGGAAGAACAAAGAGGATGCCATTGCCCAGATGAAAGCTCCCCTGCCGCTGGTGGATATCCTGAAAGTGTCCGATGAGGAGCTGCCTCTGCTTACCGGCACCACCGACTGTGAAAGCGGCACGGCACAGCTGGCACAGAACGGCATCCGGCTGATTTTTGTCACCTTGGGTGCAAACGGCGTATTCTACCGCTTTGGGGACAAGACCGGCCATGTGGCTGGCGTTCCCTGCAAGGTGGGCGACACCAACGGCGCAGGCGACACCTTCTTTGGGGCTGCCCTGTCCAAGCTCTGCAAGGAGGAGCTGGACACCCTGACCGTGGACAAGCTGGAAAGCATTCTGGCTTTTGCCAACAAAGCGGCCAGCATTACCACCAGCCGGCATAGTGCTATCCCCGCCATGCCCACCCTTGCGGAAGTGGAGGGCTGAACCATGGCAGCAAAACAGGAATTTGAGTCCCGGTTTGCCAAGCACAAGGACGAGCTGGAATGGCTGTTCATGGAACTGTACCACAACCGGGAAGGGCTGGAAGTTCTGGAGCGGGAGATGGCAGAAGCCTACAACGCCCGCAGCGCCGAGCTGAAAGCGCTGGACAAGGCACGCTCTGCCGACCCGGAGTGGTACAAGCGGGGCAATATGTTCGGCATGACCATGTACACCGACCTCTTTGCCGGAAATCTGAAAGAACTGGCAAAGAAGCTGCCCTACCTCAAGGAGCAGAAGCTGACTTATCTGCACCTGATGCCCCTTTTGCAGATGCCCCATCCCCACAACGACGGCGGCTATGCGGTGGAGGATTTCGACACCGTAGACCCGGCCCTTGGCACCAACAAAGATCTGGAAAACTTGACCCGTGAACTGCGCAAGGCCGGCATCAGCCTGTGTCTGGATTTTGTCATGAACCACACCGCCAGCACCCACCGCTGGGCCATGGCGGCAAAGGCGGGCGACCCGTGGTTTCAGGCGTATTACCACCTCTATGACGACCGCACCATCCCCGACCAGTACGAGCAGACGGTGCCCCAGGTGTTCCCCAACACTGCCCCCGGCAACTTTACATGGTGTGAGGAGATGCACAAGTGGGTGCTGACCACCTTCCACGACTACCAGTGGGATCTGAACTACGCAAACCCGGCGGTGTTCGTGGACATGACCAAGAGCATCCTGCATCTGGCAAATCTGGGCGTAGAGGTGTTCCGCATTGATGCCGTGCCCTACATCTGGAAGCAGCTGGGCACCACCTGCCGCAATCTGCCGCAGGTGCACACCATCGTGCGGATGCTGCGCATGGTATTGGAATGCGTCTGCCCGGCGGTCATCCTCAAGGGCGAGGTGGTCATGGCTCCCAAGGAGCTGGCTGCCTACTTCGGCACGCCCGAAAAGCCGGAATGCCATATGCTCTACAATGTGTCCACCATGGTCAACCTGTGGGGTGCCCTTGCCAGCCGGGACACCCGGCTGCTGAAAGCGCAGCTGGATGCCCTCCACGCCCTGCCGGACAACTGCTGGTTCGTGAACTATCTGCGCTGCCACGATGATATCGGCTGGGGTTTGGATGAGGCGGTGGAAAATAAGCTGGGCATTGACCCGCAGAAACACAAAGAATATCTGTACCATTTCTATGAGGGCAATTTCCCCGGCAGCTGGGCAAAAGGCGAGCTGTACAATTACGACCCCGCCACCGGCGATGCCCGGAGCTGCGGCACCACCGCCAGCCTGTGCGGCGTGGAGCAGGCACTGGAAAAAGGCGACAAAACCGCACTGGACTACGCCGTAAAGCGTGACCTGCTGCTGCATACTGCTATGGCGTTTTTGCAGGGCTTCCCCATGCTGAACTGCGGCGATGAGATTGCGCAGCTCAATGGCTGGGACTACAAAAACGACCCTGACCGTGTGGAGGACAGCCGCAATCTGCACCGCAGCAAATTCAACTGGGAAGATGCCAAGCAGCGCACCCGGAAGGACACGCTGCAAAACAAACTGTGGCAGGGCATGGAGCAGCTGCGCCAAATGCGGGCAGACCCCTGCTTTGCCCCGGATGCGTGGGTGACAACATGGGACAGCCACAACCCCGGCGTGCTGGCACTGGTACGCAAGCGCGGCGAGGAGACGCTGGTGGGACTGTTCAACTTTACCGAGTACCCGGCAGGGGCAAGTCTGGACGCTCTGGGCGGTGAGTATCACACCTCGGAGGGCAC
>ENA-ORNO01001441-ORNO01001441.1-human-gut-metagenome-genome-assembly--contig:-NODE-1441-length-10762-cov-2.650509_pt1 | contig 10762 bp, 9 predicted proteins | sample MGYA00242117_ERZ509026 | MGnify/ENA primary metagenome ERZ509026 (study PRJEB26280, sample SAMEA2338710) | human gut metagenome | biome: human gut; feature: human-associated habitat; material: faeces... | reverse complement strand
GGTGCATGCCGCCGTAATGGCAGCCAACAGCGCTATCCGACAACGGGCTGCCGGACATCCGGAGCTGAGAAGCATGGGCACTACGCTGGTATCTGCCCTGGTCAAGGGAGATCGGGTACTCATCAGCAATGTGGGCGACAGCCGGGCCTATTACATCACGGAGGCGGGGATCACCCGCATCACCAAGGATCACTCTCTGGTGGAGACCATGGTGGACCACGGTGACATCACCGCTGATGAGGCCCGCCGCCATCCGGGGCGGAACCTCATCACCCGCGCTCTGGGCCGGGATACCAACGCCGCCTGCGACGGGTATATCCGCCCTATGGAGCAGGGGGACTTTATCCTGCTGTGCACCGACGGACTGGTGAACACCGTCACCGATCAGGAAATGCTCTTTGAGATCGTCCACGGCGGCGATCTGGACACCTGTCTGGATCGGCTGCTGCATATTTCCAAAAGTCAGGGCGCGCCGGACAACGTGACGGCAGTCCTGATGCAGAAGCTGTAAGAAGGGGGGAGACGTATGGATCAATACATTGGAAAAATGCTGGACAACCGCTATGAGATCCTGGAGCGCATCGGCACAGGCGGCATGGCGATCGTCTACAAGGCAAAGTGCCATCGCCTCAACCGTCTGGTGGCGATCAAAATTCTGAAAAGCGATCTGGCGCAGAACGAGGAGTTCCGCCGCCGGTTCAACGCGGAGTCGCAGGCTGTTGCCCAGCTGTCTCACCCCAACATCGTATCGGTGTACGATGTGTCACGGGGCGGCGATATGGAATATATCGTCATGGAGCTGATCGACGGCATCACCCTCAAGCAGTATATGGAAAAGCGGGGCCAGCTGAACTGGCGGGAGTCTCTGCACTTCATCACCCAGATCATGCGGGGCCTCAGCCACGCCCACAGCCGTGGCATCATCCACCGGGATATCAAGCCTCAGAACATTATTATATCTAAGGAAGGCAAGGTTAAGGTTACAGACTTCGGAATTGCCAAGGTTGCTTCATCAAGCACAATCAATTCATCTTCTACAATGGGCTCTGTTCATTATATTTCGCCAGAACAGGCAAGAGGTGGATATTCAGATGAGAGAAGTGATATATACTCACTTGGTATTACAATATTCGAGATGTTAACAGGAACTGTTCCTTTTGACGGGGATTCTACAGTTGCAGTTGCTGTACAGCATATTCAGGATGAGATACCTGCTCCTTCTACAGTGGCAGCAGATATTCCGGTCAGCATTGATAAAATAGTCCTTAAGTGTACGCAGAAGAAGCCTGACAGAAGATATCAGTCAGCAGCAGAGCTTATAACAGATCTTAAGAAGTCACTTGTTATGCCTGATGAAGATTTTGTTGTAATGGCTCCTATGTATGCAGCTTCTGGTACAGCAGCATCAGTTACAGCGGATGCACTTAATGCCAAAGAAGTCAGGGCAGAAGAGGAAGATGACATATTATCAGATGATGACGATATGTTCATTGAAGATGATGATAATAAAGAAGAAACAGAGAATAATATAGAAGAATCTGAAGAAGATGATGATGTAGATATTGATGATGAGAGTAATGATAAGCTTGATCTTATAATGAAAATAATCGGTATCGGAATTGCTGTTATTATTCTTATTGTCACAATATTTGTTATTGTCAAGCTTGTTGGAAGTACAAGATCTTCTAAGAATGATAATACAGAGACAACTTCAAGCATTGAAGAAACAATATCAACAGAAGCAGGTAAGAATACAGTAACAGTTCCTAAGGTTGAGGGCATGACTAAGGATGATGCTGTTAAGGCTCTTAATGAGGTAGGACTTGGTTATAAGCAGGTTGTACAGAGCTCTAAGACAGTTGCCAAGGATACAGTTATATCACAGGGAACGAAGGCTGGTGCCAAGGTTGCCAAGAATACACAGATTATACTTACTATAAGTGGTGGAGAAGATGTTGTTAATACAACAGTTCCATCAGTTACAGGGGAAACAGAAGATGACGCCAGAGAAAAGCTTGAAGCAGCAGGATTTAAGGTTACAGTAGATTATGATTACAGCAGCACAGTTGCAGAGGGCAAAGTAATTAAGGCTTCTCCATCAGGAAGTGTTGCAAAGGGAACAACAGTTACAATTACTGTAAGCCGTGGAAAGCAGATTCAGAATGTTACAATGGCTAACATTGTTGGAATGACAGAGTCAGACGCAAGTCAGTGGCTTCAAAATAATGGACTTTCTGTTTATACTATATATGATGATTCAAAGGGTGAGTATGGTAAGGTTATAGCATGTAAATATTCAGAAGGAACTTCTGTTCCAGAGGGAACAACAGTTACAATTACTGTAAGCCATAAGCCGGAACCTACAACAAAGGCACCGACTAAACCTTCAGAAGCAACATCACAGCCATCTTCAGATGCAGCACAGAATTAATCAGGTATAATTATTTATATGCAGGGAAAGATAATTAAGGGTATCGCTGGTTTCTACTATATACATGTAGAAGCCAGCGGTATTTATGAATGTAAGGCAAAGGGAATATTCAGGAACCGTCACATTAAGCCGCTTGTTGGTGATAATGTGGAGATTGAGGTTATTGATAAGGATAATTTCAAAGGAAATGTGGTGGATATTCTCACAAGAAAGAATGAATTAATAAGACCGGCTTCTGCTAATATCGACCAGGCAATGGTTATATTTGCAGTAAAGACACCAGAGCCTAATTTTAATCTCCTTGATAAATTCATCCTTATGATGAATTATCAGGATGTGCCAACAGTTGTATGCTTCAATAAAGAAGAACTGGCGGATGATGAATATAAGAATGAATTAAAGAAGAAATACGAAGGCTGTGGCTGTGAGTGCATATTCATAAGTGCAAAGAATAATATTGGCATTGACAGGGTAATGGAAGTGCTGAAAGGAAAGACTACAGTTCTTGCAGGTCCATCAGGAGTCGGCAAGTCGACACTTACCAATCTGCTTATACCGGAAATGGAGGAGCAGGAAGAAGTCAGCCAGACAGGTGAAGTGAGCAGGATAGGACGTGGAAGGCATACTACGAGACATTCCGAAATCTATAATATATGCACAGAAACATATATATGTGATACGCCGGGATTTACATCACTTAATCTTCCGGATGTTGAGAAAGAAGACTTGCGATTCTATTTTGAAGAATTCACACCATTCGAGGGACAGTGCAGATTCAATGGCTGCATGCATGTGAGTGAACCTGGATGTGCGGTAAAACAGGCAGTTGAAGATGGAATTATCAATTATGACAGATATAAGTCATATACAGATATATTTGAAGAAATAAAGAACAAGAAGAAGTACTAAATGTACTTGAAAACAGAAAGGTTGTTAATTATGAGTGGTTTAAAGAAAATTTTGTCACCATCAATATTATCGGCAGACTTCAAGAAATTAGGAGAAGAGCTTGAAACAATTGATAAGGCAGGAGCTGAATATGTTCATGTAGATGTTATGGACGGACTTTTTGTAAAGAGTATTTCATTTGGAATGCCGGTTATTAAGTCAGCAAGAAGTGCGACTGACAAGGTTTTTGATGTACATCTTATGATTGAAGAGCCTATAAGATATATAGAAGACTTTGTTAAGGCAGGAGCTGATATAATTACAGTTCATGTTGAAGCGTGTAAGGATGTTGTCGCTACATTAGAAAAGATTAAGGAATGTGGCGTAAAAGCAGCTATAACACTTAATCCTCCGACACCGGTATCAGCAATTGAGCCTTATCTTGATAAGGTAGATATGGTTCTTGTAATGAGTGTTAATCCAGGATTTGGGGGACAGAAGTTCATACCGGAATCACTTGATAAAGTAAAAGAAATCAGAAGATTATTAGATGCCAGGGGATTAGATACAGATATTGAGATTGATGGTGGAGTGAATGCCGGGAATCTTGCATCGGTTCTTGAGGCAGGTGCTAATGTGATAGTAGCAGGTTCAGCAATCTTTTCTGGAGATGTAGCTGATAATGTTAAAACGTTTAAAGAAATAATGGGCGCGTGGTAAAACCACACGCCCATTAATATTATACGTTGAATCTGAAAAGAATTACATCGCCATCTTTAACGACATACTCTTTACCTTCCATTCTTACAAGACCTTTCTCTTTAGCTCCGTTATATGAACCACAATCAAGTAAATCCTGATAGTAAACAACTTCTGCTTTAATGAAGCCTCTTTCGAAATCACTGTGAATCTTGCCGGCAGCCTGAGGAGCTTTAGTTCCCTTAGTGATTGTCCATGCTCTTGTCTCTGTCTCACCTGCTGTTAAGTAACTGATAAGACCAAGGATACGGTAGCTTGCTGCGATAAGCTTATCAAGACCTGAAGAACTTATACCAAGGTCTTCAAGGAACATCTTCTTCTCATCTTCGTCTAATTCAGAAATTTCCTGCTCAATCTGAGCACAGATAACGAATACTTCACAGTTATCCTTCTTAGAATATTCTCTTACTCTTGCAACATATTCATTGTCAGCACCATCATTAGCAAGGTCATCTTCTGATACATTAGCTGCAAAGATTACAGGCTTAGCTGTAAGAAGATTGTATTCCTTCATGAAAGCTTCTTCATCTTCATCCTGACATTCAAAGTTTTTGGCTAAATTACCTTCCTCAAGGAATGCCTTAAGTCTTTCAAGGAGGTCACATTCTTTAGCAATATCCTTGTTGTTATATGAAGCACGCTTCTGCTTAGCGAGTCTTCTGTCTAATACTTCAATATCTGAGAAAATAAGCTCAAGATTGATAGTTTCAATATCTCTTATTGGGTCAATAGAACCATCAACATGAACGATGTTAGAATCTTCAAAACATCTTACAACATGAACGATAGCATCAACCTCACGGATGTTGGCAAGGAACTGGTTTCCAAGACCTTCACCCTTAGATGCACCTTTAACAAGACCGGCAATATCAACGAATTCGATAACAGCAGGTGTTATCTTGGCTGAATTATATAAAGCGGCAAGCTTGTCAAGTCTGTCATCCGGAACTGCAACTACACCGACATTAGGATCGATAGTACAGAAAGGGTAGTTAGCTGACTCTGCTCCTGCCTTAGTAAGTGAATTAAAAAGGGTACTTTTGCCGACATTAGGCAAACCCACGATACCAAGCTTCATAATAGAATCTCCTCATTATTTATTCTTATGATTATTCGTTCTGGAAGTCTTTAAAAACATAAAAAGAATCCAGTACAAAATATTATTATACAAAAATTTTCCTTTAAAAACAACATATAATTTATTTATTAAAATAATCTATATATGAGTATGAGAATATAGCTATATGTTGTGTTAAAAATGATGAAAAAACACTATATAAGCAATCAAAACAAGAAACGGAGAAAAAGACTGTTATTAACTGTTTTCTGACATTAAATAAACTAAAAAAAGGCTTGTTTTTTATACACTTTAAGTATAAAATTGACCTTAAAGTGGTGGAAAGTGGAGCCTAATGGTAGAAAGTGGGGTGCGATAGTTATGTTGATGGGCGAATACAACCATACAATAGATGCTAAAGGCAGACTAATCGTACCAGCTAAGTTCCGTGAGGTTCTGGGAGATGAATTTGTGGTTACCAAAGGTCTTGATAACTGCCTGTTTGTTTACCCGAATGATGAATGGCAGAAATTTGAAGAAAAGTTACAGACATTACCACTTACCAATAAGAATGCAAGACAGTTTACAAGATTTTTTCTTGCAGGAGCAGCAAGCGTAGAGGTGGATAAGCAGGGCAGAATACTTCTTCCATCAGTTTTACGTGAATTTGCAGGATTAGAAAAAGATGTAGTTTTAGTGGGCGTTGCAAGCAGAATAGAAATATGGAGCAAGGACCGCTGGATGCAGAGTATCAGTGCCTATGATGATGATATGGATGAAGTAGCAGCTAATATGGAGAGCCTTGGATTCTCTATATAATATGCAGACATGAGGTTTATTATGGAATTTAAACACAAATCAGTTCTTTTAGAAGAGACAATTGACAATCTGAATATTAAACCTGATGGAATCTATGTTGATGGAACACTTGGTGGAGCCGGGCATTCATATCAGATAGCAAAGAAACTTACCGATGGTGGCAGACTAATAGGTATAGATCAGGACGCAGATGCAATTGCGGCTGCAACAGAAAGACTTAAAGAATATGAAGAACGCGTAACAATAGTAAGAAATAATTATTGCAATATGGACAAGGTTCTTGATGAACTTGGAATTGATAAGGTAGATGGAATACTTCTTGATATCGGAGTTTCATCTTATCAGTTAGATACAGCAAGCAGAGGATTTACCTATAATGTAGATACTGCACTTGATATGAGAATGGATCAGAGACAGGAGATGACAGCTAAGGACCTTGTTAATACATACAGTGAAATGGAACTTTTCAGAATCATAAGAGATTATGGAGAGGACAGATTCGCCAAGAATATTGCCAAGCATATAGTTGCGGCAAGAAAAGAGAAGCCTATAGAGACAACATTTGAACTAAATGAGATAATTAAGGCTTCGATTCCAGCCAAGGTGAGGGCAACAGGCGGTCACCCATCAAAAAGAACATATCAGGCTATCAGAATTGAACTGAACAGAGAACTTGATGTCTTAGAGAATTCAATTGATATGATGATAGACAGACTTAATCCAGGCGGACGTCTCTGCATCATAACATTTCATTCACTTGAGGACAGAATAGTTAAGGCAAGATTTAAGAATAACGAGAACCCATGTACATGTCCACCGGACTTCCCGGTATGTGTATGTGGTAAAAAATCAAAGGGGAAGGTTATAACAAGAAAACCTATAGTCCCAAGTGATGAGGAACTTAATGAGAACCAGCGGTCAAAAAGCTCTAAACTGAGAGTGTTTGAAAGAATCTAGAACATATTTGGAGGGGAAAGTTTTGGAGAATAGAAGCAGAGTAGTAAACAATAGAACGAACAGAACTAATAAAACAAACAAAGCAGCCGAATACCAGTATGGAAGTGCTGTAAGAAAATTACAGGAAGTGCCTGAGGTTCGTACATATGAACCAAAGAGACGTGATGAGGAAAGAGAGCAGGAGAGAAGATTAAGAAGAAGAGAGATAAGAAGGAATAACAGAGTTAATCTTATCTATACAACAGTTCTTGTATCCTGTGCAGCAGCTGTATTTACAATCTGCTACCAGTATCTTAATGTGCAGTCAGCAATTAAGACTAATAGTCAGACAGTTGTAGAATTACAGAACCAGCTTAACTCATTAAAGGCTGAGAATAACAGCCATGAGTCTGAGATTAATGCAGGCATAGATTATGATGCAATATACGATACAGCAGTCAACGAACTTGGTATGGTATATCCAAGCAGAAGCCAGGTTGTTGGCTATGACTCTAAAGAGAGTGAATATGTAAAGCAGTATAAGGATATTTCCAAATAACTATAATGTGTGGCAGTGTGATATAAAGGATTGATAAATTTATGGACAATACCAGCGAAGCAATAAGAAAGAAAAAAATGCGCCGTAAGCGTGCTATGCTTAAGAGAACACACAGAAGAATAAATGTAGCATTTATAATAGTTTTCGTAATGCTTCTGGCTCTCGGAGTCAGGATATTTATGATTAATTATACACATGGAGAGGACTATTCACAGGCGGTACTTAACCATCAGACATATACTTCAACAACTATTCCGTATATGAGAGGCAACATTACATCAAGTGATGGAACTATCCTTGCATATAGTGAGAAAGTGTATAATCTCATACTTGATGTTAAGAGTGTTACATCAGAGGATGGAAAGTACATTAACAATACTATTGATGCTTTGGTTAAATGTTTTAATCTTGACAGAGATAATATTAAGAAAGTAATTAATGATAATCCTACAAGCCAGTATCAGAAACTTCTTAAGGAACTGACATCAGATGAGATAGCTGAATTCAATGAGCTTAAAGCACAGAAGAACAGCAATATATATGGTGTATGGTTTGAGGAGAGCTATGTGAGAAAATATCCGTTCAGTACACTTGCGTGTGATGTTATAGGATTTTCATCCAATGTCAATGGTGGTGAGCTTGGCCTTGAAAGCCAGTATGATGATGAACTTTCAGGAACAGACGGAGTTACATACAGCTATGTTGATGAAGACCTTAACGCAGTAGAGACAACTAAGGCAGCAGTTAATGGTAATAATATTATTACAACAATTGATTATAATGTTCAGTCCATAATAGAGAAATATATGGTTGCGTATAATCAGGAAAAACCATCTAAGAATACAGCGATTGTTGTTATGAATCCTAAGAATGGCGAGATTCTTGGAATGGCAAGTTATCCACAGTTTGATCTTAATAATCCGAGAAATCTTGAAAATGTATATTCTGCGGAGCAGTTAGCTTCAATGTCTGATACAGATATAACTAACTCATTATATCAGCTCTGGACTAATTACTGTGTATCACAGTCATATGAGCCGGGTTCAACTTATAAGCCATTCACTATTGCAGCGGGTCTTGAAGAAGGCGTTGTACATGATGGGGATACATATGAATGTAAGGGATATGAGTATGTCGGACCTGACATGATTAAATGTCATTCATACTCTTCAATAGGAAGCCACGGTGTGCTTACATTGTCGCAGGCACTGGAAAATTCATGTAATCCATACATGATTAATATTGCGATAAAACTTGGTAATGTAAGGTTTGCACAGTATCAGAAAATGTTTGGATTTGGTGCAAAAACTGGTGTAGACCTTCCAGGTGAAGCAACAGGTATTATGTATGATGAGAATAAGATAACTACGATAGATGCAGCAACCAATTCATTTGGACAGAATATCAATGTTAACATGATTCAGATGATTTCAGCATATAGTTCACTTATTAATGATGGTAAGTATTATCAGCCACATATTGTTAAGAGAATAGAATCGGCTAATGGAGAAGTTGTTAAAGAAAATTCGCCAGTTCTTGTAAGACAGACGGTAACAGCTTCAACATCAAAATATCTCAGAAAATATCTTGAAAATACAGTCGAGTTAGGAACTGCACATAAGGCTTATATAGAGGGGTATTCAATTGCGGGAAAGACAGGTACTGCACAGAAGATACCAAGAGCTGACCTTAAGTGGGTTATCTCATTTATAGGGCATGCTCCGGCAGATGATCCTAAGTTTGCAATATATATTGTTCTTGATGAACCTGATGGAACGACTGGTACATCAGGGAGTACATCAGATGCGCTTATCCTTGCAAAAGATATATTGACGGAGCTGATGCCTTATATGAATGTGTATAAGGATACGGATAAGCCATATGTTGATCCGGGAAATGCACCAGAGGAATCAGGTGTTTCAGATGTTCCAGTTACATCAGCAGAGAGTAATACATCAGGCAATACGGACAATTAAGTAATAATAAGTAGAATAACCCTGCTTTGCTTCTCATAAAATGTAGAAGACTAAAGCGGGGTTATTTATTAATGAAAGATGGTATGGGATTTGGGTGGCTTAATACTGGTCACAGAAAAAAACTGGTATTTATGATAGTAGCAGTATTACTTGTCAGTATTTTTGAGTGTGTCAGACTGGGAATTATTATGACAGCAAAGTCTGAGTATTATATGCAGAAGGCAGATGAACTTCACCAGCGTGAGAGAAAGATAAAAGCTAAGCGGGGAAGAATACTTGACAGGAACGGGACAGTGCTTGCAGCCAATGAAGTTGTATGTACAGTTTCTGTAATACACAGCCAGATACAAGATGAAGAGAAGGTGATAAAAGTTCTTGCTGGTGAGCTTGATATAGATGTGGAAGAAGTTACAAAGAAGGTTAAGAAGGTATCTTCCATGGAATATATTAAGACAAATGTGGCAAAAGAAATAGGGGATGAAATAAGAAAATATAATCTTGCTGGTGTCAAGGTTGATGAAGACTATAAGAGAGTATATCCGTATGATGAACTGGCATCCAAGGTGCTTGGCTTTACAGGTGCTGATAATCAGGGAATACTGGGGCTTGAAGCCAAGTATGACACATATCTGGCAGGCACTAACGGACAGATTCTCACGTTGTCTGATGCGGGTGGAATAGAGATAAAGGGCAGCTGTGAAGATCGTGTTCTCCCGGTTGACGGACAGGATCTGTATACAACACTTGATGTTAATATACAGAAATATGCAACCCAGCTTGCGTGGGAGACAATGGTCAAGAAGGAGGCAAAACAGGTAAGCATAATTGTAATGCGTCCGGATAATGGCGAGATACTTGCTATGGCAAATGTTCCTGAATATAACCTTAATTCTCCGTATGAGCTTAATTATGAACCGGACGAAGAAGATGCACAGAAGGATAAGATGGATCTTCTTAATAATATGTGGCGGAATTTCTGCATTAATGATACCTACGAACCCGGCTCGGTCTTTAAAATGGTAACAGCAACGGCGGCACTTGAAACCGGTGTGGCACATTTAAGTGATTCCTATACGTGCGGCGGCAATACAAAGGTCGGGGATAGAACAATCCGTTGTCATAAAACAACGGGTCATGGTACACAGACCTTTACGGAAACTGTCATGAACAGGAGCGTTTCTGTCCGGAAAAATAAAATAAAGTCCGGGGGAAGAAATTTGTCGAAAAAAGTGAAATTGTGTCTTGTATTTTTAAATTTTCGTATTATACTGTCTATAGCCAGAAAATGAAAGAGGGAACTTAAAAATGAAAAGAGTGAAAAGACCAGAACTTCGTCT
>ENA-ORNO01001434-ORNO01001434.1-human-gut-metagenome-genome-assembly--contig:-NODE-1434-length-10813-cov-4.395055_pt1 | contig 10813 bp, 8 predicted proteins | sample MGYA00242117_ERZ509026 | MGnify/ENA primary metagenome ERZ509026 (study PRJEB26280, sample SAMEA2338710) | human gut metagenome | biome: human gut; feature: human-associated habitat; material: faeces... | reverse complement strand
TTGTGGCGGCAAATTTACTTGCAGAACAAGGCCTCAAGCCTGCGGTGGTCCTATGCTGCGGTGAGCCTGACACTGACCTTTCCTCGGCAGCGTATGCTAGGCTTGATAAGAGCGTAGAGGTGCTGAAAGCTGAAAATGCGCTGGATTTTATCGAGGGTGCAGACGTGCTTGTGGACTGCATTTTCGGAACGGGTTTTCACGGAAGCTTGCGTGAAAATATCCTGCCAGTGTTCAGAGCTTGTGAAAAATGTGAAGGCATGAAGATAGCCTGTGACCTGCCGTCGGGAGTCAACGCACGGAATGGTCAGGCTGACAAGTTGTCGTTCAAGGCTGACGTGACAGTGACCTTTCATCGTGGCAAGCTGGGTCTTTATTTACAGCCTGCGGTGGACTTTTGCGGTGAAATTCTGGTAAAAGATATCGGTATTGACGAGCGTTGCGAGAATACCCTATACCCTGTTATAACGCCTTTTGACGTGGTAAAAGCAAGGGCTTCACTGCCTTTTAGACCTGCTGACGGACACAAGGGCACGTTCGGCAAGGTGGTGAGCGTGGCAGGCTCGGAGAGCTATATAGGTGCGGCAGGGCTTTCAGCAATGGCGGCAATGCGAACAGGCGTGGGGCTTTTTGAGCTTTGCACTGCAAAAAGCGTAGTCAACTCCCTGTCGGCTGGTATGTATGAATGTACATACTCGGCAATGAAAACCGACAAGGACGGCTTTATGGTGGCTGAAAATGCGGAGACGATACTGAAAAAGTGCGAAAAGGCAAGCTCTTTGCTGATAGGCTGTGGGCTTGGTCACACGGCTGAAACGGAAAAGCTGGTGGCGGAGCTTATAGAAAAAGCGGAGATACCCATAGTTTTGGACGCTGACGGAATAAATTCACTTTGTCCGAATATAGATGTACTGTTGAAGAAGAAAAGTACAGTTATCCTCACCCCTCACCCTGCGGAGCTTGCAAGGCTTTGTGGCGTGACGGTGGGCGAGGTCATGTCGGACAGACTTGGGTTTGCATATAGGCTGTCAGAAAAATATGGTGTGACAGTGCTTGCGAAGTCGGCTGACACCTTTGCTGTGGACGGTGGGAAAGTTTATCTTTGCACCGAAGGCACAACTGCGCTTGCAAAGGGTGGCTCAGGGGATATGCTTGCAGGCATTGTTTCCTCCTATGTGGCTCAGGGGTGCGATGCTCTTGATGCGGCGGCACTTGGGTCGTTCACACTTGGCTCGACGGCTCTACTTGCAGGATACAAAAGATCTGAGCGTGGAATCATTGCAAGAGATGTTATTGACGCTTTGCCACGATTTTTGTATGACCTTGAAAACGCCGACTAGGCTGTACTAAAAACAAAGACCTTCTTCTTATGAAGAGGGTCTTTTTTAATGGAGGGCAAAATGAAAAGAACAAAGGCATTTTTTCTCACGATTTTGGCGGTAATGGGCTTATGCTCATGCGGTGAAAGCACCGAAGTCAAACCCGTAAAGCTGGCAGAGGATTACAAGACCCCGGCTGAGTTCACCATTGACGGCACGGAATACGTCGCAAGCTTCACCCGTGAGGGCGCAGATATGTGGGAGTGTGAGATAACTGCGCCGGAAACTGTCAGCGGTATGGTGATAACCTGCTCAGGAGAAAGCGCACGACTTGAATACAAGGGTTTGACCTACGAAACTGACCGAGGGAACATACCCGAAAGCTCCGCTGTCACAATGACTGCCGCTGTGCTTGACAAGCTTATTTCGCAGAAAGGCGTGACGTATCTCAAAAATGACAAGGGAGACATCACCGCCACGGGACAGATAAAAGGGCAGGATTTTTCGGCTAAAATCAAAGGCGGAAAGGTAAAAAGCTTGAAGATATCAGGGGAGGTAAGCGTAAAATTCACATAAAAAAAGGTGCAGAGAAAATCTGCACCTTTCTTATGTATGGAAATGAATTATTTACCAAAGTTTGCGCAAGCGATAACGTTACCGTCCTCGTCCTCAAATCTGAGGTCAGCAATGTAGAAATCAGCCTGGTTTGGAATGCCCCATCTCATAAGTGAAACATACTGTGGTTCAGTTGAGTTTACAAATGTAGCGCCGTCCTTGATACCAGGTCTCATTGTAAGCTCATAGGAACCCCACTCAGAAGTCCACTCAGCCTCGCCGAAGTCATAGAGGTCGTTCCAACCGTTTTCACCATCACCTGTTGTAGGCTGTGTAACAAATGCACCCATGAAGTTACCAGGAACGAGTGATTTTGTGCCGTCGTCACCAGTGAACTCACCAACTGCCTTTGTAACTACGTCAGCCTTGATAGTGAAGATCTTCTCAAGATCAGCCTCGTGACCCTCAAAGAACTTCTCCATGTGGAACTTGATCTTAGGGATCTTGTAGTTGCCATTATCCTGATCGAGAGTCTCGACCTTGAGCATTGGTATACCAGCAAGCTCCTCAACAGAGAGGTTTACATGAGACTCATCGTTCTCGTAATCCTTCTCAGCGAAAGGTTCAACGATAGAAGCAACGTCCATATCCTTCTTGAAATATACAGAAGCCTCCTCATAGTTCTTCAGAGTAGCTGGCATTTCGGAAATATCCTTTGCAGCCTCACCCTCAGACTCTGTGCCGGAAGCGGCTGTTGAATCAGCTGTTGACTCAGGAGCAGCTGTTGTTGTAGTAGCCTCTGTTGTTGTAGCAGCTGTAGTTGTTGTAGTAGTTTTTGCCTCAGCCTTTGATGAAGAAGAATCATCAGAGCTGCCGCAAGAAGCGAACATAGCACTTGTAAGTGTAAGTGCAAGAGCGCAAGCTAAAAACTTTTTCATTTTAATAACCTCCGTTTAATTGTCATGCTATACACATAGCCTGACCTATATTTACTTTTGTATTATAACATAATTGTCACATATTTTCAATATACTATTTGCACAATTTAAGCACATGATTTCATATGTTTTGCACAGAAATCGTTTACAAATTAGTGCAGGTTACACAAACGAAAAAAACAGAGCTTCCCGAATGACAGAAAGCTCTGTATAAATTCACTTATTCAAGTGTGTTATCTGAGAGAGATTACTTTCTCTTAGAAATAACGATAGCTGCACCAGCAAGTGCTACGCCAGCAAGTGCAAGACCAGCTGTTGCGCCTGTAGCTGCTGTGTTGTCAGAAGCTGCTGCGGAAGATGTAGCTGTTGTAGTTGTTGTGCCAGCCTTTGAAGATGTTGTGCCAGCTGCTGTTGAAGATGTAGCTGCTGCAGAAGACTTGTCGTCCTTCTTAGAATCGTCCTTCTTAGAATCTGTGCCTGAAGGTGTTGAATCAGCTCCAGAGCTTGACTCCTCAGCTACTGGCTTCTTCTGAACTTCCTTCTTGTCCTTGTTAGAACCAGCCTCGAAGAGAACGTTGCCGTCAGCGCCAAGAACCTTCATACCTACAACGTCGATACCCTTAAGGTCTGCTGCCCAGTTGTTGATACCAACTGCTGCGTAATTATCAGCATCGCCGTCTGTTGTTGCGAAAACAGGAGCGTCGCCGAGGTATTCAAGAACGTATGTGCCTTCCTCTTCTGTTGTGTAGCAGAGAGTATCCTTTGGCTTATCGTCCTCAACCCATGAGCCGCCAGCCCAGTCCTTAGCGTTCCAGCCACCAGACTTTGAGTTGAAGTTGATTGATCCGCCACCGCCGATCGTGTTCCAATCGTTGTTGTCAACCTTGATTGTGAATGAAGCACCGTAAACAGCTCCAAGGTCAGAGATAGCATCCTTGTTTACAGCACCCTCTGACTCATTGCCATTGAAGAATACAGCAAAAAGGTCATCCTGAGTCTGTCTGCCGATCTTAGCGAGGTCATCGCTTACGTTGAGCTTTGTGCCTGCTGCTGATGCTGGGATCATTGCCATAGAAGCTACGATAGCTGCTGCTGACATACCAGCGAGAATCTTAGAAATTTTCATCGTTAATCTCCTCCATATGAATATAGTTTTATGAATTGTCATTCAATTCTAGTCTTATTATAGCAGACTTTCTCCCTAAAATCAAGGGGTTTTCACTTTTTTTATTCCAAAAAGTGTTGAAATTTCTAACAATATTGTCACACTTCTTTTGTGCATTAATCACAGAAAACGTTATCATCTCTTATATTTTACAACAATTTCCCGTCCTATCTGTCATTGAATCTCTGCAAGAACTGCTTTGTTCTTTCATTCTGGGTCTGACCGAAAACTTCCTCTGGAGTACCCTCCTCCACGATATAGCCGTCGTCCATAAAGATAACATGATTTGCCACATCACGGGCGAATGCCATTTCATGGGTGACGATGACCATAGTCATTTTCTCTTTGGCAAGCTCTTTTATTACCTTTAATATCTCCCCTGTAAGCTCAGGGTCAAGTGCGGAGGTCGGCTCGTCAAAGAAAAGTATCTGCGGTTTCAAAGCCAATGCTCTTGCGATAGATACACGCTGCTGCTGACCGCCTGAAAGCTCGCAGGGATAAGACTTGCCTTTAGTCTCAAGTCCCATTTTCTTTAAAAGCTCCTCACAGTTGGCTTTTGCCTCGGCTTTTGGCTGTTTAAGGACATGGAGAGGGGCTTCCATTATATTCTGATTTACAGAAAAGTGCGGAAAAAGGTTGAAATTCTGGAACACAAGACCTATTTTCAGGCGGATATCCCTGAGGGTCTTAGAGGGTGCATACACTGCCTTGCCATTTTCTGTATGGAACATATTCACGCCGTCAACGTTTATCTCTCCGCCGTCTGCTTTTTCAAGCTGGTTTATACAGCGCAGAAGCGTTGATTTACCGCTTCCTGACGGACCTATTATTGCGACTACCTCGCCCACCTCAACGTTAAAAGAAATATCTTTGAGCACCCTAAGGCTGTCAAAGCTTTTAGAAATATTTTTCACTTCAAGAATAGCCATATGAGTTCTCCTTATTTATAATAATCGAATTTCTTTTCGATAACGGCAAACGCCACCGTCACGATAGCGTTGAGTACAAAATAGAATGCGCCTGCAATAAAAAGCGGTGTTATTGAGCTATACAGGTTCATTTGCTGTTTTGCCTTCATTGTTATCTCAGCGAATGCGATAACGTTTGCGAGAGAGGTATCCTTTACAAGGACGATGACCTCATTCGATGTGGCAGGGATAACACGCTTTGTGACCTGGGGCAGGATTATTCTAAAAAATGTCTGCATTTTCGTCATGCCGAGCATTGAAGCCGCTTCGTACTGTCCCTTTGGGATAGCCTCGATACCGCCTCTGAATATCTCTGCGAAATACGCCGCATAGTTAAGGACAAATGCCGTAACAAGGGCGATAAACATATAGTTCTCATTGTTTTTTATATTGGTGAGCACGTCATATACGCCGCCTGTCTTGCCCTGCTTTGCAGCACTTGCGATAATAAGCGGCACTGCATAGTAGATAGCGATTATCTGAAGCATGAGCGGTGTGCCACGCATGACAAGTATATAGAGATTTGTCAGCCACGAGATAGGCTTGAAGCGGCATTTTTTCAGCATTGTCACAAGCACTCCCACAGGTATTGAAAGCACGATGGTCCATGCGAAAAGCTTCAGTGTATTAGGCAGGAACTCCAGCAGGATCTCCGTGACCTTTTTTACTTCCTCAAAAGTCATAAATATTCATTCCTTAACAAAATATTACGATAACACGTCACCGTATCAGCGTATTAATACATTATACTACATATTTTGCGACTTGTCAAACGGAAAGAGTGAGGAATGAGGAGTGAGGAATGAAGGTATCGCCTGCGGCGATGATTTTTTCATTGCGAACTGCGTTCGCACAATTAACTCACTAATGGTCTTATTAACTTACCTCTTGGAGTATCTCAAACCACAGCTATGCTAATTCCTCATTCCTAATTCCTCATTTGTCATTCCTCACTCCTCACTTTAAATCAGTTCTCTTCGTTTTTCAAGGCAAGAACAGAATCACGGACTTTCGCCATAAGTTCCTCAGGGGTTTCGCCATTAGGATAAATAGGCTCACCGTAAACGACTTTTACTTTATATTTGCTAAGACGCTTCCAGTTGAAAAGCCTTGGGAGCTTTCTGTCTGGCGGGAATATCTCGTGTCCGCCTTTGATGTAGGCTGGTACTATAGGTACATTGGCTTCGATAGCAAGGACGGCTGCACCGCTTTTGAACTTTCCCATTTCACCAGTTTTGCTTCTTGTACCCTCTGGGTGAACCAGCACACCCCATTTCTGACCAAGCTTTTTACGCAGAGCCGCCATTGTTTCGTCTACTCTTCCGCCCCTGTCAACAGGCACCATACCTCCTATTCTTACTATAAGTCGGCTGGCTAAACTGCCGTTGAAAAGCTCTTTTTTCGCCATACAGCAGAATTTTGCAAAACGCTCGTATCTGAAATTCAGGGTGAGGAAGATAAAATCGAAATTTGAAACGTGGTTGGCACAGATTATATAACCGTCCTTATCAGGTAGATTTTCCTCGTTGGTGACCTTGACTTCGTAGAATGCTGTCACAAGATTTCTGTAAAAGCGGTAAATACGATAGTCTATCTTTTTCTTGTCCAGAGGATAGAGCATTGACTTCACAGTCTGCGGTTTTATGCGGTTAGGGTTTTGCACGAGGGCGATAAGTTTGCCCACGGTCATATCCTTATCCATACAGCCGTCAACACGCACACCACTGAACTCCTCTATCTCCAATGCAAGCTCGATAGCTGAGAGGGAGTCTATGGTGAACTCCTGCAAAAATTTTGTACTGAGCTTGACTTCATTCGGCTGAACGTGTGCTATTTTTGCCACGGCGTTTCTCACCATTGACGGGATATCCGACGGGTCGATACTATTTTTCGCCTGCTTTGTAAGGCTGTCAAGGTTATCCTCCATGACCATTTTCTTCAGCAGATAACGCTTTGGCTTGCCGATAGCTGTTCTTGGTATAGAATCCACAAAATGTATGCCGCTTAGTTTCATTGCCTGACCTGCGGAGGAGCTTATCTCTTTTAGCTTTTCTTCCGTCTGCTCACGCTTATCCTCAGCACAGACCACAAAGGCGTGCACCTCGTCATAGCTTCCCTCTTTCGCAGGCACTCCGCAGACCACAAGCTCGTCAACGCTCTCGATGCCCCTATAGACCTGTTCGATATCGTCAGGGGCGGCTTTTTTGCCTGTGGATAGGACGATATTTTCTTTACATCTGCCGAGAATGACGATATTTTTATGCTTATCGAACCTTGCAAGGTCTCCTGACTTGAACCAGCCGTCAGGATTGAAAGCTTCATCTGTGGACTTTTTGTCGCCATAGTAGCCTATCATCATATAAGGTGACTTTATGAGAAGCTCACCGCTGCGGTCGATTTTGACTTTTATATCAGGATACGGCTTGCCGCAGGTGTCAGCATAGACGTGCTTGCCATATGTGCCGATAGTTGGTATGCTCGTTTCGGTCGCACCGTAGTTGTTCACAATATTAAAGCCTGTGCCGTAGAAGAAATCAAATGTATCCTTTGACATTGGCGAGCCTGCGGAGCAGAGAAATCTAAGCTCACCGCCCAAGGCTTTGTGTATCTTTGCAAAGATCTTTTTGCCGCTGTTTATGCCGTAGATCTTACGCTGATGAAGTGCAACAGGAAACATTTTCTTGAAAAGTGCTGAAGATACTTTGCTTGCGTTGATCTGCTGCATTATCTGGGTTTTCAAAAGCTCATAGACCTTTGGCACGCCTGGGAAAACTGTCGGCTTGAAGTTTTGGAAGCCTGCGGAAAGACCCTTTGCACTGAGAGACTCAATAAAGCACACTGTTCCACCTGTGAGGAGAGGGGCTAAGACCTGTGCAAAAAGTCCGTAGATATGGCTGTTTGGCAGGATTCCGAGATAGCGTTCGTTATCGGTTATGCCGTTGCACTGGCAGACCATTTTGCAGGAATTTATTTGTGAATCGTGGGTGTGCATGATGCCTGAGGCTGTTCTTGTCGTACCGCTGGAGAAGATTATCACTGCGATATCAGGGTCGCCTACTTCACCTTGGCGGAGTATATTTTCCCCTGAACCGTCTAGTCTGTCAAGCTGGTTTTGGATATCGAGAACAGGTATATTTTTCACGCTTGTAAGCTTCTTTGCCGCCTTTTGAGAAGCGACAACGCACACAGGCTGTGACTTTTTCACCAGTGCGACAAGCTCTGCCGCAGGAAGCGAATAATCCAAAAGGACGGCTGTGGCGTTTAGCTTTGCACAGGCGAGAAATGCGATATTCCACTCAGGTCTGCCCTCAGAGGCGATACAGACCCTATCCCCTGCCACGACGCCCATGGCTTTAAGGCGGCTGCAAAAAATATCAGCCTGCTGCAAAGTTTGTCCGAATGTATATTCCTTTGTTTCACCCTCGTCATTCATCATCACGAGAGCGGTCTTGCTATAGCGGTTTATTGCCGTTTTTCTAAATTCGTTATAAATGTTCATGGCAGTTTCCTTTCCGCACCTCAGACTTTCTGAGAGTTGCCCTTCATTGTATGTTCAAGTGCCTCGACAGCTTTTTCGGAGCTGTCAAGGAGGTTTTTGAGATTTTCCTCACCCAGTGCGTCAACGAACACGCTGAAATATTTTTCAAGACGCTGCTGCTTTTCTTCAATTGACTTTTCACCTTTTGGGAGGAGTTTCACCTGCACACGGCGTTTATCCTCAGGGTCACGCACAAGGCTAACAAAGCCTTTTTTCTCCATTGTGCTGAGAACAGAGGTCACACGCTGACGTGATATCATAAGGTCACGGCTTATGTCTGAGGGGTAGACTATGCCCTCGGCTGTGCTAAGATAGACTATCACTTTGCTTTCGCCCTGAAAAAGCTCTGCAAGGTCGTCCATATATCCTGTTTCAAAAAATCGTCTGAAAACTTCTCCAAAACGCTGGGCTGTTTTATCGTTCATTGTTATTCCTCCAAATGTCAAGGCGGTTGATCGTCAACACTGTTGATTATACACCCTGTTGATGAATTTGTCAAGTGCTATGGGCGTATGGTACAAATGCCCTTGACAAAATGTCTATATCATACTATAATAATATGGTATAAATCTTTCGGCAAACGCCGAAACACCGAAAGGAGGATATGCTTTTCAAAGGTCGAAAGGCATGATCTGGATATGATAAAGGACGTACAGGAAAAAATTCTTCAGTTAAAGAAAGAAAACGATATTTGTATACTTGCGCACAGCTATCAGGCTAAGGAGATAGTGGAGGTAGCAGATATTACGGGTGATTCATACAAGCTAAGCGTTGAGGCGCAGAAGGTCTCAAACAAAAACATACTTATGTGCGGAGTGCATTTTATGGCTGAGGCGGCAAAAATGCTCAACCCTGACAAGAACGTATATCTTGCAAATCCATCGGCAGGCTGTCCAATGGCAGAGCAAATGGAACCTGAGATGATAGAAATGATAAAGGCGCAGGAGCCTGACAGAAAGGTAGTATGCTACATAAACACCACAGCCGCACTCAAGAGGGTTTGCGACGTTTGCGTTACTTCCTCGTCTGCGGTGAAGATAGTAAAGAACATGGACGCTGACAAGATATTGTTCATTCCTGACTGCAATCTTGGTGCATTCGTAAAAAAAGCCTGTCCTGAAAAGGATATAAAGCTTTTGCAGGGCGGATGTCCTGTTCATGCGTCGGTAACAAAGGCTGACATGATAGCGGCTAAGACGGCTCACCCTGATGCACTGGTGCTTTGTCACCCTGAGTGTATCCCTGCTGTAAGCGAAATGGCTGATTATGTTGGTTCGACTTCCGGCATAATGAATTTTGCGGCTGAGTCTGACGCAAAGGAATTCATCATAGGCACTGAGATATCCATTGCGGAACATTTGCAGTACAGATTCCCTGAGAAGGAGTTTTACATACTCTCAAAGAAGATACTTTGTCCTAACATGAAGCTCACCACTCTTATGGATGTTTACAAGACTTGCGAGGGCATCGGCAACGGCGGCGGTTTTGAGATAAAGATGACAGACGAGGAGATAACCTCTGCAAGAAAATGTATCGACGAAATGATACGTCTTGGGGGCTGATATAATGGATAATTACACCATAAAGATCGCAAAAGGGCTTGCAAACAACGCAGACGCCAGACTCATAAGACAGCAGGTATTCGTTGAGGAGCAGGGCTTTGTGAACGAATTTGACGATATCGACCATGAGGCTTATCATGCTGTTATCTACACAGGAGGATATCCCATTGCAACAGGCAGGCTGTTTGACGAAAATGGCGAAGCGCACATTGGACGCATCTGCGTGAGAAAGGCATATCGTGGCAGAGATCTTGGCAGAATGATAGTGGAAGCCCTTGAAAAGCAGGCTGAAAAAGTGGGCTACAAGGAAGTCGGCTTATCGGCGCAAACGAGAGTACAGCAATTTTACGAGAAGCTTGGCTACAGGGCATATGGTGATGTTTACAAGGACGAATACTGTCCGCACATTGCAATGAAAAAGACCCTTTCAGGGGAATAGATATGAAAAAGGACGACTTGGGGTCGTCCTTTTTTTGTGGCGTTTAATGAACAAAACAGTTTGTGATTGAAACGAACGAGAGTGGCGGGACGTCGAGGGCGCCGTCCCCTACACAAAAAAATTGCTCCGCTCCCCTACATAAATGTATTGATAAAAAACGATAATAATATAAATTTTTTGTAGGGGCGAACAGCGTTCGCCCGTTTACCGCAAGATTGCCCACCGCTCGCAAGATATCAATTCGCCCCACAAAAATTGCACATAATTTACGCACACAAAAAGGCGCTGTAAAAAAAAGCGCAACAAAGCCCGTGGATTCCCTCGATATGGAA
>ENA-ORNO01001432-ORNO01001432.1-human-gut-metagenome-genome-assembly--contig:-NODE-1432-length-10826-cov-2.951351_pt1 | contig 10826 bp, 10 predicted proteins | sample MGYA00242117_ERZ509026 | MGnify/ENA primary metagenome ERZ509026 (study PRJEB26280, sample SAMEA2338710) | human gut metagenome | biome: human gut; feature: human-associated habitat; material: faeces... | reverse complement strand
GCAGACCCTGAAAAAGATGTATTTACAGGAATGTCATTTGATAATGATAAGACATCAATTTCAACACTTGAAAATAACAAATCATTACTTGGCATAGCAAGTGAAGACAACCCTTCAGAGATTGATATATATGCTAAAGATTTTGATTCAAAAGAAAAACTTCAGGATTTTATTAAGAATTATAATGACGAAGTAACAGCTGATGGAAGAGATGAGGATACAATAAATTATACTGATTATGTAGGAATCCTTATGTCATCTGTAAGTACTATTATTACAGCAATTTCTTCGGTTTTAATTGCATTTGTAGCGATTTCCCTTGTGGTTTCATCAATAATGATTGGAATTATAACATACATTTCAGTTCTAGAGAGAACAAAAGAAATTGGTGTTTTAAGAAGTATAGGTGCATCAAAGAAGGATGTATCAAGAGTATTTAATGCAGAAACTCTTATTGAAGGTTTCGTATCAGGGGCGATGGGTATAATAATAACATTGATTTTGTGTATACCGGCTAATGCTGTTATAAAAAATGTAACAGATATTTCTAATGTGGCACAGCTTCCTGTTGCAGGTGCAGTGATTCTTGTTATTATAAGCATGCTGCTTACAACAATAGCAGGACTTATTCCGGCTAAGATGGCGGCAAAGAAAGATCCGGTTGTTGCATTAAGAACAGAATAATATGATTTACAGGCTATTTACTTTCAAACTTTACTGTGTTAAAATATTAAATGGTTATTTAAAAAGGCTTTTGTGTTAAAGTCGCAGAAATGGGGTAGGTGTATGAACAGTAAATTAAAAACTCCGGCGGTTGAGCAGCTTTTCGAGGCTGTTCTCAGTCTTGAAAATAAGGATGAGTGTTTTGATTTCTTTGAAGATGTATGCACAATCAATGAATTACTCTCATTGGCTCAGAGATTTGAAGTTGCAAAGATGTTAAGGGAACATAAGACATATCTTGATATAGCAGAAAAGACAGGAGCATCAACTGCAACAATAAGCAGGGTAAATCGTTCACTTAATTATGGCAACGATGGATATGACCGAGTATTTAAAAGACTCAATATGCTGGAAGAAACAGAAGAATAAATGATAATTGTGTAAATAAAAATCCCGGATGATTGTATAAAATGATTTTCCATAATTTAGTATATGGACTCGTCACAATCATCCGGGATTTTATAATATAAAATTCTGATAAAAATATTTATTTCTTATTATCTTTTTCATTAGATTTATTGTCTTTGATATGCTTTGAAGAGTAATCATCAATAAGTGTTTCAATCATATTTTTTTTCATATAAACATCAAAACTTAAAAGTGATATAAGACTGAATAACTCAAGGAAATCACGCTGTTCTTCATCTTCAACATATTCAAATGACTTGCCGGCAATGCGTGCTTTTTCAAGTGTATCTCTTGAGAGAGCTGCGGCTTGTGATTTGCATAAGTTAAATACTTCTCTGTATATATCTTCCATATCAGGTGTTTTGTCTGTATCAAAACAATTTTCAGTAAGCGGATTAATAAGCTTTTGTATATCGCTTATTGAAAGAAGATTTTTCATGTAGTAAATAAAAGCAAGAATATAAAGATGATCCCTTGAATACTTTTTTTTGACGGGAGGCGGAAGAAGATTGTTTTTTGTATAATTATTAATCATTGTCTTAGTAAGAATCTTGTCATCTTCATGGCGTTTACTGTCACTTAAATGTTCATCCATAAAAGTTGTAACCTGATCCATGTAAAGATTGATGCCGGGAACATCGCCCGGCTTTATATAATTAAGCTTTGTCATCTTGCGAAGCATTGATGATACAAGCTCTTTGTTATCGTTAGCCATAGTAACCCTCGTTTCTTCTTAAAGTTTATGTCTGTGCTTTATTATATAGTATTAAAAACCATATGACAAGAGGCATATACATCCAAAAGTAAAAAATGTTATATAAAAATCTTATTGACAAAAAAATAAAACTGTATTATTGTACTATATGAGTAATACAATAATACAAAATAAGAGGTGATTATTTGGAATGGAACTTTGATGAGAATACACCTATTTATCTACAGATAATTGAACAGATAAAAAAGTGTATTGCAACTGGTGAACTTCAGGCAGATGAGAAACTTCCGGCTGTCAGGGAGCTGGCAGTAACAGCCGGAGTTAATCCGAATACAATGCAGAAAGCACTGTCACAGCTTGAAAATGAAGGTTATCTTTACTCAATAAGAACTTCCGGACGTTATGTGAGCAAACAGGCTGATAAGTCGCAGCAGCTTCAAAAAGAACTTACAAAACAATATGCGGACGCCTTTATTGAAAATATGAAAAGCCTTGGTTATGAAAAAGATGAAGTAGTAAAGATTCTTGCAGATTATATATCAGGCAGTAAATAAGATAACGAACAGGATGTTAAATCTTACAGGGAAATAAGGAGATTTTTATGGATGTATTAGTAGAATGTAAGGGACTTAAAAAAAGTTATGGAAAAATTCCGGTTATAAAAGAACTTGACTTGTCACTCGAAAGAGGAAGAATAATAGGAATTCTTGGACCGAATGGAAGTGGAAAGACAACTCTTATAAAAATACTTGCCGGTATTTTAAATAAAAATGATGGTGAAGTGACAATAAGCGGAAAGAGTATAGGAATTGAGACCAAAAAGATTGTTTCATACCTTCCGGAACGTACATATTTTTCACCAAATATGAGAGTAAAAGATACGATTAACTTTTTTGAGGATTTTTATGAAGATTTCAGAAGAGACAGGGCTGAACAGATGCTTGAAAGCCTTAATATTTCAAAGAATTCAAAAATTAAACAGCTTTCAAAAGGAACAAGGGAGAAAGTGCAGCTTGTTCTTGTTATGAGCAGGGAAGCAGAGGTGTATCTTTTAGATGAGCCTATGGGTGGCGTTGACCCGGCGGCAAGAGATTATATTTTAAAGACTATTCTTACAAATTATAACGAAAATGCAAGTGTTATTATTACAACGCATCTTATAAGTGATGTTGAGAAAGTTCTGGATGATGTTGTTTTTATAAAAAATGGAGAAATAGTTTTTCATAAGGATGTTGATGTTATCAGGGAAGAAAAAAATATGAGTATTGATTCGTTATTCAGGGAGGTATTCGCATGTTAGGTAAACTTATAAAATATGAGATGAAAAGTCAAGGGTTTATGTATGCCGGTATATATATTGTTGTTATGATTTTAAGTATTGTTACATTTGGTGCATATAAGATAAATACAGCTATGGGTGGCAATCCTGTGTTTTCAACAATTTACAGATTTGCTGTTGCAGGAGCTGTTATTGCACTTATTGTGATGTTTATTATTACACTTGTAATGTCAATATTAAGATACAGGAATAATCTTTTAAAGGATGAAGGTTATCTCATGCACACACTTCCTGTATCTGCAGCCAGCCTTCATTTTAGTAAAATGATTGCTTCAATAATATGGTTTGCTGCAGATTTCATTGTTTTGATGCTGTCAATAGGATTTATCACAGGTGATTTAAAATATTCATGGATAAAAAAACTTAAAATGTTCATGTCGGCAGAGACAGACGGAACTGCAACAGGGATGGTTATATCAGGTATAACAGGGACTGTTGTTGCAATTACAGTGTTATATATTATTATTTCGATAATTTCGGCATTGAGCACATTTTATGTATGCCTTGACCTGGGAAGCCTGTCATATTCAAGTAAAGGAATTATGGCTTTTGTGTGGTATATAATTCTTTATTTTGTCGGACAGATTCTTTCGCTTATAGGACTTGTAATTCTCTGTATTATTATGTATGGAGGCAATTTTATGGAGGTTATGCAGATGCCGCAGTCAGATGCCGCAACAATTGATTTTGTAAAGGGCACTTTTATAATGGCAGGCATAATATCTGTGATTTTAATAATAGTATATAATTTTATAAGTATTTATATTTTGGACAGAAAATTAAATCTTGAATAAATAGCGTGACAATTAAGTACATATATTATATAATTATTTCATAGCACGGCAAAATGCCGTTAATAAAAAATATTTTTAGCAAAATCCATTGTGTAAATGTGGGGCTTTTGCAGAGGAGGATTTTATGGGTATTTTAACAAGATTTAAGGACATTATGGCATCTAATATCAATGCACTTCTTGATAAGTGTGAGGATCCTGAAAAGATGATTGATCAGTACATGAGAAATTTAGAGAGCGATCTTGGCAAGGTAAAGGCTGAAACTGCTTCTGTTATGGCAGAAGAGACAAGAGCAAAGAGAGAACTTGACGAGTGTACAGAGCAGATTAATAAGATGCAGTCATATGCTGAGAAGGCACTTACAGCAGGCAATGAAGCTGATGCAAGAAGTTTTCTTGAGAAGAAGCAGCAGCTTGTTACAACTCAGACAGCACTTCAGCAGGCATACAATGTGGCAGCAGATAATGCATCAAAGATGCGCCAGATGCATGATAAGCTTGTAAAAGATATTGATAATCTTGAGGCAAGAAGAGCAGCAATTAAAGCTACAGTTAAGGCTGCAAAAGCTCAAGAGAGAATTAATAAAGTTGGCACAAGCGTAACAGGTGCTAATAACAGCATGGAAGCATTTACAAGAATGGAAGCAAAGGCAAACAAGATGCTTGATGAGGCTAATGCAATGGCAGAACTCAATTCTTCACAGGAAGATACCAATATTGATAATCTTGCAGCAAAGTACGATGAAGCACCAAATAATGCTGCTGTTGATGATGAACTTGCAGCTTTAAAGGCTAAGATGGGCTTATAATTTTTATAAGTTAAAGGAGTAAAATAATGGGTTTATTTGGTAAACAGCTGGCCAACGTCGTTGAGTGGGAAGAGTACAGAGATGACATTATTTTTTGGAAATGGACTAATCGCGAGATTAAAAAGGGAAGCCGCTTAATCATAAGACCGGGTCAGGATGCCATTTTTATGTATAATGGCGTTATAGAAGGAATATTTAAAGAAGAAGGAAGTTTTGATATTGAATCAGATATCATACCATTCCTTTCTACATTAAAGGGATTTAAGTTTGGATTTAACAGTGGAATGAGAGCGGAAGTTCTTTTTGTAAATACTAAGGAATTCACAGTTAAATGGGGAACTAAGAATCCTATATCAATACCGACACAGTCAGCAGCAACACCGGGTGGTATGCCTATAAGAGCTTTCGGAACATTTACATTCAAGGTAGATGATTATGTAGCACTTATTGATAAGATTGCCGGTGTAAAGCAGATTTATAAAGTTGATGATGTTAAGGAACGTGTAGTTGCTGTTCTTGATCAGCTTCTTATGAAGTGGATAAGTAAAGAAGGCAAAGATATGTTCAATCTTCAGGCTAATGCATATGAGATAGCTAATGGTATTAAGGAAGACCTTGATATGCAGATTTGTAAGCTTGGTCTGACAATAACAGATTTCATGATTTCAAGCTTTTCATATCCTGAAGAGATTCAGAAGATGCAGACTAAAGCTGCTTCACAGTCTATGGTTGTTGATATGAATAAGTATTCACAGATGGCTATGGCTGATTCACTTGAAAAAGGTGGTGGACGTTCTAATATTGCGGGTGATATGATGAGCATGCAGATGGGAATGGCAATCGGTCAGCAGATGATGAATAATATGAATCAGGCTAATACAGCTTCTGGCATGCCTCAGGCGGGAACAGCACAGACAGGTAACGGACCAAAGTTCTGCCCTGAGTGTGGAACACCTGTAAATGGTGCCAAGTTCTGCCCGAACTGTGGTAAAAAACTTATCGGTTAATTTATATTAATTATAAAACTGCCGCGTTGCATAGGATGAACTCCGTGACTTCGTGGCAGTTATTTTGACTTTTAATATATGGAGAAGTAAGATGAATTTAGACGGTTTAAATGATATGCAAAAAAGAGCAGTCAAGAGAACTGAAGGACCGCTTCTTATAATAGCTGGTGCCGGAAGCGGCAAAACACGCGTGCTTACGCACAGGATTGCCTATCTTATTGAGGACTGCGATGTTGCACCATATAATATACTTGCAATTACATTTACAAATAAAGCTGCAGCTGAGATGAAAGAGCGTGTGGAAAAGATAACACCGCTCGGAAGCCAGGTGTGGGTAAGTACATTTCATTCGACATGTGTAAGAATTCTTAGAAGATACATAGACCGTCTGGGTTATGATACTAATTTTACAATATATGATACGGATGACCAGAAAAGTGTTATAAAAGAAGCGTGCAAAAAACTTAACATTGACACAAAAATGCTTAAAGAACGCACAATCATGAGTGCGATTTCAAGGGCAAAGGACGAGCTTGTCACTCCTGATGAGATGGAGATAAATGCAGGCAACGATTATAATGCAAAAAGAATCGCCGGTGTTTATCGTGAATACCAGAAAACGCTCAAAACGAATAATGCACTTGATTTTGATGATTTGATATTTAAAACTGTCGAGCTTTTTAAACAAAATGAAGACATTTTGTTTGCATATCAGGAAAGATTCCGCTATATCATGGTGGATGAGTATCAGGATACAAATACAGTGCAGTTTAAATTTGTGAGTATGCTTGCCGGAAAATATGGAAATCTCTGTGTTGTCGGTGATGATGACCAGTCAATATATAAGTTCAGAGGTGCCAATATCCAGAATATTCTTAATTTTGAAAATACATTTGATTCTGCAAAAGTAATAAAGCTTGAGCAGAATTACCGTTCAACTAAGACTATTCTTGAAGCGGCAAACAGTGTTATTAAAAATAATCTTGGTAGAAAAGACAAGACGCTCTGGACAGCTAATAATGAAGGCGAAAAGATTAATTTCTGTCTTTATGAAGATGCATATAAAGAAGCGGAAGGCGTTGTAAATGGAATCTGTGCAAAGGTAAGAGATGGATGGAACTATAATGATATAGCTATCCTTTACAGAACAAATGCACAGTCAAGACTTCTCGAGGAACGTCTTATTGTAAGAAATGTTCCGTACAGGATATATGGTGGTGTTAATTTCTATCAGCGAAAAGAGATTAAGGATATACTTGCATATCTTAAAACAATTGATAATGGAATGGATGCACAGGCAGTACGTCGTATTATTAATGTCCCAAAGCGTGGAATCGGTGCAACAACACTCGAACGTATACAGAATTTTGCAGATTATAACGGATGTACATTCTGGGATGCTTTGTGTAATGCTTCGCAGATTCCTGACATCGGACGCTCTCTTAATAAGATAGAAAATTTTGTGACACTTATTCTGGGATTTAAGGCAAAACAGGAATATATGTCAATACAGGAACTTACTGAGTCGGTTGTAAGAGACACAGGATATATAGAATATCTGTCTGAGAGTGAAACAAAAGAAGAAGTAGAAAACAGACAGGAAAATATTGATGAATTTATCAATAAAATTGTAAGTTACGAGGTGGGAGATGCACAAAATGATTTTGATGATTCAGTAAATAATACTTTGGAACCGACATCTGTTGCAGGTGGCAGAGAGGATGTTCAGGTTGCTGACAATGAACATTTTAAGCCTACATTGAGCGGATTTTTGTCTGAAGTTGCACTTATTGCTGATATTGATAATCTTGACCAGTCAGGCAATCAGGTGATGCTTATGACGCTCCACAGTGCAAAAGGTTTGGAATTTCCTATTGTATACATGACAGGACTTGAGGATGGACTTTTTCCGAGCTATATGACAATCGTATCCGATGACCCGACGGATGTAGAAGAAGAACGCCGTCTTTGTTATGTGGGAATTACGCGTGCACAGAAAGAACTGAACATAAGTAGTGCAAAACAGCGTATGGTTCATGGTGAAACACAGATGAATAAAGTATCACGTTTTGTCAATGAAATTCCCAAGGAACTTTTAAATATTGAAAATCAGGCAACAGGTTATAATAAGTCAAAGATTGCTTTTGGCGGTGAGACAGAGCCCGGAGAGTCATCGAAATTTAATTTCCGTGCGAGTGCAAAAGACGCATTAAGCAGATATGGAAGCGGCAATACAACTTCATATTCAAGCTATAATACAAACCGTGTGAGTATTTCGGGAAAAACAGGATATGCAAAACGAGGAAATGTTACAAATTACGGAAGTACATCAACAGGTTATAGTAGTGCGGGAAGAACTTTTACGGGTGTACAGCGTGATGCCGTAAAAAATGTTTCTTCTGCATCGACGAATAAAAAAGTAGGCTTTGGTAAAGAATTTCCTATGGATATATTCGATTTGAAAAAGTCAGGGAAAACTGTTTCAAACATATCAAAAAATGTTGATAATCCGAGTGCAAAAACGGGTGTTGGTGCACAACCACAAGGACAGACATCTTCAGGTCTTTCGTCACGACTTGGTTATAATGTGGGAGACATGGTCTCACATGTGAAATTCGGCAAAGGAAAAGTGCTTTCAATCGATGCGGCAACAAGAGACTACATGGTAACTGTGGAGTTTCAGGAGTATGGCATAAAAAAGATGCTTGCAGGCTTTGCACGATTAAAAAAACAGTAGTAAAATCGTTTTTTTTATGATACAATGATTTTATAAAAAATTGAAATGATGAAATTGAAGAAATAAATGAAAGGGGCATATATTATGAATAAAGATAAGATTGAAGAATTAATTGCAGCCAGCAAGCTTGGTGAACTTCTCCACAAGAAGGAAGAAGAGGAAGAAAAAAATAAGTGCTGTAAATGGGTGCTTATTGTTCTTGCAGTAATCGGTGCCGTAGCTGCTATAGCAGCAATTGCATATGGTGTATACAGATATTTTACACCAGATTATCTTGATGATTTTGATGATGATTATGATGACGATTTTGAAGATGATTTCGAGGATGACTTTGAAGACGAAGATAAGTAATTATCATATTCAATTGGAAGTATAATGTTGCCACCGGTCGTGCGTCTGTTCGGCTGGTGGCATATTTTACGTATGAAGCGGATAAATTTTGTACCTGTAGAAGCTGAGAATGTTGGATTATGCAGGTCGTGAGAAAATAGAGATTAAAGCTGTCAGGCTTGGAAGGAGCATATGTGAGAAAAGGCGATATTTGTGAAGGATATGTAGAGAAAATTGATTTTCCTAATAAAGGGTATGTGGGTTGATGAGGATGGCATGAAGACAAGAGTTATAGTTAAAAATGCAGTTCCGGGACAGAAAGTAAGATTTGCAGTTAACAAAAAACGCAAAGACAAATGTGAAGGAAGACTGCTTGAAGTTCTCGAAAATTCACCTCTTGAAAAAAAGTGTTATGAAGAAGGAAAAGTCTGTAAATATTTTGGAAAATGCGGCGGTTGTGTATATCAGAGCATGGAGTATAGCGAGCAGTTAAAGATGAAAGAAAGTCAGGTGAAAAGCATACTTGACGAAGCTGTAAAAGGTGATTTTGAATTTGAAGGAATAATCGGAAGTCCCGTTAATGAAAGCTACCGTAATAAGATGGAATTTACTTTTGGCGATGAAGTAAAAGGCGGTGAACTTGCACTCGGACTTCATAAAAGAAACAGTACATATGATATTGTCACAGTAAACGGCTGTAAAATTGTGGATAACGATTTCAGCAGAATACTTGATTGTGTATGCAGCTATTTTAAAGAGAAAAATCTGCCATATTTTCATAAGATGACACATGAGGGATATTTAAGACATCTTCTTGTGAGAAAAGCAGTAAAAACAGGTCAGATTCTTGTTGATATAGTAACAACAACCCAGCTTAATTTTGATATGTCTGAAATTACTGAAAAATTACGAAATCTTCAGCTTGACGGAACACTTGTCGGGCTTTTGCATACTTATAACGACAGTATTGCCGATGTTGTAAAAAATGAGCGTACAGAGATACTTTTCGGACAGGATTATATTCAGGAAGAGCTGTTAGGACTTACATTCAATATTTCTGCATTTTCATTTTTCCAGACGAACTCGCTCGGGGCAGAAGTTCTTTATTCAAAGGCAAGGGAATATGTCGGAACGACAAAAGATAAGATTGTATTTGACCTCTACAGCGGTACAGGTACAATTGCCCAGATTCTTGCACCTGTGGCAAAGAAGGTAATCGGTGTGGAAATTGTTGTCGAGGCCGTCGATGCCGCCCGTGAAAATGCCAGACTTAACGGACTTTCAAATTGTGAATTTATCGCTGAAGATGTCTTAAAGGCTCTTGATAACATAAACGAACGTCCTGACTTAATTGTGCTTGACCCTCCGCGTGACGGAATCAACCCTAAGGCGTTAAAGAAAATTATCGACTACGGTGTTGACCACATGGTCTACATTTCATGTAAACCGACATCACTCGCCCGTGACCTCGAAATGCTGCAGGCTTGCGGCTACGAGGTGGAGCGTGGGTGCTGTGTGGACATGTTTCCAGGAACGGTGCATGTGGAGACGGTATGTCTTTTGTCCAAACTCCACGAAGCGAAACATCATGTGAATGTCAGACTGGATATGGATGAGTTAGATGTTACTTCGGCAGAAAGTAAGGCGACATATGAGGAGATTAAGTCCTACGTGGCGGAGCATAATGATGGGATGAAAGTTTCTAATCTCTATATTGCACAGCTTAAGGCTAAGTATGGAATCATAGAGCGTGAGAATTATAATAAACCTAAGTCAGATGACGCAAGACAGCCTAAGTGTCCGAAGGAGAAGGAAGAGGCTATTGCAGAAGCGTTGAGTTTTTTTCAGATGATATAAAGTTTCGTAAAAAATGTGAAATAGTGCATTATTTCTCTTTTTTAAAGTAAGATAGTGATATTATTATTGTAAAAAGATTATAGAGTAATCGGGAAATTTCGATTACTC
>ENA-ORNO01001422-ORNO01001422.1-human-gut-metagenome-genome-assembly--contig:-NODE-1422-length-10924-cov-3.779097_pt1 | contig 10924 bp, 7 predicted proteins | sample MGYA00242117_ERZ509026 | MGnify/ENA primary metagenome ERZ509026 (study PRJEB26280, sample SAMEA2338710) | human gut metagenome | biome: human gut; feature: human-associated habitat; material: faeces... | reverse complement strand
CCGCCGTTCATGGTGAACGTGCCGCCTATAGCAACAAACACGCCGCCGCCATAAGCAATATATCCCTCGGCCTTGCAGCCGACGATATTACCGCCGATCATGGTAAACCGGCCGCCGTCGTAGATATACACACCGCCGCCATAGCCATTGCTGTTCCTGTCCGTAAGGCCCTTGCCGCCGTAGATGACGCCGCCGAGGACGGTCTCTGTGCCGCTGATTTCATCCAGCTTCCACAGACCGTTGTCGGAGACGAACCTGTGCTCAGCTGTGGGGTCGCTGTCCTTCAGCGTAAGGTGACCGCCGCTTTTGATGTTTATAACGCTGCCGCTGCCGGTTATTTCAAGCATATAGCCGTAAACATCCAGCGTGACAGCGCGGTCAACGGTCAGGGTGGTGCTGATTGCAATGTCATTTTTCAGTGTGATGATGTCTGTGCTGCTGTCAGACAGCGCATCAACAAGCTCCTGTTCCGTTTCAACTTTCTTGTTAGTTTCGCTTTCGGCAAATACGCTTGTAGGCACAAGGCATATCACCATACAAAGGGCGAGCAGTATACTTAATAATCGTTTCTTCATTTCGCATTACCTCCGTGTTGATACGATTTTTTGCGTTTTACTGTAAACGCCGTAAAAACGCTGCCGCTGATGAACAGCAGTGCGATCCCCAGCGTGAAGCTGTTGCCGTCGCCGGTTTGAGGGGACTTTTTATCGCTCGGTAACTTGCCCGTAACCGTGTCTTTTGCCGTAATTTCCTTTGTGCCGGCCGAGTCTGCAAAATATTTGCCGCAGCTTTCGCAACGCCAATATTCGATGTTGCCTTTGGCGTCGGTTGTTGCCGCCTTGGCAGGGAAATTCACAAGATTTGTGTGATTGCTTGCGTTAAGCTCTCCGTAAGCTTTGCCGCAAAGCTCGCATATTGCTTTTTCGGCGCAGGTTGCTTTTCCGCCGGTGTGGTTGGTAATTACCTTGCCGCAATAATCACAGATATGGTTTTTATCCGCATCTGCGTGATCGGAGATGACCTTTTCGCAATAGTCGCAAACATGGTTTTTATCCGTATCATCATGCAGGCACACATATCCGCACTCACCGCACACGCCGTTTTGCCACTCGTGAGCTTCATTTGCCACAATCACCGCGCCGCAACAGGTGTACTTCTTTTCGTGCCCCTGTGCATTTCGGAACCATTCGGCAGTGCCGGTGTGATTGCTTGCATCAAGTGCTCCGTAGCTTTCGCCGCAAACCCCGCATTTTGCTTTCTCGGTGCAGGTGGCGGTGCCGCCCGTGTGCTCGGCAAGCACATTGACAGTCTTTCTCACGGTAAAGATGTAGCCGTCGGCATTTTTTAATACGAGACATACATCGAATTTATTTTCATCCGGTTGATACCAATCATGGCTGACCGTGCCGCTCCAAACGCCGTTTTTCTCGGCTATTTCAAAATCAGCGCCTATGAATTCAAATTCATATAAGCCGTTTTCAATCGTTACGCCGCTCGGCAGTGTGCCGACTGTTACAATGCAGTCCTGCCCCGCGCAAACGCGCTCGGGTGCGGTTATCTCTATGCTCGGTATCGCCTGCGGTGAAGTGGTTTGCCCGCAAGCCGAGCACTTTTTATAATACATTCCGTTTTCGGTTATAAATTGATAAGTGTGGTCGCTGCGAAGCTTAACCTTTATGGTGTGAGTGCCGTTTCCCGTTTCAACGGTTACGGTTTGCTCGCCAGAACCTGCTAAGGTATAGGTTTCGCCGTTTGGTGTAAGCGTTGCACCGTTTGCTTTAACTTTTGTTACACCGTTAATACCCTTAAGCTTGAATTCGGCAGGGGAGCAATATTCTCCGCCGTCCTCAATTCCGTCAAAAATATATCCGTATTCAAATGTTACCTTCGTGGTTTCACCGAATTTTCCGTTTACGGGTGAACTTGTTTTGTGAAGCTCATAGCCGTTGCCGAGCCTCGGCTTGCCGCTGTTAGGAAGAATGAAACCTTCGCCGCTTTTGCCCGTAAGCAACATATCGGGCATGAGCTTTTCTTTTGTTTTTTCGTTGATAAATTCAAGCGTAAGCGTTTCCATGCCGGAGCTAAAGCCCGCCGATGCGAAACTGCTTGAATCAACCGCCACTTTCAGCGAATAAGGCTCCAGCACGAAGTAATTATTCGCGGATTCGGGCAGCTTATCGCGGCTGTCAATTCCCGCAAAGTCCGCAGAAGCCACAATATCCCAATCTCTCAAATCGCAGAGAGCAACTTCTTTTGTCTGCTTGTCGGTGGCATTATATGAAATTGAAACCGTTTGCCAATCGTTTGCTTCGCGGCCTGTCACAAGTATGTTTCCGCTGCTTGAAGCCGAAAGAATATTGCCGCGCTTAAATTGGGTTTCGCTGCTCGAAAAATAGGGAAAAGTATTCCTCAGCTGCAAAAGCCCTCTGTAATACGAAAATACATCAAAATAGGTGGCAATATTTTTCCATTCAAAAACATTTCTGCCAAGCTCGGGTGCGCATATTTCATCACCCGCGTCGATATAAAATATTCTGTTTGAAACCGCAAGCAGGCCCGCCGCAAATTTTGCTTTTTTAACGGCTGGTTCGTTTCTCTGATCGCTCGAAACACCGAGGCTTTCGCATATTTCCGCATAGAGTGATTTGCCGCTGCGCTCCTCAAAAATCAGCGCACTCGGCAGATATGCGGAATTTGCATTCGTTGAGCGCCTGAAGGTTTCGCCCGTGCAAACGGTGCTCGGGTGGCTGTTTTTCGTTTTGCATTCGCCGTCGGCAAAGAAGGCAATGCGGCTATCAACGGAACTTACCGCATTGATGGCAGCACTGAGTGTATCGGAATCAATAAGCGCACTTTGCTCAAACGAAAAACCGTCAATATGGTATTCGTTTACCCAGCCGAGCAGAGTGGTGATGAGCCAGTTTCTGTACATCAGTCGCTCGCTTGCCAATTCGTTTCCAAAGCCGGAACCGTCAAGCTTTTCGCCCGCTTCGTTTAGGCGGAAGTAGTAGTTTGGCACGGCATTGTCAAATGTGCCGTTGTTTAATTCCACAAAGCCCGCAGGGAGCTTGATTATAACCGCCAATCCCGCCGAATGGAGCACTTTTATCATCTGCCTCAGCTCGCTGACAGCGCTCTGTTGATCGGTTGCGCATTGCAAATTGAGCGCGAATGCGTTTTCCGCATCACACACGCCGTCAAGCTCTACCGCAGTTACGCCGAGCTGCTTGATGTAGTCAAGCCCTGTAGACGGATTATCGCTTATATCGTTATAATGAGTTCCCGCCTCGGCAAGACCGAGGAATTTTCCGCTGTTTTTAACATTTGCGCTTGAATCTTCAGTGAAGCTTGCAACATCGAGCCTGTAAACACAGCGCGATTTTGCGCTGTCAAAATACACATGGCTGTCGCCGTCCCAACCCTCGGGCTTAAAAGAATAGTGGTCGAAATTGATTGTGTATGAGCGCTTTCCGTCCCTGCCGAACTGGCGAGAATAAGGGTCGGCAATATCCTTTGTATTTCCCGTATCCGCGTCCGTTACGCTGTAGGTGTAGTAAAGAGAATACCAGTTGCCTGTAAGCGTTATCTCCCACACACCGGTCCACTTGCCGTTTTCATACAGCTTTTTGAGCGTATAAGCGGCGATTTTCGTTGCGCCTTGTTCATCATCGGTTCCTCTTTGAAAAATGTTAACCTTTACTTGAGATGCCGTAGGCGACCAAAATCTGAATCTCATCTTTTCGTCTTTGCCGTTACCGATAATGTTGGCTCCGAGGTCATATTCGGTGTAGCCGTAGTCATTATCAAGCTTTTGCGCGGCTGTGTCGTAGGCGGTATCAATCACCGTGCCGTCACCGTTGTTGCCGTCACTTCCGAAAGCCGTGAATGCTTTTCCGTCGGCAAACACCCCGGTAGGCAAAAGGCACATCGCCATACAAATGGCGAGCAAAATGCTAAGAATCTTTTTTTTCATTGGCAATACCTCCGTTTAAATATTGCGGTGCATATTTAGCTGCAAATAAAGTGACTCCCTGCTTAAGCACTTCCATTTGCGATTTTAAATAATATTCGTCCTCAAACATGGCATAGTGAACACTTGCGCGGACGAAAATGAATATAAGCGGCGTTGTAATGGTGTAGGGTATGCCGATTTTCGGCTCAAGCTGCTTTGCATATTCCGTGTAGCGCTCGTTTACGCCCTCAAAGAATTTCTTGCCGTGCTCAATATATTTAGGATGGCTATAGATCTGATACATCAAACGGTACTTTTTGCCGTGCTTTTTTGCTGTCCAATACGGCACCTCTTCAATAAAGCGCATCACATCTTTAGGGTCTTTCGGCGCTTTTTCCATAAAATCATTCTCCACCTTTGCCATGCAATATGCGGTGGATTCGAGTATAAGCTCATCAAGATTTTTGAAATAAACATAAAGATTGCCCGTTGTGCAGTTGCAAGCCTTTGCAAGTGCCTTGATTCCCGTGCCGGTTAAGCCGTTTTCGGCATAGCACTCAAAGCATTTTTCCATAATTTCCTGTTTTTTTTCAATGTGTTGTTGCTCTGTTCTCATAATTTATAAGTCCTTTTAATAACTAATCGTTCATTCATTTATAGCATAGCATATATAAAAAAAGAAATCAATAATAATTTGCAAATAAAAAATTCAACCTGAAATGAATTCGGCAGAACTTTAATGTTAATTTTCAGGTGTATCGCTAAACCGGCTTTTGTGGTTTCATGTCGTGAATTTGCAATAGTAAAATATGTTAATAAAGCGCTGAAATAACCGGTGTAGTATTGAAAATCAACCCACGCCGTGTTAAAATACAGATATCGGAGAAAACGGATTTTTCTTGGTATGTTATAATTAGTATTAATAACCTTAGTAAAAAGGCTAAGTTGTAGTTCCCTGATTTTTCTTGGTATGTTATAATTAGATTGCCAAAAAGAGCGACTAATATTGCGTTGTAGTTCCCTGATTTTTCTTGGTATGTTATAATTGCAGAGACAATTAAATTTGATAAAAATGGTTGTAGTTCCCTGATTTTTCTTGGTATGTTATAATGATATTCGGCATCACTATGATAACTCAGCAGTTGTAGTTCCCTGATTTTTCTTGGTATGTTATAATAGGGGGATCTAAGGTTATGATAAATTCCGAGTTGTAGTTCCCTGATTTTTCTTGGTATGTTATAATGAAAAAGTAAAATAAACTTCAAAATATCCGTTGTAGTTCCCTGATTTTTCTTGGTATGTTATAATTACTCAATGTAACATCCTTGCCTGAGAATGTTGTAGTTCCCTGATTTTTCTTGGTATGTTATAATTTTACACAATATAACATTTGCGATTTGCTGTTGTAGTTCCCTGATTTTTCTTGGTATGTTATAATCAACAAAATTGTTGAACCAATACCAGATATGTTGTAGTTCCCTGATTTTTCTTGGTATGTTATAATGCTTTAGAAAAATTGCAGCAGAAAGTTGAAGTTGTAGTTCCCTGATTTTTCTTGGTATGTTATAATCAGCTATCGGAACAATAATAACAGTGGCAAGTTGTAGTTCCCTGATTTTTCTTGGTATGTTATAATTCTTTGGATATTTCATACCTATATACACCAGTTGTAGTTCCCTGATTTTTCTTGGTATGTTATAATTTATTACCCGAATTAGAAGTATCACTATCGGTTGTAGTTCCCTGATTTTTCTTGGTATGTTATAATAAGAATAGTTTGAGTACAAAGGTTATCTTTGTTGTAGTTCCCTGATTTTTCTTGGTATGTTATAATGAACAAGATCGTCTATTTCGCGAATAAGCGGTTGTAGTTCCCTGATTTTTCTTGGTATGTTATAATGCGGTTCATATTCGCTTTCGCCGTTTTCGTGTTGTAGTTCCCTGATTTTTCTTGGTATGTTATAATATGGGAACGAAAAGCCGAGCAGGGAAGGGCATTTCAAGAAAAATTTGAGATAAAAAAACACAGCAGAAATTCATTTTCCGCTGTGTTTTTTACTTTTTTATAACAAAGTTAATTGCTCGTAGGCAACCGGAATGTCCGATTGAACATATTCTCCGAGCAAAATTTGCATGGATTCATATTGCTTTTCCGTAATTGTGAGCAAACGAACGGAGCCGTTTGGTGGCAAATGCTGCTTTAGGCGCTTTTCGTGCGTTTTAACAGCGTCATATCCGTTGCAAACTCTTGAATAAACCGAATATTGAATCATCAAATATCCGTCTTTAATAAGAAAGTTCCTAAATTTTGCTGCCGCTTTTTGGGCGGGCTTTTCCGTAACCGGCAGGTCAAAAAACACTATCATTCTCATAAATTTAGTCATAGTCAAAATATGAAATGTTGATTAAATCGGGCAATTTAAGCTCGATTTCTTCATTTTCAAATGAAGAAATAATGCTTTGAACGGTAAGCTCTGTTGCGTTTGCAACGCTGTGGCGCTTTCCGTCAATTACCGTGGCGCTGTTAAGCAAAAGCAGCAGCTCCGCTTTTTGAGCGGTGAAAAAATCCGCGCTCCATTCCTTATAATTTTGATAAACGAAATTATCAACGATGGGTCTGTAAGGTTCTATAATATCATCTGCCAAATTAAATTGATTGAGCTGGCTTTTGTGATGTATTCCGAGTGAGGGTTCAAGCCCGTAGGCGACGATTGTTTTTGCTATATAAGAACGCAGTATCGCATATCCGTAATTGAGTGCGGCATTGATATTGCTTTCATCATCTCTTGTGAAATCGGTGCCGAACAGCAGCTTGAAATAAAGCCTTGCGGCGTATCCTTCTCTGTTGGAGGAATCGCCCGAAGCAACATTTTTTGCTATTGCAAACAGCGTTTTTGCTTCATCGATTTCGTTAATTTCAAGGCACTTCGCCTGATTGCAAATTTTTGCCTGAACTGTTTTTTGCCAAATCTTTTTCAGCTTCGGCTTTGATTGCGAAAACTGAAGATTTATTCTTTTGTTCATTCTGCAATATGCGCCGATTGGCAGCAACTCGCACGACGGAGTGTGCTTTTCATCACAAATTATAAGGCAAACTCCGTCATTTGCAAGCTGCGTTATCAGTTTGCCGGTGAGCGAGGTGTATGGATTATCAATCACGATTGAGCGTATGTCTTCAATCGGAAACGACAGTTCTTCGCCGTTGAAAACAATAAGCTGATTGTTTTTAAGTTTCAGCCTTGCCTCGTTGGTGATAAAAATGTTTCTGTAAGCCATAATTATTTAAAATACATTCGTTTTTCCCTGTTGACCTTGCTCACATTGCCGAGCGGGTCAACGGTATATTTTTCCAATTTAACCAATGATTTAATGCCGCATCCTCGGAATTTATATGCATTATCATGCATTATAACGCTGATGCTTGCATTTGAAATATCTGCTGCGGAATAATATACGAGTACTTCATTAGCATATTTGTTTTTTGGCAAGCCTGATTCCTTGTTCGCAAGGCTGAATTTCATATCTTTTTTTGCCGTTATTTTAATCAAATCGTTTGGATAAAGTGAAAACAGGAAATCATCATCTGTCATTATTTTCTTTTTATCTTTTCCAAACGGGCAAGCTTCATTGGGCATTTCTTTAACCGTGTCCGCCACATAAATCGGCACAAAATAATAGCCTTCGTTTTCAACATAAAACACATCAATGCGAATCATTGAACCGTTGTCCGCAACGCCCAATCCGTTTTTGTTTCTCGCTTTAACATTTGAGGAAGAACGCTTTATTGTTTTTACCTTTTTTACAACGGGACCCGGGGTTCCGTCTGCCTTCGGTTTATGAAATTCATCTGCAAATGCCGCCTTGGCATCACCGCCGAATTCATTGAGACGCTGCAAAAGTGCATTGTAAAGCAAAGTGTCGCTTTCGGGTTCGTAATATCCTTCTATTTCACCGTTTGTTAATTTAAGCTTGGTTAGTTCGGTTTTTGAAACGGTAAAACCTTCAACTTTGCCGGAACGAATTGTTTCTTCATGCGCGGCACCCGTAACCTTGCGGTGCGGCGTGCGCGAAACAAAGCAGGGCTTGGCCTTTTCAACATCGTCATATGAATAATTTGAAAAAGACATAAGCACTCTTTTTAGCCGCTTTTCATCTTCGATTGTGGTCCGTGCATCAAGCTCTTTTTTGAAATTCGGATAGGGCAGGGGAAAACGCTCTTTTATTTCGCCCGTTTCGGTGTTTAAATCATACGGCGCCTCATTTCGTGCCGAATAAGCTGTGATTCGGTTAATAATCCCCTGCGTAACGCAGGCGATTACAGCCGCGTCAACTGCGTGGTGCAAATCGCCGTCCTCTCTGTTTTTATTGATACCCCAGCGCTTGCGTATGTAGGCCGTAACAGCTCCGTTTACGGAGGTAACATGCTTCTTTTTGCCGTTATAAAAATCCGTAAACAACAAATTATCATTTATGTAATTGAGAAGTAATTTGTTTAAATATCTGGTGTCGTTAAGATTTCTTGATTTAAATTCTTTCTTATCAGCTTCGGTAAAGTGCTCTTTAAGCAGATTTTGCCTTTTTCTGTGATTTCGGATATTTGAATTAACCCAAACGCGAAAGCCGTCTTTTTCACTTTCCGGCAAATACTCAAGCGGAATGCGGTTGCCTTTTTGCCTGTTTTGTGTTGCCGTTGTTAAAATTTTATTATTAAAGCTGTCGTCAAACGAAAGGCTGTAAGGGATAATATGGTCGATTTCGGCATAACCATCATCGAAAAGATTTTCATATTTTATGGGTGTTCTTGTGTACGGGCAAATTCCGTCTTGCTCGCGCCAAAGTTTAAGTTTAATAATATTTTGACCATTTGGCTCTTTACCGTTTTCGCTAATTTCATCTTTTAGCTTCTCATTTTCCGCTTGATTTATTTTGTGTTTTTTATTTATTTCATCCCGCTCTTTCTTTGATTTTGAAAGTTCGCGTGCAAGCTCTATGTTTATATATGTGGGCGATGTGCCCATTTCCCTGATTATGGCGTTGACAACCTTAATCGTTTGTGAAATTGCGCGCCGAACAACGGGATTCACAACATCGTTAAGCTCATCGGATTTTGCCGGCAGCAGCATTTGCTTTTGCATATTGGTGTGGGCTTTGAAGTTCAATCCCGCGCACTCGCATGCCTTGTCATATGTTTTTCCTTCTTCCAAAAACGGAATAATCATTTTGCATGCTTTTGTGCTTATGTGCCCTGCCTTTTCAAATGTGGGAAGCTGCAATAACAAATCATATAATGATTTGTCAATTTCGGTTTCTTCAAGTTGCTTTATGATTATCGTTTCGTCTTTATAAAATGTGAAGATTTCACCTATTTCATCGAGTTCTTCGGGCGTAAGAGTCTGTATTGCGCTGCCCAAAACCTTTTTCATTTCATGATATGGTTTTAGGTGTTGAAATTTTGTTTTTTTCTCTGATTTTTCAATGCCGTCATCCGTATAGGTTATGTTTTTGAATGTGTATTCCTGCGGGATTTGAAGCACCTTTCGGATTGAAGCGTAAGTAACATTTGCAGTTTTAAAGCAATAATCTTTTAATGTTTTTCGCTGCTCCTGTGATAAAGGAAATGTGTTGCCGTCACTGCTCACCAAGGTTATATTGTTTATTCCTTGCAAAAGTGAAAAAAGCTGAAAAGAATAGGACGCTTTTACGGCGCGCTTTTCTTCCGGAAAAAAGGTGCACTGGCCGATCATGTTTTTTATCTGCTTGCCTGCATATGGGCTTTTGCAGTTTTCGGGTCCTTCTCCGGGGCCCAAATCAAACGGCCTTTGCGATAATGCTATATCGGTATATTCGTTCTCGATTTTCTCGTTTGCAAACGGCATGCCAAAGTTGCGCTGGGATGCAAAAACGGCATGAATTTCCGCTTCAATCATATCACGTGATACTGTATTTAGATAAGCTTCGCCCTTGTTGCGCTTGTGTTTTGCATATCTTTCATCTTTGAAAAGCATTTCGCCAACCGTTCTGTAGCCGCCGGCTTCAATGCTTTCTTTATTTTTTTTAATTGCGGAGAGAAGCTTTCCTGTTTCCTTATCCGAACTGCTTTTTTCGCTTTTTCTGTTTGATTTAAATCCGCGCCTTTGCGCAAGGTTAATAAGCACTCTTGCAAATTCAATATTGTTCAGCGGAGCATCAAGAGCGGCCGTTCTTAATTCATATATATCAGAAAGTGTGCCGGAAAACATATTGTCAAGCTCCGCCTGCGTTACTATATTCTCTCTGACAAGCAGAGCGCGAATTCTTTCAAGTCTATGCTTATGCCTGCGAATCCTGCGGCGAAGTCCGCGCGCTTCTCTCCTCGGTGCGGCAAGAGATGAACCGTCTTTTGGATTTTCCGCCTCGGTAAAAATTCTCGAATTTAATCTCACAATTCTTTTTGGCTCATCATCTGAATTGAGTTCCATGATGCAATAACCTACAGAATTTATTCCACAATCAAGCCCGATACCGTATTTCATATAAATTTCCCCTTAAATAAAAAAGATGACGGCTCCAAAAAGGAGCCGTCAGAGCTTTTCGGTTTTCTACCTTTTTGTAGCAACCTGATTTGTTCTTGGTATGTTATAAGAACAATATGAGTGTAGCATAACTTTAATCCTCTGTAAAGGCTTTTGCAAATAAAAGTTTATAAAGTCCAATAAATTACACTATGGAAATATTTTTTGATGTTATGTGTTTATATTTCTCAATAATTGTGATAAAATTATTATTTAGTGCAAATTTGTTCTTGACAAATTTTTATAATCGGTTATAATAGTAAGCGCGCTGAGTTAGGCGTAATTGAATATAGAGGTATAGTGTAACGGTAACACTCCGGACTCTGACTCCGTCATTTAAGGTTCGAATCCTTATACCTCTGCCAATACCTCGGAACATTCGTGTTCCGAGGCTTTTTTATGCCCGAATACTGCTTTTTAC
>ENA-ORNO01001416-ORNO01001416.1-human-gut-metagenome-genome-assembly--contig:-NODE-1416-length-10953-cov-2.674711_pt1 | contig 10953 bp, 8 predicted proteins | sample MGYA00242117_ERZ509026 | MGnify/ENA primary metagenome ERZ509026 (study PRJEB26280, sample SAMEA2338710) | human gut metagenome | biome: human gut; feature: human-associated habitat; material: faeces... | reverse complement strand
GCGAATAACAGTATGCTCCAGGCGGTTATCTACATTCCATGGTCTTATCGGAAAAATCGGTTGCATGCCATTCAGGCAGGTGCTATAATCGTGGATAGCAAATTTGTAAGGAGGCTGCCATGAAGCATCTTATAGATCCAATGGATTTAAGTATGGAAGAGCTTGATCACATTTTGAATCTTGCTCAGGATATTATTGATCATAAAGAAAAATACAGTGAGCTATGCAAAGGAAAGAAGCTCGCTACTTTATTTTTTGAACCAAGTACAAGAACTCGTTTAAGTTTTGAAGCTGCCATGATGGAATTAGGCGGTAATGTACTTGGTTTTTCTTCTGCCAGTTCATCATCCTCATCTAAGGGTGAAAGCGTTGGTGATACAGTAAAGGTTGTAAGCTGTTATGCAGATATCATAGCTATGCGCCATTTCAAGGAAGGTGCTCCGATGCTTGCATCCATGAAATCCGATGTACCGATCATTAATGCAGGTGACGGTGGACATAACCACCCAACACAGACACTGGCTGATCTTTTAACGATCAAACGTGAAAAAGGAAGACTGGACAACCTTGTGATCGGCTTCTGCGGAGATCTGATGTTTGGACGTACCGTTCATTCTCTGATCAAAGCAATGTCCCGTTATGAAAATATCAGTTTTGTGCTTATTTCACCGGATGAATTAAAAATTCCTGATTATATCCGCACAGAAGTGATCGAGAAGAATAATATACCTTATAAGGAAGTTTCTTCTATGGAGGATGTGATCGGAGAACTGGATATCCTCTATATGACAAGAGTACAGAAAGAACGTTTCTTCAACGAAGCAGATTACATCCGATTAAAGGATACTTACATACTGGATAACAGCAAGATGGCACTTGCCCGTCCGGATATGTGTGTCCTCCATCCGCTGCCACGAGTAAATGAGATTGCTGTTGAAGTAGATGACGATCCAAGAGCATGTTATTTTCGTCAGGTATTAAATGGTAAATATGTCCGTATGGCATTAATTGCCACACTGCTTGGTTTAGCATAGGAGGTACAAACAAATGAACATAGACAGTATTCAAAACGGTATCGTACTTGATCACATTGCCGCAGGCAAGGCACTCCAGATCTATAATGACCTGCATCTCGACAAGCTGGACTGCTCCGTAGCCATTATCAAAAATGTCAAAAGCCAGAAAATGGGTAAAAAGGATATCTTAAAAATAGATCAGGATATCGACATCAACCTTGATGTCCTTGGTTATATCGATCCGGATATCTCGGTTAATATTATCCGCGACGGAAAACTGGTAGAAAAGAAAAATATCGAACTTCCGGAACGTCTGGTAGGCATCAAGAAATGTACCAATCCACGTTGCATTACCTCAACGGAACAGGGTATCCAGCACATATTCAAGCTTACCGACAGAGCACACAGGATTTATCGTTGTATTTATTGCGAAGCAGATAAATAATTTTACTTACTATTTACTTTTTGCAAAAATATGCTATAATCTAGAAGTTATCTGTGCGGTAATGCATCGAAAAAACTCACCGGCACGATAACCAGACTTTTTAAATATGCTGATTAATATTTAGAGGTGCAATTAGTATGGAACAATATGTGATCAAAGGCGGTCAGCCTCTTGAAGGAGAGGTAACAATTGCAGGTGCAAAAAATGCGGCACTCGGTATTCTTGCTGCTGCTGTTATGACCGACCAGGAAGTTATAATAGAAAATGTACCAAATGTCCGAGATACACGGGTTCTCCTGCAGGCGATCGAAGGTATCGGCGCAAAAGTCCGTTACATAGATGAGCACACAGTTTCTATCTGCGGAGCCTCCATTAATCCGAACAGCGATCTATGTGTAGATGACGAATTTATTCGTAAGATCCGTGCTTCTTATTATCTGTTAGGAGCACTGCTTGGAAAATATAAGCGCTCTCAGGTAGCATTACCCGGCGGCTGCGATATCGGAGCCAGACCGATCAATCTTCATATAAAAGGATTTGAAGCACTTGGTGCACAGGTTGATATTACAAATGGAACTATCTCCACTTATGCCGAAGAACTGATTGGAAGCCATATTTATATGGATGTTGCATCCGTTGGTGCAACGATCAATATTATGATGGCTGCAGTTCTCGCTGAAGGTAAAACCACCATTGAAAACGCAGCAAAAGAACCACATATTGTCGATGTTGCCAACTTCTTAAACAGTATGGGCGCAAATATCAAAGGTGCAGGAACTGATGTCATCCGTATCCGTGGTGTTAAAGAACTTCATGGTACTACTTATTCCATCATTCCGGATCAGATTGAAGCCGGTACATTTATGGTAGCTGCTGCTGCAACAAAAGGAAATGTTCTGATCAAGAATGTCATTCCAAAGCATCTGGAAGCTATCACCTCCAAGTTGAACGAGATTGGTGCTCACGTTATTGAATATGATGATTCTGTAAGAGTCATGTCAGATAAACGTTTGAAGTCTACTAATATCAAAACACTTCCATATCCCGGATTTCCGACTGATATGCAACCACAGATGGCTGTTACACTGGCTCTTTCAAACGGAACAAGCATCGTAACCGAAAGTATATTTGAAAATCGTTTCAAATATGTTGCGGAACTTACAAGAATGGGCGCTCATATCCGTGTGGAAGGCAACACCGCTATTATCGATGGTGTCGAATCCTTCACCGGAGCGAATGTTGCCGCTCCTGATCTCCGAGCCGGCGCTGCCCTTGTGATTGCCGCATTGGTAGCCGATGATTTTTCAGTTGTATCCGATATCAAGTATATCCAGCGCGGATATGAGAAATTCGACGAAAAACTTCAGTGTCTTGGCGCAAAGATTGAAAAAGTAGATACCGAAAAGGACATTCAAAAGTTCAAGTTAAAAATCGGATAATCCGATTACTGATATACCCAAAAATGGATTTTGCATATATGCAGAATCCATTTTTTTTTACGATTTTTCATAGTTTTTTGAGAAAAAAGGGTTTTGTTTTTTTCAGATTATGGTAAACTGTTTTTCAAGAGCGTTTTCGCGTTCTTTTTATGTTTTGAACCCTGAAGGAGAATACACATGACAAACAAAAAGTCTTATACCGGATCGGGATACACCTGTATGTTTCTGCTTACAGCACTTATTTTCAGTCTCCTGATCTGCTTATTTATAAACAACGGCATGGCCGATGCTGCCGGAAAGGAAGGATATATCTCCGAGGGACGTACAAATGTCTACTTCAGAGAATCCCCCGGCGGAAATCCTGTTCAGGAAAACGGAAGTAACATTATGTTAAATGGGGGGCAGGCATTAAACGTCGTTGACACCTCTAACGGTTCCTGGTATAAGGTTACTCTGGTATATAACGGAACAACTTATACCGGATATGTATCTTCATCATTTATCACCCTCGGGAAAAAAGAAGATGCATCGGATACCGAAGCTACAACAGCAAGTGCCGGCGGTTCCGATTCCGACTTTGAAGCATATCTGACCAAACAGGGCTTCCCGGAAAGCTATAAACCACAGCTTCGTGATCTGCATGCCCTCCATCCAAACTGGACATTCAAAGCTATACAGACCGGATTAGACTGGAACACGGTTATCGACAATGAGATCAACAAAGCAGGCCAGATTAAAAATCTGGTTCAGGGAACCAGCGGAGCCCCTCATTATAACTGGCGTTCTACCACAGTCGGATATAACATCAAGACGGACAAATGGTCCTCTTACGATGGCTCGAACTGGTTTGCTGCTTCAAATGATTTTGTCACTTATTATCTGGATCCACGAACTTACTTATACGAGCGCTTTGTATTTGCATTTGAAAATCTTTCATATGAAGATACCCAGACCAAATCCGGCGTAGAATCGATTCTTTCCGGTACATTTATGTACAAGTCCAAACCATCCGGATACAGTTATACATATTCCGAGTTAATCATCAAAGCCGGGCAGGCAGTCGGTGTCAGCCCATATCATATTGCGTCCCGTATCAAACAAGAGGTAGGTTCATCCCTGAGCTCGGTTACTAACGGAAAACACGCTAAATATCCGGGCATCTATAACTTCTATAATATCGGTGGCTATGACAGTGCCAGCGGTAATGCTGTAACAAATGCTCTGCGCTGGGCAGCGACCAGCGGTTCCTACGGAAGACCATGGAACAATGTCTACAAGTCCATTTATGGTGGCGCACAGTATATCGGCAACAACTACATTTTGAAAAAACAGAATACTTTGTATACACAAAAATTTAACGTTACAAATACATCCAACCTGTTCTCTCATCAATATATGTCAAATGTACAGGCTGTATCATCAGAAGCATCGAAAGTATTTAATGCCTACGCAGGCTCCGGTACCTTAAATGATGCGATCACTTTCAGCATTCCGGTCTATACCGATATGCCGGACACAAACACGGGGAAACCGGCAGACAGCGGCAATCCGAATAATTATCTGAAGTCTCTTACGATCGATAATTATTCACTGACACCGACTTTTGCCATCAACTCAACAAAGAAATATTCCCTGATCGTATCTGAGAACACAACCTCGGTTAAGATCTCCGCCACCCCGGTAAACAGCCATGCTTCTGTATCCGGAACCGGAAAGATCTCCCTGTCAAAGGGAACAAATACAGCTAAAGTTACAGTTACAGCACAAAGTGGTGCAAAACGAACTTATACCATAACTATAGTCCGCGGTAAGTCAACCGGAAACGGAGGATCTGATCCTGAATTTGACGGAGACTACATCATCTCCGACGAAACAATCAGCGGAGTAGCTCCATCAACTACTGTCTCCTCTTTCCTGTCAACTCTAGGATGCACAAACGGAACGATAAGCATTACAAATGCTTCCGGTAAGAAAAAGACATCCGGTAAGATCGGAACAGGTGACATTGTAAAGATCACAGTATCCGGTAATACAAGCACTTATAATGTTATTATCTTTGGTGATGTAACAGGTGATGGTGTGATCAATGCACTGGATCTGTTAAAGATTCAGAAACATATCATCGGCGCCTCCTCATTAAAGGGTGCATTCCTGCAGGCAGCCAATATCAAACGAAGCGGCGGTCTCTCTGCACTGGATCTGTTAAAGGTTCAGAAATTCCTGATGGGTGCTGCCAAGATTTCACAAAAATAAGCCTTTTACAAGGTTATGATAGGAGATATTACTATGAATAAGCTAAAAAAATGTACAGCGATGATTCTGGTTCTGATCATGGCTCTCAGCTGTTTTGTGTATGGAAACGCGATAAAAGCGCAGGCCGCTTCTACCCAGTTCTCCATTTCCCTTTCATCTTCAAGTGTATCAAAGGGAGGTTCGGTAACAGTAACCGTATCAGTAAGCTGCTCCGAAGCACTGGGTGCATACAGCTATTGCTTGTCCTATGATTCTTCCGTTCTGGAATACACTTCCGGTGACGGATATGGCGGAGGCGGTACAATTTCCTGTGCCGGATACGGTGACGGAAATATCAAATCTGCTTCTAACAGCTTTACATTTTCTGCTATCGCAAGCGGCTCTTCCTATGTAGGTACAGGAAGCTCAGACGTATATACTTGGGGTGAGGAAAGCTGCTCTGTCTCAAATGCCGGTGCTACGATCACTGTAACAGCAGCAGGTAGCGGCAACAACGGTGGAGATTCCACCACTCAGGCTGCAACTACACAAGAACAGGGTTCCACCGAAGCCGGAAGTACCGAAAGCGGAGAATCTACAGAAAGCACCGAAGAAACTTCCGAGGAGACAACCGAAGAAATGTCCGATAATTGTTTCCTTTCATCCCTTCAAATCACACCGGGCGAATTAAAGCCGGAATTTTCAAAGGATGTATATTCATATGAGACAACTGTTCCGGGTGAAACAACAAGTCTCGCCATCAATGCTTTACCGGAAGATTCCAAATCATCTGTATCTATTGACGGAAACGAGAACTTCGAACCGGGCAAGCAGGCACATGTTACGATAAAAGTTACCGCCGAGACAGGCGACACCCACATTTATGATCTTACGGTAAATGTTGAGGAAATCGTTGATACACGGGCTGTTATCAATGTAAACGGAACCGATTATTATTTCTCTCAGGATTATAGCAAGATCAGTGTCCCTGAAGGGTTTGCCCAGTCAAAAGAAAAATTTGATGGCACCGATGTAATCTTATATACTTCTCCTAATGGTCAGATCAAATGTGCATATCTGACGGATAAAGATGGAAAAAACGGGGCATGGTACATCATTGATCTGAATGCAAAAACAGCAGTTCCGTTGATCAATGTGCAGTCTGCATATAAGAATTTTATTATTCTGGAACCATCTGACAACGTAAGCAAGCCGGAAGGTTACAGCTCATTCTCTTATGATTTTGGTGGAAACACCGTTACTGCTTACCATGTAACAGAAAATGATGAAGTTATCTTGGTATATGCTATGAGTCCGGATTCTGACCCAAGCTGGTACAGATACGATACAGTTGAGAAAACATTTGTCCGATATAATGCAGATCCTGTAACGGAAAAGCAGGAAGAAGCTGCATCAGACGGTTCATTCTTCGACCAGCATAAGGATAAGGTTCTGACAATCTGCATCATTGTCGTTGTAGTTATGTTCTTCCTTATCATCATCCTTGCATGCATGCTTGTACGTGTGATCCGAAAGGGTCTGCCTGAAGACGATGAGCCGGATGATCCGAACGATCCTGATAAAATGGCCGATGAAGATATTGATACTGACGCTATAGACGACGCCGGCGATAATGTCGAATCTAATGCCAACGAAGATATTCATGCAAATACTATTGATAACGCCGGTGATAGTGTTGAGGCAAATGCCACAGATGATGCCGGTGATAGTGTTGAGGCAAATGCCACAGATGATGCCGGCGATAGTGTTGAGTCAGATGCCACAGATGATACCGACGATAATATTGAGGCAGATACCACAGATGATGCCGATGATGCAAATGTTGATTCTGAGACATCAGAAACCAGTAGTGTTACCGACGTTGCAGACAACTCAGAAATTGTGGATGACTCTGCTAAGGCAGACACTATAGACGATACTGCGGATTCAGACAGCTCCGAAGATTCCGAACATCTTGTCTTAAACGAGTCTTCTGACAAGGATTCTATTGAGGCATCTTCGATCCCTGAGATTAAGACCAAAACAGAACCTGCTGAAGCAGATACGACCGATTTACAGGCTACAACAGAGGAAGCGGTTGCTACAGATACCACTGAGGCAGAACAGCCTGAACCGGATGCAAATGCTTCTGTAAAAGAAACAGCCGCTGCTACTCATGATGGAATGACGGAATTAAAAGCAGAACCTGCTACCAAGGCAGAAAACATTACATCTACCAGATTAAGTGCTGATGCAAAGAAGGAACAGGAATTAACACCGGCAGAACAGATCGTGAAGAAAGCTGCTCAGTATTCATCTATGAATACCGCAGACCTGTCAGAGGTATTCAACATGGCCGAAGCGATCATCAACCATGAAGATCCTAAGAAGAATGCCGGTTCCTTACAGTTCAAGCCGATCAAGCAGAACGCACCGGAGGATAAAAAGGAAAAATAAGACCTGGCAGAAGTTGTTACTTCTTGATTAAGGTTCCTAATCACGTTTGCCTATTAATTGTTATATTAATAATATCCATTATGTACAATTATTTCATGCAAATATAAAAAAGCCTGTCAAGAGTTTGTAGCTTCTGAATAAGGTTTCATAATCCATAGTGCCGCCGACTGCGTTTCATTCAATTTTGTGCCATGTCGTCGCCGCAAAAGTTTTTATCGCGGCAGAGACATGTGCATATAAAATTGAATGAAACAAGGGCAGGCAAACGTGATTATAAACCTTATTCAAGAGCTGCAAACTTCCGACAGGCTTTTTATCTATACCTTTTATAAATATGCCTTTAACATATCAACTTTGTCGAGCTTCTCCCACGGAAGGTCGAGGTCAGTTCTTCCAAAGTGTCCGTATGCTGCTGTCTGCTTGTAGATTGGTCTTCTGAGGTCAAGCATCTTGATGATACCGGCCGGGCGAAGATCGAAATGCTCACGAATGATCTCAACCAGCTTCTCATCGGATACCTTTCCTGTTCCAAATGTATCTACCATGATAGATGTAGGTCTGGCAACACCGATCGCATAAGACAACTGGATCTCACATTTATCTGCAAGTCCTGCTGCTACAATGTTCTTTGCTACATATCTTGCTGCATATGCTGCTGAACGGTCAACCTTTGTGCAATCCTTTCCTGAGAAAGCACCGCCGCCGTGACGGGCATATCCGCCATAAGTATCTACGATGATCTTACGTCCTGTAAGTCCACTGTCACCATTCGGTCCGCCGATAACGAATCTTCCGGTCGGATTAATAAAGAACTTAGTATCTTCATCTACCATATCAGCAGGAAGAACCGGATCAAATACATACTTCTTGATATCTTCGTGAATCTGTTCCTGTGATACTTCCTCGCCATGCTGAGTTGAAAGAACTACTGCATCGAGCCTCTTTGCTTTTCCATTCTCATCGTACTCTACTGTTACCTGAGTCTTACCATCCGGTCTAAGATATGAAAGTGTTCCGTTCTTTCTTACTTCTGTCAGCTTTCTTGCAAGCTTATGTGCAAGTGCAATCGGATATGGCATATATTCCGGGGTCTCATTTGTTGCAAATCCGAACATCATACCCTGATCTCCTGCACCGATCGCTTCGATATCATCATCGCTCATCAGATGCTCTTTTGCTTCTAACGCCTTATCAACACCCATTGCGATATCTGCTGACTGTTCGTCAATTGCTGTGATAACACCGCAGGTATCGCAGTCAAATCCATATTTTGCTCTGTCGTATCCAATCTCACGGATCGTCTCACGAACGATCTTCTGAATATCTACATATGCTTTTGTTGTAATCTCACCCATTACAAGTACAAGACCTGTTGTAATAGATGTCTCGCAAGCCACACGGCTCATTGGATCCTGTTCCATCAACGCATCCAATACCGCATCTGAAATCTGGTCACAGATTTTATCCGGATGACCTTCTGTTACTGATTCTGATGTGAATAATAATTTTTCCATCATTTCCTCCTTGTATAAATACTGTCTATAGCTATAGCCATGCGTATTCGTTCACATGGCTTTCTGATTTTTCTTTTTTTCAGACAGGACGTCTCTACCTGATTTTAGGCAAAAGAAAAATCCGCTCTGAGCGGATTGATAAAATCAAACCTCTCATTGTTCGACGTCTGCATATTACAGACTCGCTCAGGAAGGCACCTTCCATACAGGTATTTCTTTCACCTGTTCCGGGGTTGCCATGGCTTCACAGTCCCTTATGACTCCACCATTCTGAATAAGAGCATTTATAAATATTTACTTGTATTCGAACTGCAACGCAGTTCAGAAACAGCTATACTGTAACTGATAAATCTTCATAAGTCAATAGGAAATTTATATTTTGCGACAAAAAATCAATAATTTTACATAGATCACAGCACTGTTTTTTAATTTTTAGCATTTTCAGAATAAAATAATATTTCATCTTAAAAAAGTTATACTATAAAATCACCCTGCCAAGCAGATATAAAATGAGCAAATGTGCCGGATAGAACACATAGAATGCATATTTTAGAACTTTATTCTTTCGACCATACTCTCCGTTATACAGACTGATCGGTAGGATCGCCAAAACAGCATAGAGCTGTCTTATTCCGTAAAACAGGAAATACAACACCGCCGATACGATCGCAAATCCCATATTCTGACGCAGTTTCCTGCTAAATGGATAATGTCCCGTCACAAGGCCGGCATTTCTGAATGCATGTTCCGCTGTGCCATCTTGGGTCGAATAATACATTAATACGATCAGAAGGATGCCGGCAATTCCATAATCAAAATGCAGCGCTTCTGCAACTACCATAATGACAACAATTCCGATGACTGCTCCCATCTGATTCCATTTTGCTACCTTTCCGAGATAAAGCACGATCAGCCCTGCTGCAAGCGTAAAGAAGATATTCTGCTTTTGCATATCAAACAGACGACCGGTTGTTACCAGATCAAAAGGAACTTCCGAAATCAAGGCAAACAAAAAAAGCCGGATAAAATATTTTCTGATATCCGACGTATATCTGTATCCTTCTACCAGCAGGAATGCAAATACAGGAAATGCGAGCCGTCCTACAGCCCGCATTATCCAGTTATTATTCATTAGAACAAATCCTACATGATCGCACAACATAAAAATACATGCCAGAAGCTTTAACTGATTTGAAGTTATCCCTGTCTCTGCCCTTTTATCCATGTTTTCCTTAAATTCTCTTACGAAGTGCCTTTGACAACTGATCCAGTTCCTCATTGTCTGACTGACCCGGAACCCATGTAACTGTAACCGTATCCTTAATGAATCGCGGTACAAGATGCATGTGAAAATGGAATACTGTCTGTCCTGCAGCAGCGCCATTGTTCTGAATAATGTTCAGTCCGTCAGGATTTAATTCCGCTTTCTGAGCCTTGGCAACCTCTGTCGCAATCGTAAAGATCTTTGAAGCAGTATCCGCGTCCATGCTATATATATCATCATAATGTTCTTTTGGTATAATTAAAGCATGACCTTTATTTGCAGGATTTACATCAAGTATTACTCTACATATGCTGTCTTCATAAACTGTTGCTGATGGTATCTCACCATTTGCAATCTTGCAAAAAATGCAATCGTCCTTACCCATAAAAGTTTCCTCCTTAATTGCTTTTTCCATTTTACTCCATTATGTGAGATTTTACAAGCTTTATGTGGTTTGGGTTCCTCCAAGCCCATATAATTCATCTAATTTATCCGAATATTCTGTATTCATGATTCTGCGACACGCCTCTGCTAATTCATCCGGTGTCTCCCATACAAAAGGTTTCATGTCTCTTTACCCCGTAAA
>ENA-ORNO01001411-ORNO01001411.1-human-gut-metagenome-genome-assembly--contig:-NODE-1411-length-10971-cov-10.039483_pt1:7500-10971 | contig 10971 bp, 12 predicted proteins | sample MGYA00242117_ERZ509026 | MGnify/ENA primary metagenome ERZ509026 (study PRJEB26280, sample SAMEA2338710) | human gut metagenome | biome: human gut; feature: human-associated habitat... | reverse complement strand
ATGTAACTCCCACTTCTCGTTTCGCAACTTAACTTTCATCTGAACAATTTCTTAATGTCTTAAAGGGAGGGGTCATAGGGCGAGGCTAGTAGAGGGTGTCCATTAACTTCCTTAAGCAAATTTCACACATCTCCCAAACTCACCCTCCAAACTACGAACGCTTCTCCTCGCATACACACACGAGCTAGCAACGTTCTGAAAGTTGTGTTCATACTCACACACCAACACCTTCCTAACGCAACTTCCTCCTGCTCTCTATCTCTCCTCCTCATTACGTAACAACACTAACACGAAGTCACGACACTTTCCACACATCGCCAAAACTCATCAAAAATCGTTTTCCTCGAAACTTCTTCCACAGTTTCTCCATTACCCCCTTACCACAATTCCACGTTTCTACGATGTAACTCCCACTTCTCGTTTCGCAACTTAACTTTCATCTGAACAATTTCTTAAGACCTTAAGGGGAGGTATCATAGGAGAAGTCTAGTAGAGGTGGTCGTTTACGATCTTAAGGATGTTCCTATGAATTCAACCCACCAACTTCAAACTCATTTTTTCGCATGACCAAGCGAGCTAGCACCGTTCTGAAAGTTGTGTTCATACTCCTATACTAACATCCTTCTATCCCCACTTTCTCCTTCTCTCTACCACTCCTCCTCATTTCAAACCAACACTTGTGCGATGTCATCACACTTCACACATCTCACCCAAACTTTCAAATTTCAATTTCCATGAAACTCCTTCCACCGTTTCCCCTTTACCCCCTTTCCCCAATTCTCCGTTCCCACGGTCTAACTCGCTCTCCTCACTTCACAGTAACACTACCAACTTTCAACTTTCTTAATGTCTTAAAGGGAGGTGTCATAGGGCGAGGCTAGTAGAGTGAGTCGTTTACGTTGTTAAGAGAGTTTTCACACATCTCCCACACTCAGTTTCACACACATTCACGCATCTCCTCGCAAGCCCAGATGAGCTAGCACCGTTCTGAAAGTTGTGTTCGTACTCTTATACTAACATCCTTCTAGCGCAACTTTCTCCTTCTCTCTACCACTCCTCCTCATTCCAAACCAACACTAACGCGATGTCATGACACTTCACACATCTCACCCAAACTCTCAGAAATCGATTTCGTCGAAACTCCTTCCACCGTTTCCCCTTTACCCCAAACCTCCGATTCCCGAGTTTCTCCTTCGAACTCTTCTTCCTCACTCCAAACGGACTCATCCAACCTCATAGACATGCCTTAGACACTCCTAGACACCTCTTAGGGACTCCCTCCTAGACCCTCCCCATCTCTTCTAAACACATCTCCATCAGTCACTCCTGCGATTGTACAAGAGGACACGCATCCCCTCGCGGGTTCGACTCCTCCTCATTTCTTTCTTTCACACTTTCTTTTTCCATAATAAGTATATACAAAACCTTGATTGATGGTTCTCTCTACGAATGGAGGATGATTGAAGATGAAGAGTGGATAATGTCTTCATAGCTGAAATTGATTCTAGCATGGAACATATGTATATGAACCTCATGGAATTTGAATAGGAGCGAAATTGGAGAGGATGGGTGTAGAGAGATGATGTAGACATCATTGTTGGAAATGGTACCAAATAGAGATAGTTGATGGTTGATCTCACAGAATTTGAATGATAGGGTGATATGAGTGGGTTGAGGATATCACAGCCTCAGTTTAATCTAACTTCATTTCATAGAGATAGTTGGTCATTCACCTCATGAAATTTGAATTATAGAGAAAACTAAGTGGCATCACGACATCACCCATCATCTCTCCAAACCTCATTTCATAGAGATATATCCCCATTCACCTCACAGAATTTCAATTATAGAGAAAACTAAGTGTCATCACGACATCACACAACTATCCATTCTAACCTCATTTCATAGAGATATATCCCCATTCATCACATGAAATTTCACTCCCACACACACTTCATCACATCATCATCATCACCCATCATCTCTCCAAACCTCATTTCATAGAGACGAACACCCCTTCCCCTCACAAAATTTCACTTTCAGCAATACTTCATTCTCCCCGTGTATCTCCCTCCCACACTCAATCCCTATGTCAAAACAATCTACAGCCCGTCCTGACCAACTTTGGTCTCGGCACCTCATGTTCATTGCCATCATTCATCGCAAGCCAACTTTCTACTCAACTCACTCATTTCGAACTTCATGTCCTCCTCATCCTACTTTGCCCCACTACTACCCCTCTTTACCCCACCCCTACCCTTTCTACACCCCACCTGAAGTTGCCAACTTTGACCCTCTCTATCTCCGCGGGGAGGCGAGCTACGTTGAAACGGACAGTGCCAATGAACTCGTCTCATTGAGATCTATTGATTTTGTCCGGCTTGTCAAGTTAACGCGCGCCCTCGCTTTTCTTGTCTTTTTCTTGCGCGTCCCAGTTAGAAGGGGGGGTCTGGGGGTTCTCCCCCAGAGAGAAAAATAGAGGATAGTATGTGTAGAAAGTGCCCTTTTCCTCCTCTTTTTCCTCCCTTTCCCCTGGTGGGGAGGAGGTGGGGATCCCCCATTTTTGGGTCTGGGTTCGATGGATAGGGGTTGAGTGGTAGTGTGTTTGGAGAGTGGTTGGAGAGTGTATCCCCGCAGGGTGTAAGCCCCGCAGGGGAGTTGATGGGGAGTAGTAGAGAGAGATAGATTCATTCCCTCTCTTCTTCCTCCTCTCCTCTCCTTTCCCCTCCTCTCTCCTTCTCTTCCACACACCACCCTATCCTCAAGTCCCTTCCGACCCAAGAAGAGACTTCCATTCCACTCACTATCCTTCTCTCCTCCTCCAAAGCTGTTTGTTCTCCATCATCGCATCTCCGATGTTGTGTTTCTCACAGTCGATTCATTCCCGATGTCTGCTCAATGGATAGTAAGACCACCCTTACTCATTCCATGGTTTCATCGTGAATGGATCGGCCCATCGTTGATGGTAGGTGGAGGGTCCATATCAATGGAGAGGGAGGAATGATGGTGAGTGTTGATTTGATTGCGATGGTCACGAGTGAAGCGAGTGATGGTCACGAGCGAAGGTTACGAGCGAAGCGAGTAATGGTCGTGTTCAATGACACTCCTATGGAGGAAGGTTCTGGAGTGTTCTTCCTCACTGCTCACTTCGTCATCCCTGTGATCTCAATCTTATGGAGGAAGGTTCTGGAGTGTTCTTCCTCACCCTGCTCACTTCGTCATCCCTGTGATCTCACTCTTATGGAGGAAGGTTCTGGAGTGTTCTTCCTCACACTGCTCACTTCGTCATCCATGTGTCCTCACTCACTTCGTCATCCCTGTGTTCTCACTCACTTCGTTATCCCTGTGTTCTCACACCCATGACTTGTCTTCTCACCCATCTCATCGTTATCCCTGACTTCTCTCTCGAGTCATCTCACCCAAGTCATCCCTGACTACTCACTCCCATCACTCGTGTTACCACTCATCCCA
>ENA-ORNO01001408-ORNO01001408.1-human-gut-metagenome-genome-assembly--contig:-NODE-1408-length-11002-cov-3.034621_pt1 | contig 11002 bp, 10 predicted proteins | sample MGYA00242117_ERZ509026 | MGnify/ENA primary metagenome ERZ509026 (study PRJEB26280, sample SAMEA2338710) | human gut metagenome | biome: human gut; feature: human-associated habitat; material: faeces... | reverse complement strand
ACACCGATGACATACAGCAGATTCCACCATTTGCCGGAGCCCATTTCATCCACCGACTGCCGGATATCTATCTCGTTGACTAAAGGCATATTGATGGAATAGATGGCTACATTATGTGTATGGTCATTTTGTATTTTTTGCTTGCAAATATACACTGTTTTGTTCGAGTTTACCAAATGGATTCTATTTGATTTTTTCGTTCCTCTACTATAAAGTTGAAAAGTATGAGGATATCTGCCACCTGTAACAAAACAGATACCTTCATACTTTTTCAAACTTATGGTAGAGAAGTTATGGTTGTTTCCTCTCTCTTTTAGTAGAGATTAGGGATTATTTCTTCTTTTCCTCTTTTTTCTCCTCAGTTTTTTCTTCCGTTTTGTTTTCTGGATGAATAATTCCCTTTACAGTTTCACCGATAGGCAGTTTATCCAATACACCGAGACTAGGCGCAACCGTTTTCACTAATGTATTCAGGAAGTTGCTTGTACTCCCGTTTCCTCCATCGAATACAGTGATGTTTCCTAAGTTCATGTGCTCGAATGCCTTCACCTGTTCTCCGGCGATTTCCTTCCACTGGTCTACCATCTTATACTGGATGGCGATAGCCGGATTGGATTCCGCGGCACGTACCATGGCCTCAAAACCTTCAGCCTCGGCAAGCAATGATTTCTTCTTACCTTCAGCTTCAGCTTCCAGTTTCATCCGGATAGCTTTTGCTTCAGCTTCAGCCTGCGCCAGAGTAGCCTTTGCACGAGCTTCCGCCTCACGGGTAATCTTCTCGGCAACAGCATCAGCCTGAAGAATGGCTTCCTGTTTTGCAACCTCAGCAGGCACAATCTTTTCAGCTTTCAAAGAAGACTCCACCTTGCGTGCTTTAGCTTCTTCCACTTCCTTCTGTGCTATTTCACGGGCAGTCTGCACGGCAGCTTCCGAACGTGCTTCAGCTTCACCGGCCTGCTTGTCAGCATTGGCGCGAGTCACAGCCAGTTCAGCGTCAGACTGTGCCACAGCTTTCTGAGCTTCATTTCGTCCGATAGCAGCTTTCTTTCCGGCTTCTGCCTGTTTGATTTCCATGTCGGAGTTCAATTCGGCAATGCGGCTTTCCTTCTCGGTATTGGCCTGTTCAATTTTGATATTCTTTTCGGCTTCCGCCTTTGCCACCTGTGATTCTTTTTCAGCATTGGCAATGGCTACCTGTGAGATTCTATCCTTATCCGCATTAGCCACAGAGATTTCCTGCAACTTCTTCGTCTCAGCAATGGCGATATCCTGGTCTTTGCGTGTTTCGGCAACTTTCGTTTCACGCTCCTTTATCTGGTTGGCAATCTTGATGGCACCCAGTTTCTCCTGTTCTTCTATATTTGCCTGAGCCTCATTCAACGCCTTACTTTCAGCTTCCTTACCCAAGTTGACAATATAATTGGCAGCATCACGGATATCACTGATATTGATGTTCATCAGATACAAACCGAATTTACGGAGTTCCGTATCGATGTTGTCCTTTACTTTGGAAAGGAATTTGTCACGGTCGGAGTTCAACTCTTCAATCGTCATATCGGCAATAACCAGACGCATCTGGCCGTATACAACATCCGTAATCAGATTCTGCTTATCATCTATTGATAGCCCCAACATACGTTCGGCGGCATTCTGCATGACGTCGTGATCAGTACTGATAGCTACAGTAATAGTAGTCGGCACATCCACACGGATATTTTGAGCAGACAAAGCTCCGGTTAGTTTACAGTCTATCTGCATCGGCTTCATGGACAGGAATTCGTAACCCTGAATAATCGGCCATACAAACGCGGCACCACCATGATACAACTTGGCAGACTTCTTATCACCGCCCGTTTTACCATATACTACCAGTACTTCGTCACTTTTACATTTCCGGTAACGGGAAAGGATACCAATGAAGGTAAGCAAAATAACCGCCACGAGTATGGCGGCCATAATCATCATTTCTTGTGTCATAAATCTATGTTTTTGAGTTTCGTTTTTATTGAATATACAGTGTTCCTTCCTTGTAAGTCATGATAATGGTTTTGTCGCCCGTCTGATAAGACTTACTTGCTTCTGATATTACATCTATCTCGCGCATGGCTCCATCGCGACTCACCTGTACAGTATATCTGCCATCCCCCTGTTTAAAGTAGATGGTACATTCGCGCCCTACAAGCTGTTCCGTCTTTTCCGTCTTATTCACCTGCTGCAACTGATAGGCTTTCTTATAGAGAAACCACACGGCAAATACGAAAAACAGACCAATCAGAATGGCAACGACATAACTCTGAATGTCAGTATTTCCAATCAGATACATGTACCAGCCGAAACCGATACCGAAATGTGTCAGTCCCTTAAAAGACACCATGCTGCTGATGTCGGCATCCACGTCTACATCCGCATCAATGTCTCCGAAGAAGATGGAAAGGATAAACTGTATCACAAAAATACCAGTTGTGACTACGGCGATAATCAGAAATATGTTACTGCTCATAAGAATTTGAGTTATTGTGGTTTACGATATATTTAGATATATTATTCCAAATATACACATTTGCAGAACATGCGCAAAGAAACCGTTCTCTATTTAACAAAATTTTCTTGAAGGGGAACACAACATTACACAAAGATATTTGTTATGTTTGCGGACGCTACAATGAAACATCTGCACTATATATTCTTGTTTATGTGCCTCGCATTAGGAATGTCCGCCATTCTACAAGAGGAACAGCCGGCACTTCGGATGCTTACCGAAGCCTCGACAGATGCTTCTGTCATTCCTGCCCAAACGGGATGTTTCATCTCAATGTCAACCGATTACTTCTCGACCATTGCCCACCGCCCCTTCTTCAACGATGAAAATAATGAGCGTAAAATCAATGGTGTCCTTTTCCAGGAGAATTTCTACAATCAGGCCAGTGCTCCCTCAAAACTGCTGAAACTAAAGATCCATCCATCTGTAGAACAGATGCAACGTATATTTTCCACCCACTTACCGGTGGAACAGAATGCCAGTCTTTCTTTCACTCCCAGCGCTATCCGTTATTCTTACGGGTACTACGTCTACGAGCTGAAACATATTCTGATTTAACGCCGCCACCTTACTTATTACCAACCATTTTCCGGAGGTATGCCATTGGCGTGTCTTTGGTCAGTCTATTGTTTATTCACTTCTAAATTAATGCAATAACTATGCTCGATTTATTAATAGCCACCCTCGAAATGATGGGGCTTACATTCGTAATCGGCTTCTTCGTGGCCTTCATCATCAAAATGATTGCCATTGCCGCCGACTCATTCGACTTCTACAGCTCACATCAGAAAGAGCTGCTTCGCCTGCGACGTCTGCGCAAACTGCGCCAGAAGGTAGAACTCATGATACGGGACATCCCCATGGAAGATAACGGACTTCTCGATGACAAACGCGAAGAGTTCAGCCGGGGAGTAAACCGGGAACTCACCGACTATCACGGATATTACCACGGAGTAAGCACCGGAGTGTCCAAAACCAACCTGGTAGATTACTACTACCCCGAAGATACACACATGATGTACCTGAATCAACAAGAAGAGATGCTATATCAAAAAAACAAGAAACACTCCGGCAAATCAGCCGATAAAACCAAATAAGAAACAGTATGGAAAATATAGATTTCGCAACCCTGTTCCAAGGTTTTGGAACGATGATGGAAAGTGGCTACCTGCTCGCGTCAGCCCGTGTATTTTTAATCCTTTTAGGTTTGCTGCTTATATATCTGGGCTGGAAAGGAGTGCTCGAACCTATGGTAATGATTCCGATGGGACTGGGTATGGTCGCCATCAATTGTGGAACACTTTTTATGCCGGACGGCACATTGGGCAACCTCTTTCTCGACCCGATGCTTTCGGACACGGACGACCTGATGAATACGATGCAGATAGACTTTCTGCAACCTGTCTATACGCTCACCTTCAGCAACGGATTGATAGCCTGCTTTGTGTTTATGGGTATAGGCACATTGCTGGATGTAGGCTTTCTGTTGCAGAAACCTTTCGTCAGTCTTTTCCTGGCTCTATGCGCCGAACTGGGTACTTTCCTGACTATCCCCGTAGCCTCGGCTCTGGGACTGACCTTGCAGGAAAGTGCTTCCGTAGCCATGGTAGGCGGTGCAGACGGTCCTATGGTTCTGTTCACGTCACTGGCTCTTGCCAAACATTTGTTTGTACCTATCACCGTAGTGGCTTACCTGTATCTCGGACTGACCTATGGCGGTTACCCGTATCTGGTGAAACTCCTGGTTCCGAAACGCCTGCGTGCCATCAAGATGACTTCAAAGAAAGCTCCCAAGAATTATGATGCCAAAGTGAAACTGGCATTCTCGGCCGTACTGTGTGCGGTGCTGTGTTTCCTGTTCCCGGTAGCTTCACCGCTGTTCTTCTCCCTCTTCCTGGGAGTGGCTGTACGTGAATCGGGTATGAAGCATATCTATGATTTCGTCAGTGGTCCGCTGCTTTACGGTTCTACATTTATGTTGGGCGTATTGCTGGGTGTGCTTTGTGACGCGCACTTGTTACTCGATCCGAAGATTCTGAAACTGCTAGTATTGGGTATAGTGGCATTATTGCTTTCCGGTATCGGCGGCATCATGGGTGGATACATCATGTACTTTATCAAGAAAGGAAATTATAATCCGGTGATCGGAATTGCCGCCGTCAGTTGTGTACCCACTACGGCTAAAGTGGCTCAGAAGTTGGTGAGCAAAGATAATCCGGACTCGTTTATCCTGGGAGATGCCTTGGGAGCGAATATTTCCGGGGTTATCACTTCGGCCATTATTACGGGTATTTATATTACGATTATCCCATATCTTTAAAGAGGTGAGGGAAAGTTGAACAGAGAGCAACTTGTTCATTTCGGACGGGTTATGAACTAAATGATAAATAATCTTTTAGACGCAGATGACACGGATGACGCGGATCTTTTTTTATAGCGCAGCCTTTTAAATCCGCGTTATCCGTGTCATCCGCGTCTAAAAAATAACATACCGAATGGCGCTAATCACTTATCACCAAACACTAATCACTTTTGTTCTTTTCTTACCGTTTTGAACTAATTTCACCAACAGTTTAGTCCAATACTGTCACCTTTTTGATCTTCACATCCTCTTCCGGGCGGTCGCTACGATCCGTTTTTACCTGTTGTATCTTATCTACTATATCCATGCCTTCGATCACTTCGCCGAACACAGTATATTCACCATCCAAGTGCGGAGTACCACCTACCGTAGTATAAGCCTTCACCTGTTCCGGTGTAAAGTGGAATTCCGGTTGTTTGGCAACTTCCGCCTCAGCCTGTGCAAACAAGCTATCCTGCAAGTTCATCAGACCATCCTGGTCATTTTCCTTACGCATCTTATAGATTTCCTTCATGTGCTTCTGTGCCAAAGCATTGAACACAGTGGTCAGACGATTCTGGTTCATCTGGTTCTCCATCCCCAACAACGTAGTATCATTATACACTTTACCCGTCACAATGTAGAACTGGCAACCCGATGATTCCTTCTTCGGATTCACATTGTCACCCTGACGCGCAGCCGACAATGCACCTTTCTTATGAAAATACTTCGGATAAACAAACTCAGCCGGAATAGTATAACCTACATCACCTGCACCCAGCATCTTGCCTTTCGGAGCATTCTTTGACTCAGGGTCGCCTGCCTGTATCATAAAATCCTTGATGACACGGTGGAACAATGTACCTTCGTATGTACCCTCTTCCGCCAGTTTGATGAAGTTATCACGATGTTGCGGTGTCTCATTATACAGTTTCACGATAATGTCACCCGCAGTTGTTTCAATCTTCAATTTAGTTTCCTGATCCATGTTTCTATCTTTCTTTTGTCCCGATTGGCAGGCTGTAACGCTGCAAATCAGTATGGTTAATAATACGGTGAAATTCCTCTTCATAACGCTTTTTATTTAAATTAAGTTTGCAAATATACGATTTTCAGACAAAACGGTTTACCTTTGTGTCTTAAAAGAGACAAAAGATAAGGCAATGAAATCCATACTCATCGTTGAAGACGACATTACTTACGGTATGATGCTGAAGACCTGGTTAGGCAAAAAAGGCTTTCAGGTAGCTTCCGTCAGCAGTATCGCCCGCGCCCAGAAACATTTGGAAACGGAGGGTGCCGACTTGATTTTGTCCGACCTGCGTCTGCCCGACAAGGACGGCATCGACCTGTTGAAGTGGTTGGGAGAGCAAGGTCTGTCCATTCCACTCATCATGATGACGGGATATGCCGATATACAGTCTGCCGTGCAAGCCATGAAGCTGGGGGCTTGCGATTACGTTGCCAAGCCGGTAAATCCCGATGAGCTGTTAAAGAAAATAACCGAAGCGCTGAACGCATCATCCGACGCATCGAAACAGACGATGCAATCGCTCCAAACAGACCATGCGTTTACCCCAAACAGACCATCTGTTCCGTCTAAACAGACCATCTGTTCCGATGAGACTAAAAATCAGCCTCAAAAGGGTGCAGAAAGCGGTTCTTTTTCGTCCGATTACCTCGAAGGAGAAAGTGACGCCGCCAAACAGCTTTATAATTATGTAAAACTTGTTTCCCCTACCAACATGTCCGTACTCATCAACGGGGCCAGCGGTACGGGTAAAGAATACGTAGCCCATCGCATCCATCAACTCAGTAAACGCGCCAATCAGCCGTTTGTTGCCATCGATTGCGGTTCCATCCCCAAGGAGCTTGCCGCTTCCGAGTTTTTCGGCCACGTGAAAGGGGCTTTTACAGGAGCATTGACCGACAAGACAGGCGCTTTTGTCGCTGCCAATGGTGGCACTATCTTCCTGGACGAAATAGGAAACCTCAGCTACGAGGTACAGGTACAGTTACTCCGCGCGTTGCAAGAGCGTAAAATACGTCCGGTAGGTTCCAATAAGGAGATACAGGTGGATGTGCGATTGGTATCCGCCACCAACGAAAATCTGGAGCAAGCCATTGAAAAAGGAACGTTCCGCGAAGACCTGTTCCACCGCATCAACGAATTTACGCTGCGCATGCCTCAACTGAAAGATCGTCGCGAAGATATTCTTCTCTTTTCCAACTTCTTCCTCGACCAGGCAAACCGGGAACTTGACAAACATCTTATCGGCTTTGATGAAAAGGCTTCCAGAGCATTATTGGAGTACCAATGGCCGGGAAATTTACGGCAAATGAAGAATATCGTCCGTCGTGCCACATTGCTGGCGCAGGATAAATTCATCACGCTTAATGAATTGAGCGAGTTGCAGAATCAAGCTCCTGCGCATATCGGCATGCCGCTTCGGAATGAAGAAGCCGAAAAGCAACAGATCATCGAGGCATTGAAACAGACCGGATATAATAAAAGCCGTGCCGCCCAACTGCTTGGCATAGACAGGAAAACGCTATATAATAAGCTTAAACTTTACGAGATAGAGTTATAAATGTAGAATAATTCCACACTCTTTTCCACACTTTCTACATATTTCCACACTTTTCCACAGATTATCACAAATCACATTTCGCAGATAGTCGATTAATTATCAGGATATTGACAATTCATTATTCATTCTGGCACAGCGTTTGATACATATAAAGAGTAAGCGTCAAGCTCCCTAAACGAACAAGACACTTAAACCTAACTATCATTATATATCAACCGTATTAAAAAGCAAATGAGTTATGAAAAAATTAGTATTAGTAGCAGCCCTGTTTATGTTTGTTTGTGGCGGATCGTTCTTGGCCCAAGCAAAGGCTCCGGTAGAACAACCAAGTAAGACAACAACATTGTCTAACGACACTGTAATAGCGGATACTTTGCAGAAGGCTGAGAACGTCCAAGACACAGCAAAGGTGGCCGAATAATAGTAAGCACACTACAAAAAAAAGCCTTTCCCTACTTGTCTATTCCGGGGAAAGGCTTTTTTTTAGTTGATAGTTGATAGATGATAGTTACTATGCAGCATAACAGCACAGCTAACTATTAACTATTAACTGTCAACTATCAACTATCAACTTACCAGTGTCGTTCAGGATAGAGGTCATTCCACCATGCCGGACTATCTTGCAACCAACGTGCAAACCACGCCATGGTGGCAGCATGCCACAATTCACGCTTGGGATAATCACTGATGAAATGGTTTTCACCATCTACCGTAATAAATTCAACTGTTTTGCCCAGTATCTTCAAAGCATTGTACAACTGGATGCTTTCACCGATAGGTACATTCGTATCTGCTGTGCCGTGCAACAGCAACAATGGAGTATTGATTTTATCGGCATTGAACAACGAACCGTGCTTGGTAAACAAATCAGGGTTGCTCCACGGATAACTTTCGGCAGCGGCAACGGCATTGTAGGAATATCCCCAGTAGCCTTCACCCCAATAGCTCGTGACATTGCTGATGCCGGCATGCGAAACGGCAGCGGCAAAGATATCGGTCTTTGTCTGTAGATATTGCGTCATGAAACCACCGTAGGACGCACCGATACAACCAATACGCTTCTCATTGACAAACGGATGGGCGGCACAGAACTTCTTCGTTCCTTCAATAATTTCATCGGCAGTACGTTCACCCCAGGCATTGACATGGCGGGCGGAGAATTCTTGACCATATCCGATGGCGCCACTAGGCTGAATTACATATACCACATAGTCGCGAGAAGCGAACAGTTGTGCACAGTAAGGAGAAGTGATGCCGCGCGTAGTAGGCGTCGTTCCACCATAGTAGTAAACGATGAGCGGATATTTCTTATTCGGGTCGAATGAAGGAGGCAGGCAAATCATACCTTTAATCTGCGTACCGTCGGCAGCCGTAAAGTTCCATTCTTCCATCTTTCCCAATTCAATCTTATCCAACGTCACTTTCATCGGATTGGCAATGAGGGTAGAAGTTTTCTTCTTTCCATCATACATATAAGCTACACCGCTACTGGTATTACCTCCACCGACGTATGCGGCTATCAACGGGTTATCTTTTGCCAACGTGAAAGAACCGATGACATCTTCCTCCAACGGCAACATCTCGAAACGTCTTGTCTTCGGAGTATAACGGTAGATGTGGCGGCAATCTTCGTCGGTGGTATTAAAGTAGATACAACCGTCGGTGCGGTTCCATTCCAGGAAGTCTACCGTGGGGTTGAAATCACGGGTGATGGGATCGATATTTCTTGTTGCCAAGTCCATAATGAAAGCCTGGGTGTCGAAATCATTGGCAATGGGATGCGGCGCACAGTTCTTACCGATTCCGTTGAATGCGGAAGGACTGGCGGTGAGCAACAGTTGTTTGCCGTCCGGAGAATAAGACGCCCCACCGGCGTATGGTTCCCAGGAAACAAGAGTATCAACTTTTAATGTTGCCAAATCAATTTCAAAAATGGATGAAAGCGAGAAAGGACATTTAGTGATATTGGATTTGCCAGTAGAGCATAACAATTTCTTGCCGTCAGGCGAAATATCATTCAGATATACGCTGTGGCTACCGTATGTCAGGCGTTCAGAAAGTCCTGTAGCAGGGTCATACTTTATCAGATAACTGCGGTTGCGTGAACCGGGGATACGGTCGTTAGGATGCAGGATACGTTTCAACGGTCCGCTCACTTTTTCTCCTTCATCACTGGAAGAGTAAATCAGATAATCTTCCGTAGGCGACCAGCTAAAGCCCCCCTCAGGAACGTTTTTCAATGCCACTTCTTCGCGCATCGTCATGGGGTCCAGTACTACCAAGTCGTTCTGCTGCTCGCCTGTCACCGTATAGTACAGTTTATTGCTGCGAGGCATCCAGCGAGCATTAGTCGGGATATTCGGATGAATCACTTTTCCGGTTTTTACCTCAGTCAGTTCCTGCCAAGTCCGTGAACGTTTCGTAGAATAGTTATCCCAGTAATACGTCAACAGATACTTACCATTCGGAGACAGGGATACGAAATATACTTTCGAGCCGAATGCGGTGTTATAGAGTGAAAGACGACGCTGCAAACCGGGTGCCAGTTGGCAACCTACTTCCGCAAAGTCTTTCTCTTTTTCAAATTCGCATTTCAGGACCGGTTGTGCCTTGTCATCTGCCGAAGAAAGCAGTTTAATGACAATCTCATAATCGGCTTCAGGCTCCAGACGGAGACTTACCGCTGTAGGACGAACTTGCGACAGGCTATCTTCAGCAGTGGTTTTCGTCTGCTTGGACTCACCATTTACAAATACTTCAAATCGTGCCGGAGAATACACTTTCAGCGTACCTTTCATAAAGTGCTCCGCACGCAGGTTGGTAGCAAACAGATAGAAGAGGTTGTCTTTATCAGCCTTCGCCACAGTTACATATCCTGCGGTATCAGCCGACATGGTTTCATACGAACGTCCGTCAAAATCAAGGCTGATTTTCGTCTTCAGCAGGTCGTCTGAGACAAATTTCTTTCCTACAAAGTTAATACTGTCACCCTGGATAGGAGTACGTACCACTACGGCAGGGCGCACGTAGTACTCAGTCACTTTTTGTTGTGCATGGGCTGCCAAACCTACCAAAAGGAGCAAGCCCGATAAAATCGTATTTTTTTTCATTGACGGTTAGTTACAATAAGGTTATTCAGATTGTTTCAAATAAAATCAGATTGTTTCAAATCCATTCCATAGATTACCGGAAGGTACGGGTGCTTCCACCTCAATCACTTCCTTGGACACCGGATGCACAAAACGAATGAAACGTGCATGAAGGCAGATACTGCCATCCGGATTGGAACGAGGAGAGCCGTACTTCAAATCTCCCTTAATGGGACATCCCATCTTTGCCAACTGGCAACGTATCTGGTGATGGCGTCCGGTTCTCAAATCTATTTCCAATAAATAATAGTTTTGCGACTTTCCGATGAGACGGTAATGCAAGATGGCTTTTTTACTACCTGCTACCTCTTTATCGTACGCGTAACTTTTATTCTGTTTCTCGTTGCGGACTAAATAGTTTACCAATTCCCCTTCTTGCTCC
>ENA-ORNO01001401-ORNO01001401.1-human-gut-metagenome-genome-assembly--contig:-NODE-1401-length-11067-cov-2.812477_pt1 | contig 11067 bp, 9 predicted proteins | sample MGYA00242117_ERZ509026 | MGnify/ENA primary metagenome ERZ509026 (study PRJEB26280, sample SAMEA2338710) | human gut metagenome | biome: human gut; feature: human-associated habitat; material: faeces... | reverse complement strand
GGAGCTGACTATGAAGGTTTCGAGGCTATCATCGACCAATATGGAAGCACGGACGCCGGAAACTTGGCGAAAGCTTACGCAGGTATCTGCTACTACAAGATGGGCGATACGCAGAAAGCGATCGATTTATTGAAATCTTTCAGCGGAAAGGACCAAATGGTATCTCCGGCGGTTACAGGCTTGATCGGTGATTGCTACGTGAACATGGGTAATACGAAAGAAGGCATCAGCTATTTCGAGAAAGCCGCTAAGGTATCCGACAATGCGGTTTTCAGTCCCATCTATTTGAAAAAGGCTGCCGCGGCTTATGAGAAAGTGGGTAACAACGAAGCTGCCGTGAAACTCTATCAGGAGATTAAGGACAAATATCCTACCTCCAACGATGCTCGTGGAATAGAACGTTACATCGAGCGTGCCCAAAACAAGTAATTAAGAAATTCAATCATATCGGTAAGGCCGTCTCTCATTTCGAAAGGCGGCCTTATTTCAAAAAGAGAAACCGAATATATGGCAACTGCTTATCACAATTTATCGTCTTATGACGCCGATACTATGCCCGATGCTTCGGGCATGAAAGTGGCTATCGCCGCCGCCGAATGGAATGCCGAGATTACCGATGCTCTATTGAAAGGAGCTGTCGATACCCTGCTCCGTAACGGGGTGAAGGAGGAGAATATCTATGTGGCCCGTGTGCCGGGAACTGTCGAGCTGACTTTTGCCTCGCAGCAGATGGCCGAGTTTTACCAGCCCGATGCCGTGATTGCCATCGGTTGTGTCGTGCGGGGAGATACGCCTCATTTCGACTATGTTTGTCAAAGTGTCACACAAGGTATTACACATCTCAATACCCTGTTCGGGATACCCTTCATCTTCGGGGTGTTGACGACCGATACCATGCAACAGGCAAAGGATCGGGCCAGAGGAAAATTGGGCAATAAAGGCGACGAAGCGGCAGTGACGGCAATAAAAATGCACGATTTCGTTTGTAAATTAAAATAAGAGTGCTATCTTTGCACTCGCTTTAAGGGCAAATACCAGAGTGGCCAAATGGGGCAGACTGTAAATCTGCTGGCTTACGCCTTCGGTGGTTCGAATCCATCTTTGCCCACAAAAAATGCGGAAGTAGCTCAGTTGATAGAGCATCAGCCTTCCAAGCTGAGGGTCGCGAGTTTGAGCCTCGTCTTCCGCTCTATAAAGAGAGGGTACATCGCTTCGATGTACCCTCTCTTTTTTATTTCTTTTCTGTCGATTAAAGTACCGGTTATGCAGCAAGCCAGAACTATTCCCTTACTCCCTTGCCGTGTCCCGTAGCATTGCGGGGTGTTTTGCCATGCAAAATATAGGGGAGGTGTCACGAAGTGACGGAGGGGTTGAAAACTCCATCACATCAGTCTGTTTATATCGGACATATCTTTTCTCCCCCTATCGTGTACCGTAGCATTACGGGGTACTCTGTGTAACTTCACGTAAAGAAATGGAAATAGATGACAAGCGTTATAAATATATATACGATCCAAGCGATAACGGTGTAGAACAACTCCCAGTTGGCATACGGTTCGTTGTGGGCTCTGCACCAACGTCGATGGGAGATTAGCCCCCACAGCGGTATGGCAAACAAGGCTATCGACAGCCCGATGAGCCTCTTGATGCCTACGACGAAACAAAGCCCCGCAAGCCATGTTTCCACGAACGCGATTAGCTCGATGTATTTCAAGCGGATAACCGATTTGCTTTTCTTTTTCATGATGCGGCAACTAAATTATGAACAGTCCAATAAGTAAATATACACCAATAAAGCAGATAAAGAATCCACCACGGCACAAATAAATATTCGTCTTTTTTCTTGCACCGAAAGGGATAATAGACCAATTGGCCGAACAGTATCGCACAGGCTGTCAGTCCTATCCACGCTACTGCTGTACCCAAATCGCTCATGAGCATCAAGATGAAACAAATAGAGATATTAGTTTCCACTTGTTTTTCGTATTTATTTAATTCGAACATATGTTGCTGATATGAACTCTTGTTAATAGTAATTTTAGTCGATAGCTTATGAATGGCCTTAGTGTCTATTTGGTTAATCCTAAACAGCCCATGCTAAGGATAAATATCCTCCGATATATCTTAGAAGTTGTTTTAAATTTATTGAGAAATAATATTATCATTTCAAGCAGGTATGTTCCGGCCATATTGAGCCCCTGTCTCGCATCTTGAATCCCTTGATTTTTGTCAATAGCCCGCTATTGACTGCATATCTCGGACTCCAATCTGCTTCAACATAGGTCTCAATCTGTCTCGGAATAAATTTAAAACAGCTTCTTATAATATATTGAATGATTTCGGCTGTTTGTTTTCATGGTTTTATGATTTATAGATTAACGTTTGCAAGATAAATAAAAAAATAAATTTTGCAATATTTTAACCGGTTCTTCTATCTTGTTTTTGTATCATCATGCCATAAATGAGTGTGTGACTTGTTTTTACTTTGTCGAAAAAAACAATGGAAACACAAGAACAAAAAATGGTGGAACAGCTGTCGATACGCCGTATGGAGATAGAGATGTTGAGGTGTGAAGTATTGTTCCGGTACTACGAACGGTTGCTCGGTTTAGATGTGATAAACGATCGTGACGAGGTGAAGAGTATCATGACTTGTATCAACACGCTCGAACGCTATGCCCGCAAATATGAAAAGAAGTTCGAGGAGTTGTTTGCGAATCAAAAAGAGGCTATGCCCGAAGTTGCTGTGTCGGAGTCGGACTCTCCGAAAGAGGCGAATCGGGTGGCGGACATCGATATGGACAGGGAGGAATGCGAATTGCCGGATATAGAAGACCGTGAGCAGTCGCAAGTCCCGCTTGTCGCACCTGCTTCTCTTTTGCGAAACAATCAGGAGCGTTCAGACCTTTCGACGATAAATCATGTTTCGCATCGGGCGGTCGATCCCATTGTCAAGCTGAAAAAACAATCTTCTAAAAAAGTTCGTCGAAAGAGATAGCCACCAAAGACGTCGATAGGCATATAGAATGCCGTTTGAAAAACAAGAGACTCTCGGCGGCGATTAAACGAGCTTTTTTCTTCTTTTCACTTCGGCTTTTAATTTGTTCAGCCATTTGTCGTAGGTCGATTCCTTCAAAAGCATAGTATGGGAGGTTTGTTTTTGATTGACCTCGTTTTTGCGGGTAACGGTCAGTTCGTTCCGGTAAAGAGAGAGCTTTACTTCCGTACGTTTGTCGGAAAGCGGTAGAATGAGGAATACGGCTTCGGTCGATTCCCTTTCGGTAGCTGTACCGAAGGTTTTTAAATTCCTTTCTACATCGTCCCGCTCGGTGTGTCGTGTACCTCGTATGATTCCGCTCTCTTTGTCGGCTTGCACGATAGTGAACTGCTCGGCTTGTAGAAGCGATAAGGTCGAATAAAATACCATGTCGTGGTTTTCGTCGAAATATTCCGATGTAATTCGGGTAACATCGTCGGAAGATAGTTCTTTGAATAAACTGCAAGAGGGGAGAAACAGGAGCGAAACGAGTAAGGACAGTCTGGATAATCGACTCATAAAATGTTTATTTATGAATATATCCCGGAATGACTTCCGGGATATATTCGACAATTTTAGTATTGTTTGATGGCTTTCTCAAAGTTAGCGTTTTTATCCAAAGGAATTAAGCTGAATCCGTAAGAAATTTTTCCGGGAGCTAAATTGATTTGGTATTCCTCATGAGGCTGAGCGCCCCAAGAGTGGTCGCCTCCGACTCCCATCATACGGTAATCAATGAACAGGTCGACCAGTTCGGCCGGCTTGGGATCGCAGTTGTGACGTTGTTGGGGATTTTCGGGACGCTGACGACCGTCGTCACGATGGTCTCCGCTATCGAACGATTCGAGGGGATAGTTCGAAACATTGAATTCCAACAAGCTGTCGGCGACGATTAGCAAAGCATTCTTTTTGCCTGTAAGAGCAAACCAGCTCACATCGGTGCGATGGTTGTTTTCTTGCGGACGTACATACGGCTCGTAAAGGTCGGCTATGTTGGCTTCGTATCGCCCGATAAAACAACTGGTACGACGGTCTATATAGTTTTCCCACGGTCCTCGGCCATAGTATTCCAACCGGGTGAATGAGTCGGGTAACTGCATACGCAATCCTACGCGGGGAATCATGGGCGTTTGGGGGTCGGATACCTCGAACGTGTTGTCTACCTTGATAACTCCGTTACCGAATATCGTATAGGAGATTTCCCATTCCGACCGGGTTTGTGGGTAAAGGTATCGGCAAACGACACGAACGTTATCGTTCTCTTTTTTATCGACGGAGAACGAACGGGCGACAGGGGGCTGTTGGGAGGCCTCTTTCCATTTGCCTAATAGCTTGGGTGAGTTATAGCCGTAGTCGTTGTCTAACGGGGCTCTCCAAAAAGCGGGGCGAAGTCCGAATCCGTCGAGGATATATTCGGTCCCTTTGTACCGGTACGAGGTGATCAATCCGCTATTTTTGTCGAATGTAACACTGAAATTCTTACCGGAGAAAATCGTCTCGTCTCCATTATCGGTTTGTGAGACGACTCCTTGATTGGGTTTTGCAACTGGCTTGACGGCCGGTTTGACCGAGATTTGTTCGCGTGCTACGACATAACCTTGCGGAAGGAAAGGTTCCGCTTTTTTCTGTCTGGCCTCGAATTCGATTTGATAGTCTACGGTTTCTTTATCCATATTCGGCAATCCGTTCAATGCAACCGTGCATTTTTGACGCGGACGCAACGAGACGGTGAATTTCCCGGTTTTCAATACTTTCCCGTTCCCTTTTACCGCATAAGCGAAATCGTATTTGTCGAGGTCTGTGAAGAAAAATTCGTTTTGAACGTCGATTGTTCCTTTCGTTCGGTCGAAGTTCTTGAATTTGATATTTTGATAAACCTTGCCCATTTCAATGGTCTGCGGTTTTATTTTCCGGTCGGGATATACGATACCATTGATACAGAAATCTCCATCGGAGGGAGTTCCGGTATCTCCGTAATCCCCGCCGTAAGCCCAGAATTTTTCGCTTTTTTCATTTGTCTTTTCGAGTCCTTGATCTACCCAGTCCCATATACAGCCACCTTGAAGAAGATCGTATTTTTCGATGATATCCCAATAATCTTGGAAGTTTCCTAAACTGTTCCCCATAGCGTGGGCATATTCACAGAGGATAAGAGGCCGATGCGATTTGGGGTTAAGAGCATATGCTTCGATTCCTTTCGGGGAAATATACATGGGGCAAACGATATCCGTATTCCATTCATGTTCGGCGCGTTCGTATTGAACCGGACGGGACGGATCCCGTTGTTTCAGCCACAAATAGGTTTCATAAAAACAGTAACCGTTCCCCGCCTCGTTCCCCAAAGACCATGTGATGATAGACGGGTGGTTTTTATCCCGTTCTACCATGTCTTTAAGACGGTCTAAATGAGCCGGTAAATAGAGAGGATTGTTACCGAGACTTCCTCCGGCTTGTAAGCTATACCCCATGCCATGAGTCTCGATGTTGGCTTCGTCGATGACATAGAATCCGTATTCGTCGCATAGTTCATAAAATCTTTTTTGTTGAGGATAGTGACAAGTGCGAACCGTATTTACATTGTATTTTTTCCAAAGCTCGAAATCTTTGAGCATGGTTTCTTCGGTTATGTAATGACCGGTAAGCGGGTCGTGCTCGTGTACGTTAACCCCCTTTACAAGGATAGGTTGCCCGTTGACTAACAGTTGTTTGTTCTTGATTTCGACGGTGCGGAACCCTATACGGGAAGGAATGCATTCTTCGATTTTCCCTGTTTCATCGGCAGTCGAAATAAGTAGTGTGTATAGATTCGGAGTCTCGGCGGTCCATGCTTTTACGTCGTTTATCGTTTCTGCAAAAGAGACGGATTGTGAACTGTTCTTGTCGAGTTTTATCGCTTTTTCCCCGTGGGCTACGGTTTGTTCGGCGTGGTCGATGAGTCGATACGAAACGGAAATGGAACGCGCCTTAACCTCGTCGTTTTGTACTTTTACATCGAGTTTGAATACCCCGTTCTTGAATGATGAGTCGAGAGGTGTTTGTACTTCGAAATCAGCGATTCGGGTTTGCGGCTGGGCATAGAGATATACGTCTCTTTCAAATCCGGTCAGCCTCCAAAAGTCCTGTCCCTCGAAATAATTGGCATCGGAGAATCTGTGCATTTGTACGGCTAAGGTATTTTCCCCGGGTTTTACGACAGGAGTTATATCGAATTGTACCGGAACTTTCCCTGCTTTCGACATACCTATGAATTCACCGTTCAGATAGAAGTAAGCAGCACCTTTTACCGCATCGGCGCTTAGAAAGATTCTTTTTCCTTTCCAGTTTGCGGGGAGGGCGAAATCCCGGCGGTATGTACCGGTCGGGTTCCACACTTCGGGAACCATAGGAGGATTGGGCTCTTGGAGATATTTGTCGAATCCCGGAGATACGAATTCATACCCTACATTTACATAGATAGGGTCGCCGAATCCTTGCAACTCCCAGTTACCGGGAACTTTTATCTCTTTCCAATCGGCGGTGTTAAAATCGGGCTCCATGAAATTCATGGGTCTTTCTTTGAATTTTTCGGTATAATGGAATTTCCATGTCCCGTTCAAAGGTAGGTAGAAACTTCCGTTCGCCTTGTCCTTGTTCAAAGCCGATGTCTCGTCGATGTAAGAGGTGAAACTGGCGTGAGGCGGCAGCTTGTTGATACTGAGTAATTGCGGGTCGGTAATTTCGGCAAATCGATTTTCTTGCTGTTGTCCGAAGATAGGTGCGGATAACAGGCAAGCGGCCGATAGAAATAGCACAATGTTCTTCATGTCGTTTATCGTTTTTATTTGTGAATAGTGTGTTATTTATTATAGACGGTCATTCACCTCGATATGAGGACGGAGATTGTCCGGTATTTTGTTTAAAAAATTTGCCGAAGAAAGATTGATTGGCAAAGTTCAGTTCTTCCGAAATTTCTTGGATACTTAGCGTCGTGGTTTTTAGGAGTTGCTTGGCGGCCATAATAACGACGTCGGAAATGATCTCGTGAGCGGTCTTGTGACTTAATTGCTTGATGACCGAGGATAAATGCTTGGGCGATATACAAAGTTTATCGGCATAAAAATCGACGCTGCGATTTTCTTTATAATGCTGGGTAAGCAAAGAGAGAAACCTCCATAGAATATCTTCTTTACGGGATATTTTCAATTTCTTGCGTTCTACCCGTATGGCAAACATTTGGTTTAACTCCAAGATGAAAGCAGAAATAAGAGAACGTATGATCGCATAGTCTACGTGGGCCTCGTATCTGTTTTGTATCAGACGAAAATAGCCTTCGATCACTATCGACTCATTTGCTGAAAGGGACGTATGCGGGTGTCTGGCGATATAGGTACTTAACGAGAAAATGGTTTCCAAGTCCAAAAAAGCATTTCTTTCTTTGGGCGAATGTTCTCTCATCGAGAGATAACGTGCCTGAAAGTCGCTGCTCGTTTTTATCGGTTTCCAAATCGTGTTGGGGTAGAGGAACGCGATACTACCGGGTTCGAGTACATATTCTGTAAAGTTCAGTTGCACGGTTTTACAACCTCGGGTACATAATACGATCGTAAGTTTGTCGGAAGATGTGAGTAATGTATTATCCTCGGAAGAGGAAGCGGGCCTTTCAAAAGAAAGTAGAAAATGTTCCTGCGTTTGCGGATTTAGATTCGTATCCGTAGATTTTGGAGGCATTTGCATATGGTATCCTTCATAAAGTCAATACGGACAAAGATAAAAATTTTATCTGAATCGGACAACCCGATATGGGCGATTCGCTCAAATTAATATTAAGAGTTTGAGAAATATAAAAGAAAGAGTTTTCTGAATTTCAGAAAACTCTTTTATGGTTTAATATAGTTTAACGAGTTCGGCGAACGGAGCGTACGGGGGCAGCAGATGATTTTTTTTGTTTCGGTTGTTTCTGCTTTTTTACTTTCGCCTCTTTTTGTTTTTTTGCCCGTGAAGAACGAGCGGTGCGGCTTTTCTCTTTCTTTTGTTTGTCATTGTCGAGCGTTTCTCCGTTTTCTTTTGCTTCTTTGGCCGCTTGCTCTTCTTTGGCTTTCGCTATTTCTTCGGGGGAGGGAACCCATAGATTTTCATTAAAGTTTTTCAGTTGTTTTTCTATGCTGTCTTGTGCTTGTTTCCGAATGGAGTCATTGGGATACATTTGCATGAGCGACTGGTTCCGCAGGTTTTGGGTTTTGTAGATTTCCCCTTCGTACATTCGCATTTGGAAGTAATCGTCGTAGTTGTATTGCTGTACGTTGTTTTCGTTGCTCGCCAAGATGTATTGGCGTGCGATGTAGGGGCGTATGTCGTTGTATTTAACCCAGAACATGGGGTATTTGACTGCTTCGCCTCCGAAGTCGCCCGTACGGTGAAGTACCGGGCAGATGGCCTCGATGGACGGTTTTACCTGCGAGGTGCGGCGGTCGAATATCCATTTTTCCAAGATATAGTAGGAGAGCACCTCGTTGGAGGGTATATCGCTTTCCTCTACCGTGAAGCGGGGATTCTTCTCGGAGTATCCTTTTGCCGGGGCATACAGGATATGGAAGCGGTCGAACATTTCTTTTACTTTGATGCGATATTCGTCGGTGAATATTTCTCGTCCGTCGAGGTATTCGTATGCCGGTATCTGGTTGTTTGCCAAAAGTTTCATGACAATTCTGAAAAGATTCTCCTGATTTTCGGTGGACTCTTCGGGATAATAGAGCGGCATGTTTTTCTCTTTGTTCAAGTCGATTTGTCGATAGATTACCCTCATCCACGGAATGTCGGCATCCGATGCATCCTGAGTGTCATAAAGCGATTGAGCCCGGACGCTGAGTTGGTTGTTTGTCTTTTTCGAGTCGTCGGTATCGCTTTTTTTGATTACTTGTGCATGACTCCCTATTGCCGACCATAGCAGGCAGAGGGTCAAACAGCTTTTTATCAGGGTATTCATATTTGCTGAATTATATTTCATATTGGCCTTAGTTTACAATTACTTCGATAGGTGACAGATCGCGTTCTATACCATCGGGGCCGACGGCGCGGACTCTCGATATATAGAACCGTTTTCCTCTCGATAATCTGCGGAACGAATCTTTCTGTCGTTGAGAGAAATTGGCTCCGTCGGAAACTTCGGGAATCGCATTTCCCATAGAGTCGAAAAAGACCGTTTCGAATCGCAGTACCCGATAGGTGACGTTCAATAGGTCGTCGTCGATTGCGGCTTGAATACCGGGCGTAGAAAGCAGTCGTGTTTTGGGGAAAGGTTTCCCTCCTTTGTATTTTTGTTCGTAACCGTTTGCATCTTTATAGGCGATGAATGGCATAGGGTCGGGGAGTTGCCGTACACGGAACTGGGTGTTGGCGACTGTTTGCGCCCGCCCGTCCATTGTGGCGGTTACGGTTATTACCGCGTCTTGTCCTACTTTCGCCGGTTTGGCTATCCAGTTGTCACCTTGACGGGTGAGAGTGCCGTTCGTCATCGTAGCTTGAATGGCGTGATTGGGGATGCCGGGAACCGATATGCTGATAGGGTTACCGATACCTGCATACAGAACGTTCATCAAGGTCGCCGATATGGTCGCACTCGGCTCTACCACGGTGTAGGACGAAGAGAATTCGTGACGGGTCATGGAGCCGTCGCCGCGCGGAACTTCGAGATAGCCTTGAAAATCGAATATGCCGGTGCTTCCACAGACGAATTCATATAAACCGTTGTTCTCGGGAGGGAGTTGTTTCCCGTTGATGTATATGGCCGGTCGCTGGGTCGTATCGATGGCTGCCAGAACGATGTTGGCACTATATTTCCCGCCTCTCATAATGTTTTTCGAATTGGGAATAACGAACGCGTTCAACTGGTTGACACGTACGTCTCCTTCGTCGATGTTATTGATGAGGGTGTGTAGCGCTTCGCTTTCGGCATACCGCACGTCGCTCTGTATTTTCGTCAGAATGGTTACGGCGGCGATTACCGGCATATTTTCGAACAGCGTCGTTTCCCACATGGAGGGGGCTTGGGTTCTGTTGCCCGAGTGAATGGTGGTCGAAAGGTAGTTTTCGATCGCTGCTCTTTTGATGGAGTCGGTCATGAGACTGCCGATGAGATTGCGGTAGTCGTCTATTTCCTTTCTCAATTTCATTCCTTGCTTTTGGGCGGGGGACAACATGATGTATGACGCTGCTTCGAGGTCGTCCTGATGTTCGATATTATTTACATCACCGTCTTTACCGTCGGCTTTCTTGACGATTACGTTTTTCAGGGAGTCGATGTAGTCGTACAAGAGGGCGGTCTGTTTTTTTACTTCCAGCGATTTTTTGTACCACGGTCCTCCTTTTTCGGGATTCTGACTATTGAAGTCGGCCAGTTTTTGGTAGAGGACATCGTTTTGCAGCGAAGCATTCGAAGTAGACCTTTCCAATCCGTCTTCAACTTGCTTGAATCCGTTGAGCACATCGGACGACACGTTGAGGGCCAGCATGGCGGTGAGGACGATATACATGAGGTTTATCATCTTCTGTCGCGGTGAGAGCCTTGTGTTGTTGCTACCCATGGGTGATAATTACGGTTGGAAGGGGTCTGTCTATATATATTATATATGGTGGAGCGGAGGGAAAGGCGTCAGGCATTGGCTCCTGTTTCGCCCTGTCGGGGGGTGGAGTGCTGCGACGGAGGCACGGGCATCCCCTCGGGCATCGGTGCACCTGCCATGGGGCGGTACATGTTGATGGTCATGGCAGTGATCATCTTTTCGTAGACGGAGTTGAGCTGCTGCATGTAGCGGGCCATCTTCTCGGTCTCCTCGCAGTAGCGCGACGAGGCATTGGCCGAGTTCTCATACATATCGCGGATTTCCTTGATGCCCTGGTTTACGCGGTCGATGGCGTCGAGCTGCGACGATACGCTCTTGAGCTGAATCTCGTAGATGGTGTTGAGGCCCGCGATATTTCGGTTGAGGGCCTGCATCTGGTCGACGTAGCCCGAGGATGAGGCTGTAATCTGCTCGGAGTTCTGGGTGATGGCG
>ENA-ORNO01001398-ORNO01001398.1-human-gut-metagenome-genome-assembly--contig:-NODE-1398-length-11101-cov-3.104653_pt1 | contig 11101 bp, 9 predicted proteins | sample MGYA00242117_ERZ509026 | MGnify/ENA primary metagenome ERZ509026 (study PRJEB26280, sample SAMEA2338710) | human gut metagenome | biome: human gut; feature: human-associated habitat; material: faeces... | reverse complement strand
GCGGCAGAAATGGGACTGCGTGGACGACGCGGGCGGCCCGCGTACCTTTGAGATCCTGCCCGCAGGCGGACTTGCCGCGCGCACAAGAGCGCTTTTGAAGGTCGAGGACGGCTGCAACAATTTCTGCACCTACTGCATCATCCCCTACGCCCGGGGCGGCGTCCGTTCGCTGCCCAAGGCCGTCGCCGTGGAGCAGACGGCGCAGCTGCGGCTGGACTATCCGGAGGATTCGCTGGCGCAGCTGGCGGAACGGTGTGAACCGCCGGTGACGAAATCCTGCATCAATCACCGGCTGCGGAAACTGATGGAGGAGGCAGACGAGGTATGACAATGAAAGAACGGTGCCTGCGGGCCATGGAGTACCACGAGAAGGGGCTGAACTGCGGACAGAGCGTGCTGCTGGCGTTCGCGGACATCACCGGCTTTTCGGAGGAGCAGAGCATGGCGCTGGCCAGCGGGTTCGGCGGCGGGCTCCGCTGCGGCGGCGTGTGCGGCGTGGTGAACGCCGCGGCGGTGGTGCTGGGCATGGTGTACCCGGCCACGCTGGAAAACGGCGCGGCGGGGAAGAAGCGCTCCTCGGAGCTGACAAAGGATTACCAGCGGCGCTACACAGCGCGGTTTCACAAGCTGGATTGCCGCGACCTGCTGGCGGAGAAGGACCTGGACGCCACGGACATGGCCCGGGAGCTGGGCGTGACCCAGCACTGCCGCGTGCTGGTAGTGTCCGGCGTGGAGCTGCTGTGCGAAATGCTGGAGGAATTAGCCTGAGAGATACGGAAGGACGGGGAGACATGGGCTTTGTACATCTGCATGTCCATACGGAATACAGCCTGCTGGACGGCGCGTGCCGAATACGGGATCTGCCGGCGCTGGTAAAGGAGATGGGGCAGAACGCGGTGGCCATCACGGATCACGGTGTGATGTACGGCGTTATTGACTTCTACCGCGCCTGCAAAAAGGAAGGCATCCATCCCATCATCGGGTGCGAGGTGTATGTGGCACGGCGGACCCGCTTCGATAAGCAGCACGAGTTCGATGCGGAGAGCCGCCATCTGGTGCTGCTGTGCAAGAACGAGACAGGCTATCGGAATCTGTCCTATATGGTGAGTCAGGCATTCACCGAAGGCTTTTACATCAAGCCCCGTATCGACATGGACCTGCTGCGGGAACACGCCGAGGGCCTTATTGCGCTGTCGGCTTGTCTGGCCGGTGAGATTCCCCGCAGAGTATTGAACGGTGACTATGACGGGGCGAAGGAATACGCCCTGACCATGCGGGACATCTTCGGTGAGGACAGCTTTTATCTGGAGCTGCAGGACCACGGTATCGCCGACCAGACCGAGGTGAACCGGCAGCTGCTGCGGCTCCACAACGAGACGGGCATTCCGCTGGTGTGTACCAACGATGCCCACTATCTCCGGAAGGAGGACGCCGAGAGCCACGATGTGCTTCTGTGCATCCAGACGGGCAAGACCGTGGATGACGAGAACCGGATGCGCTACGAGCCCCAGAACTTCTATCTGCGGTCCACGGAGGAGATGGAGGCGCTGTTTGTGGGGTACCCCGACGCAGTGGCCAACACCCAGCGCATCGCAGACATGTGCCAGCTGGAGTTCACCTTCGGCAAGTACCACCTGCCGGAATTCCAGCTGCCGGAGGGCTACGACTCCCCCGCGTATCTGCGGAAGCTGTGCGATGAGGGGTTCGTCAAGCGGTACGGCGACAGGCCGGAGTACCGCAAGCAGCTGGACTACGAGCTGGACATGATCGAAAAGATGGGGTTCACTGACTACTTCCTGATCGTGTCCGACTTCGTGCGCTATGCCAAGAGCGTGGACATCCCGGTAGGACCTGGGCGCGGCTCCGCCGCGGGGTCCATGGTGTCCTATTGCCTGGAGATCACGGACATCGACCCCATGAAGTACGATCTGTACTTCGAGCGGTTTCTGAATCCGGAGCGGGTATCCATGCCCGATATCGATATGGACTTCGGGGACACCCGCCGCGGTGAGGTGGTGGACTACGTGCGCCGTAAGTACGGCGATGACCACGTGGCCCAGATCGTCACCTTCGGCACTATGGCAGCCCGCGCTGCCATTCGGGATGTGGGTCGCGCTCTGAACATGACCTACGCCGAGGTGGACGTGGTGGCCAAGCTGGTGCCGGCAGGGCCAGGGGCGCTGCACATCACGCTGAAGGACGCTCTGAAGCTCAGCAAGCAGCTGGCGGACGTGTACCGCGATGATCCGCGGGTGAAGAAGCTCATCGACACGGCCATGGCACTGGAGGGCATGCCGCGCCACGCCTCCACCCACGCGGCAGGCGTGGTCATCACCAAGCAGCCGGTGTACGAGTATGTGCCGCTGGCACGGAACGACGACGCCGTGGTGTGCCAGTACGTTATGACCACACTGGAGGAGCTGGGCCTGCTGAAAATGGACTTTCTGGGCCTGCGGAATCTGACGGTGCTGGATGACGCAGTGAAGATGGTGCAGGCCTACAAGCCGGACTTCAGACTATCGGACATCCCCGATGACGATCCGGAGACGTATGAGATGATCTCCCGCGGGCAGACCTCCGGCGTGTTCCAGATCGAGTCCACCGGTATGACCGGCGTGTGCGTGGGGCTGAAGCCCCAGAACATTGAGGACATCACCGCCGTCATCGCCCTGTACCGCCCGGGACCTATGGAGTCCATCCCGCGGTTTATTGCCTGCAAGCACGATCCCAAGCTGGTGACGTACAAGCATCCCAAGCTCATCCCTATTCTGTCCGTGACCTACGGGTGCATCGTGTATCAGGAGCAGGTCATCCGCATTTTTCAGGAGCTGGGCGGCTTTTCGCTGGGGCAGGCGGACATGGTGCGCCGCGCCATCAGCAAGAAGAAGGCCAAGGAGATTGAAAAGGAGCGGCAGGCATTCGTCTACGGTGATAAGGAGCGGGGCATTACCGGCTGCGTCGCAAACGGCATCGAGGAGGCCACGGCCCAGGCCATCTATGACGAGATCTTCGACTTTGCCAACTATGCCTTCAACAAGGCCCACGCTGTCAGCTATGCGGTGGTGGCCTATCAGACGGCGTATTTCAAGTGCCACTACACCAAGGAGTACATGGCGGCGCTGCTCACCAGCGTGCTGGACAACTCCGACAAGGTGGCGGGCTATATCGGCGAGTGCCGTGAGTGCGGCATTGCGTTGCTGCCGCCGGATGTGAACCGTTCCTATGACCGGTTCACCGTGGAGCCGGAGGGCATCCGATTTGGTCTGGTGGCCATTAAGAATATCGGCCGCGGCTTCATCCAGTCCGTGGTGCGGGAGCGGGAGCAGAGAGGATTTTTCCGGTCATTCCAGGACTTCTGCCAGCGGATGTACGACTGCGGCGATATGAACAAGCGTGCGGTGGAGAACCTCATCCGCAGCGGCACCTTCGACAGCCTCGGGGACCGGCGGTCCCAGCTCATCGCGGTGTATGAAACGGTGCTGGACGCCATCGGCAGCACACGGCGGCAGAACGTGGAGGGACAGCTGGATATGTTCGGTGGCTCCTCCGGTCAGGAGCACGAGGCGGCCAGGATTCACCTGCCGGACATCCCTGAGTACTCCGCCACCGAGCGGATGCATATGGAGAAGGAGACCACGGGGCTGTATCTCTCCGGCCATCCCATGACGGACTGGCGGCCCACGGCCCAGCGGGGAGGGGCAGTGCCTATCCACGAGATCATGGACGATTTTGCCAGCGAGGATGGGCCTGTGCGGTTCGCCGACGGGCAGAACGTCACCGTGGCGGGCATCGTGACCTCCAGCCGGACAAGGACCACCAAGAACAATACGCTGATGGCCTATGTGGTGGTGGAGGACGAGACGGCGGCCATCGAGCTGCTGTGCTTCAGCCGCACCATCGACCAATGCGGCAGCTACATGGCGGTGAATACGCCGGTGCTGGTAAAGGGACGCCTGTCCGTCCGGGACGAGAAGCCGCCCCAGATCATGTGCGACAGCATCTATCCGCTGGAGCAGAGCATCCCCGTAGGGGAGGAGCACCGTCCAGCGGCGCCAAAGGAGCGGTCCGTCATCTATCTGAGGGTGCCCAGCATGGACAGCCGTGAGTTCCGGCACATCAGTCTGGTGATGACCATGTTCGAGGGCGATACGCCCCTGAAGGTCCGCGTGGCGGACACCGGCAAGATGCTGGGCACCACGTGCCTGGATCATCCGGCCTTCCTGCAGGAGTGCAGAGAGTGGCTGGGGCAGGAGAATGTGGTGGTACGGAAGAAATAACGAGTACGGGTGCGGCGCTGCGGCGCCGCACCTTTGTGCGTTTCGGGCATACACTGTACTGAAAGAGCCATTCTTTCAGTACTTATTAGGAGGTCATTCAAATGCCTGAAAATCTGATGCCGGGCCCCGTCTGCGATCTCAGCAGCGTGCGTGAGTCCGTTTGCGTCCATACACGGAAGATCTTTGATTCCTGCCGCGACAAGGACTGCGTGGAGGATCTGCGGTTCTATCCCACCACGGCGGCGCAGGAGGTGCTGAGCACCTCTCAGATGATCAAGGGCGGCACGGCGGAGCTGCTGTATATTTACACGGATGTGGAGCCGGTGACATTTAACCGTGGGTTCTACTCTATCGATATGCGGTTTTTCTACCGCGTGACGCTGCAGGTCTGCACCGGCACGCCCCGCTACGCCGAGGCCGAGGGATTGTGCGTGTTCGACAAGCGGTGCATCCTGTTCGGCAGCGAGGGGAACGCCAAGATCTTCTCCTCCGACACGGCCTTTGACGAGCTGGACGTCCCCAACCGGATGCGCACGAATCTGCCCATCGCTGTGGTAGAGGCGGTGGACCCCATCGTGCTGGACACCAAGGCAACGGATTGCCCGCCGACACCCAGCTGCGACTGCGGGAGGCTGATGGAGATCCCGTCCTTTATTGCCAGGAGCTTCAGCGGCCAGCTGGTGTTCGATGACAGTGCCAGCCGCCGGTTCTACGTGACGCTGGGGCAGTTCACACTGGTGCGGCTGGAGCGGGATACCCAGCTGCTCATCCCCGTGTATGACTACTGCGTGCCGCAGTCCGAGTGCCCCTGCGACGCGCAGGAGGATCCCTGCGGCCTGTTCCGCAGCGTGGCGTTCCCTGTCAACGAGTTCTTCCCGCCCAATACGGTGGATGCACCCAACGACTACAACAGCACCCGCAGCTATTGCGCCTGCCACTGAGCGTAAAGAGGAGGAGCTGTGCCTATGGCGCGGCTCCTCCTCTTTACAAATCCCGCTTTTTTGCGTATAATAAAATAAAGCAACAGGGAGGGATACGCTATGGGTATCGGCTTTATTCAGGACAAGCTGGAGATCAAGTTCCTCATTTTATATATCGCCGCCCGTGTGACGGAGCCGCTGACACCGGAGGACATGCAGGATCTGACCATGTGCGATGATGGTATCGACTATTTCGACTATGCCGAGTGTCTCAATGATCTGGTGAAGACGGAGCACCTTCGCCTGACAGAGGCGGGACGGTACGCCATCACCGACAAGGGCATGAAGAACAGCCAGATCTGCGAGTCCAGCCTGCCACTGTCCGACAGAAACATCGCTGCCTATAACAAGGCGGCACTGCGGCGCGCCCAGGTACAGAGCCATGTGACGGAGCGGCCCAACGGAACGTATACTGTGACGCTGGCGCTGCGGGACGATGTGGATCAGCTGATGGAGCTGCAGCTGATGGTGGCGGCCGATGCACTGGCCCAGCGGTTCCAGCGGGAGCCGGAGCGGCTGTACGCCCAACTCACCGGTCTGCTGTGCGGCGGAGACAACGTCTGAGAGGAATCATAGAGCAAAAAAGCACCGCGGCAGTGCCGCGGTGCTTTTGCGTTACTTTTTCTTCTTTTTACCGGCATCCTTGGGCTTGCCGTCCATGCCAATGGGAGGCTTGCCGTTGATAGCGCGGTAGTGGTTGACCTTATCCACACGCTTCTGACGCTTCAGGGCCTTTTCTTTCTCCTTGGCCTTCTTGGCGGCGGCTTTTTTGTCTGCCTCCTTCTTCTGGCGGTAGGCTGCCTTTTCGGGGTCCTCCACAAGGTCCTTGTACTTTTCAGGGTGGCGGGCCCAGTCGATACGATAGACCGTCAGGCCGATCAGCAGGGCAGCGCCTATGATGATAATGCCGTAAAAAAGAATATCCCAGAACATAGAAGGACCTCCTGCACAAGTTTCTATCAGTATACCCCAAAGGACGGCTGTTTGCAAGAAATTTGTAGTCGGGCGGAAGGGAAGGGGGCAGAAAAGTGTTGTCATTTACAGGGAGAAAGCGTATAATAGCCCTGAAAAACCGCTCACAGCAAGTATGGGAACAAATTTCACGGAGGTAAACATCATGCTGACAAACTTTAAGGAACTGGAAGACTATGTGCTGAGCCGGAACATGAAGAAGCGCATCGCGCTGGCCAATGCCCATGACGAGCCGGCGCTGTCCGCCGTAGTCCATGCCCACCGCAAGGGCGTGGTCGATGGTACGCTGGTGGGCAAGAAGAACGAGATCATCGCCATGCTGCACGACATGGGTGAGAACGAGAGTGACTACGAGATCGTGGATTTTGATGGTGAGGAGCTGGAGGCCGCCAAGATCGCCGTGCAGTTGGTGCGGGAGGGCAAGGCCGACATCCCCATGAAGGGTATACTCCAGACCTCCAACTTTGCGCGGGCTATCCTGAATAAGGAGACGGGCCTGATTCCTAAGGGCGGCCGCCGTCTCGTCAGCCAGTGCGGTATTTTTGAGTACGAGGGTCGGTTTATCATGATTACCGACGCCGCTATCAACATCGCTCCTGACGTGGAGACCCAGATCGGCATCGTGGAGAACGCGCTGCCTGTGGCCCGCGCGCTGGGCGTGGAGTGCCCCAAGGTGGCCGTGCTGTCCGCTGTGGAGAATGTCACAGACAAGATGCCGTCCACCGTCACCGCCAGGGAGATCGCGGAGCGGGGCGTGGAGGGCTGCGTCATCTCCGGCCCGCTGGCACTGGACGGCGCTATCTCCATGGAGTCCGTGAAGCACAAGGCCATTAAGGACCCCGTGGCCGGTCAGGCCGACATCCTGCTGGTGCCGTTTATCGAGATTGGCAATGTGCTGTATAAGGCATGCAGCTACATTGCGGGCAAGACCATGGCCAGTACCATCTGCGGCGCGTCCTGCCCCGTCATCATCACCAGCCGTGCCGATACGCCGGACAGCAAGTACTACTCCATCCTGATGGCTGTGCTGCGCTGCCTGAAGGCGTAACACATGGCGACATCCGCCGATTATCTGACCTTCGTGCTGGAGCAGCTCCTGCCGCTGGGGGTCGTGCGCAGCCGGAAAATGTTTGGGGAATACATGGTGTATTTTAACGAAAAACCTGTGCTTTTGGTGTGTGATAACACGGTTTTTGTGAAAAAACTGCCGGTTTTGGACAATCTGATGTATGATACACCCTGCGGCTGCCCCTACGAAGGGGCGAAGGAGCACTACATGCTGGACGTGGAGGATCGCGAGCTGACGGAGCAGGTGCTGCGGGCTGTCGAGGCCGCTACGCCGCTGCCGAAGCCAAGAAAGAAGAAATAAGCAAAGCAAAGGACGGTTTGCACCGTCCTTTGCTTTGCTTATGGTGAACCGATAGTGGCCTGGATGAAGGGGGGGGACTCCCGCAAAAGAGACGCTTGCAGAACGGTTCAGTTGCGCGGGAAAAACCAGCGTGTGTGAACGACAGTCACACACGCTGGTAAATAGAACTCGGCTATCTGTGCGGTATCTTTCCGGTAAACGTCGGCATGACGAAGACTACCGCTGCTGCACGGACTGAACAATAACAATTATTTTGTTCAATCTTGACAGCACCCAGAAACTCTGCTACCATACCTGCAACGCAAAAGGGAAGCCCGAATGACCTGGCGCATGAGATTGAACAAAATAAAAATTTTGTTCAATCGAGTGGAGGCGGATGGATTCAGTGAGGGTAAAATTGAGATTGCAGATGGATTCAAAGACCCATTGACCAGAACCGATCAGCCCCGCATTTACTCGCATTTAGTTGGATACCTTTTTGGAAAATGGATTTGTGCTGTCGGAATCAAGTCAGGTCACTGCAGCGCACGCAGCAATATTCGGCTGCCGCCGGTATCACGGGATTTACATCTCAATGTCTGCCGCTATCATATTTGATATTTGGAGGTTCTTATGGACCATCGTACAGATTCGCCCCAGCTGCTGCTGGATTTTCTCAGCTACCACGAAACTATCAAGGCACATTCCAGGCATACCGTGGATGAATATTACCTAGATATGCGGAATTTTTTCCGCTACCTTAAGCAGGCCCGCAATCCGACACTGGCTGACAAGCGGCTGGACGAGATCGACATCCACGATGTGGACCTGTCGTTTATCGCGTCCATCACGCTGACGGATATCTACGGATACCTCACATATCTCAGCCGCGACCGGCTGCAGCATCAGAATAGTGAAAATTCTGACAAAGGATTGAGCGCTGCATCCCGTGCCCGTAAATTGGCCACGATACGCTCATTTTTCAACTATATCTGCAACAAACGACACCTGTTGGAGAACAATCCCTGCAAGGACGTGGACACGCCCAAGCAGATGAAGTCCCTCCCCCGCTATCTGACGCTGAACGAGTGCCTATCCCTGCTGGAGTCAGTGGATGGGGCACACAGAGAACGGGATTACTGTATTCTGACGCTGTTTTTGAACTGCGGACTGCGTATTTCGGAGCTGATCGGGCTGGATGTCAACGACATCCAGGACGATGCGCTGCGGGTGCTGGGCAAGGGCAGCAAGGTGCGGGTAGTGTATCTCAACGGTGCCTGCAAGGACGCGCTGGCCCAGTACATGGCGGTGCGACGACCTGTCAGCGGCAAGGACCGGAACGCACTGTTCCTCTCCGGCCAGAACAAGCGCATCAGCCGGTCCACGGTCCACGCCTTGGTAAAGAAGCATTTGTCTGGCGCGGGGCTGGACAGTGAACGATATTCCAGCCACAAGCTGCGGCACACGGCGGCCACGCTGATGCTGCAGAACGGCGTGGATGTCAAGGCGGTGCAGGAAGTTCTGGGCCACGAACACCTAAACACCACAGAGATATATACCCACATCGACAACGAATCCCTGCGCGTTGCTGCAAAGGCAAATCCCTTGTCAAACGTGAAGATAAAAAGAAAAATTGAAGATACAGATAAGGAGACGGAGGAATAAACCTCCGTCTCCCCTTTTATTCGTCGTAAAAACCCAGAATGTGCAGGATCCGTAGCTCCTGATACTCGTAACTGCTGAGTGGACGCCAATCGGCATCGGCGCTGTGGGCGGCTACCAGTATTTTGTCCGTTGAACCGTCAACGCTGGACTGCACCACCACCGGCGAGTGCTGGAAAGTACTGCCGTTGAACCGGAGCTGGATCACATCGCCCAGCTGGGCGTCCCGCAGGTCGGTCGTGGCATGCGCCACGGGGCCCAGCGATGCCCGGGGACGGGTGAGGAAGTCGTAGAGGTACTCCACGCCGGTCCAGGACGGAGATTTGTTGTTGGCGTTGATGTAGTACCAGCCGTAAAGCGGCGTTTCGTTCATGACGCCGGTGCCGGCGTAGATGCACTGCGATGCGAAATTTGTGCAGTCGCCGCCGATGGCTTCGTAATTGTAGAACTGTGGGTCACGGCCGTAGGCCCAGCGGTGTGCGTATAAAACGGCGTTGAGTCGCCGATAGGGGCGAAATACCATGCTGCATCCCTCCAATAGCATCCTATGCTGCGGCGGCGCGTACTGTTCATTGACATTTCCGGTAAAATGCGGTAATCTTATACGGAACATTAAGGAATGGAGGTCCCCCATGAATACAGCAGAGCTCTCCCGCGTATGCCGTCAGGTACGTCGGGATATTATCAACATGACGGCAAATGCCGGTTCCGGCCACCCCGGCGGCTCCCTCTCTGCGGTGGAGCTGATGGTCAGCGTGTTTTACAACCACATGCGTGTCGATCCCCAGAATCCCAAGGCGGAGAACCGCGACCGCTTCGTGCTGAGCAAGGGCCATGCGGCCCCCTGCTACTACGGCGTGCTGGCGGAAAAGGGCTTTTTCAGCCGCGATGAGTTCAAGAACTTCCGGCAGTTGCACAGCATCCTGCAGGGCCATCCCGACTGCAAGAAGGTGCCCGGCATCGATGCCTCTACTGGCTCGCTGGGTCAGGGTTGCTCCATCGCCGTGGGTATGGCGCTGGGCGCCAAGCTCCAGGGCAAGGATACCAAGGTTTTTGCCATGCTGGGCGACGGCGAGTGCCAGGAGGGCCAGATCTGGGAGGCACTGATGTCCGCCGCTCACTACAAACTGGACAACCTGACGGTCATGGTGGACAACAACGGTCTGCAGATCGACGGCAGCAACAACGAGGTCATGAGCCTGGGTGATCTGGCGGCCAAGCTGCGGGCCTTCGGCTTTGACCTGTATGAGATCGATGGCCACGATCTGGATGCCATCGAGGCGGCGCTGAGCGCGCCGGTGACGGCTGGTAAGCCCAAGGCCATTCTGGCCCATACGGTGAAGGGCAAGGGCATTTCGTTTATGGAAAACCAGGTAGGCTGGCACGGCAAGGCTCCCAACGAGGAGCAGCGCCAGCAGGCCCTGAAGGAATTGGAGGACTGAGCCATGAGTGAGAAAATTGCAACCCGTGAAGCCTACGGCAAAGCCCTCGTGGAGCTGGGAGAACAGAACGAGAAAGTAGTGGTGCTGGACGCCGATCTGGCCGGCGCCACCATGACCAAGTATTTCAAGGCGGCCCATCCCGACCGCTTCTTTGACTGCGGTATCGCTGAGGCCAACATGATAAACATCGGCGCGGGCCTGTCCACTATGGGGCTCATCCCCTTCTGCTCCACCTTCGCCATGTTCGGCGCAGGCCGTGCCTACGAGCAGATCCGAAACTCCATCGCCTACCCCAAGTTCAACGTGAAGATCTGCTGCTCCCACGCCGGTGTGTCCGTGGGTGAGGACGGCGGCAGCCACCAGTGCATCGAGGACATCGCCCTCATGCGCGTCATCCCCGGCATGACGGTCCTCTGCCCC
>ENA-ORNO01001395-ORNO01001395.1-human-gut-metagenome-genome-assembly--contig:-NODE-1395-length-11113-cov-2.694882_pt1 | contig 11113 bp, 10 predicted proteins | sample MGYA00242117_ERZ509026 | MGnify/ENA primary metagenome ERZ509026 (study PRJEB26280, sample SAMEA2338710) | human gut metagenome | biome: human gut; feature: human-associated habitat; material: faeces... | reverse complement strand
TGTTCTTACCTATTAAACGTCTCTAAACTTTCTTCAAAAAGTTCCTTGGTTTTCTTAGCATTCTTCATAAAAATTTCTGCCATTCTCATGCCTTTATCCGCAATAGCATTTATATCTTCTTTGGAATACGTATCCTGATTTGTACTTTCTTTATACATTGTCTGTATAGAGTCAATTATCACCACTTCTGGTTTATTTCTTGTAAGAATATCTTCTATGTTATCAAGATTAGTTTCACATAACAGTTTCAGCGTACCATTAACCCTGCCAATTCTGTCTGCTCTCAGCTTTATCTGCTTAAGTGATTCTTCTCCTGAAATATACAGTACATCTCTGCCTGCCTCTGAAAGGTTATAACACATCTGCAGCAGAAGTGTAGACTTGCCTATTCCAGGATCTCCTCCTACAAGCACTAAAGAACCTGCGACAATTCCTCCACCAAGCACTCTGTCAAGCTCTGTTATACCTGTAGATGTTCTGTCATTTTCTTCAAAACTCACACTATTTATCTCTACTGGAACTGGCACTGATGATGCCTCTGCCCTATGACTTATTCCTGCTATTCCTTTTGCCGACTTTGATTTTCCTACTGGTTCTTCTACAAATGTATTCCATTCCTTACATGCTGGACACTGCCCGAACCATTTGGCAGACTCATATCCACATTCTTTACAAAAAAAAGCTGTATTCTTTGCTTTAGCCATATATTCCCCCTAGAAAAAAGCTGCCACAACATATACATGTGTGACAGCCCCGTAAATCCACATTATCTTTAAACTTTGATTAAGCCTTCTTGATGTCTACTTTAACCGGCTTCTCGCCATCAAATTCTACTGAAAGAACAAGCTTTCCACCCATATTAGCAGCCATTGTTCCTGCATCTTTATCATTAATTCTGATATCGTATGAAACACCTTCTTCAAGACCTAACGTAATCTGTGCATCCTCTTTTCCTTCTACGCTGAATGTTACGCTTGTATCTGTAGCATTGAAATTATTAACTGCTGTTCCTGGAACAGATTCATATACAAATGAGCCATTCTTCTCAAGCTTAGTGATCTCATAAAATGTCTTAACCTTATATGTATCCCCACAATGCTCAAAATCTGGCAGCTTTGATTTAACATCTAACTTATAATTACCAAAGCTGATTGTTCCATCCTCCTCTGAACGAATCAATTCATTTACTACTGGCATATTATTATCCTCCTGTTTGTTACGATATGTATATGTTTATTATACAATAAACTGACAAAAAGCGCCAGCAATTTGTCAGTTGTTTATTGTTTATTTATTATTTGTTCACACCTCTTCTAAGAGTAAAATTAAGCTTATTATCTTTTACAGTTATCTTGACTTTATTGCCAGTATGAACCTTTCCCATAAGAATACGTTCTGCAAGAACATCTTCCACCTCATTCTGAATAGTACGACGCAAAGGTCTTGCTCCATATTTGGAATCATATCCCTTATCCACAAGCCACTGTCTCGCAGCTTCATCAAGCTCTATTGATAACTTCATCTGATCCATAATACGCTTGTTTACGTTGGCTATCATTATATCTACAATCTTAGATATCTGTTCTTTCCCAAGAACGTGGAATACAACAATATCATCTATTCTGTTAATGAACTCTGGCTTGAATATTCTCTTAACCTCATCCATAACTTTACTCTTCATCTCTTCATGATTCTGCTGTTCAGTCATTCCTGATGAGAATCCCAGTGATTTAGGAGATACAATATTCTCAGCTCCGGCATTACTTGTCATTATGATTATAGTATTCTTGAAATCTATGACTCTGCCTGTTGAATCTGTTATATGCCCATCATCAAGTACCTGCAGAAGAACATTAAATACATCCGGATGGGCTTTCTCAACTTCATCAAAAAGGATTACAGAGTATGGATTTCTTCTTACCTTCTCACTAAGTTGTCCTCCCTCATCATATCCAACATATCCCGGAGGTGAACCTATAAGCTTTGACACCGTATGCTTCTCCATAAATTCCGACATATCAACTCTTATAAGAGAATTCTCTGTACCAAACATAGCATCTGCCAGTGCCTTTGAAAGTTCTGTCTTACCTACACCCGTAGGTCCTAAAAACAGGAATGAGCCAATTGGTCTGTTAGGATCTTTAAGTCCTACCCTTCCTCTTCGGATTGCTTTAGCAACTGCTGTAACAGCCTCGTCCTGTCCAATAACTCTGTTGTGCAGAGTTTCCTCAAGCTTCATAAGACGTTCTGATTCTGCCTGTGCAATTCTCTGTACAGGAATCTTTGTCCATGTTGATACAACAGAAGCAATCTCATCCTCATCAACAATAAGATTATTCTCATTAATGCTGTCCTGCCATTGCTTTGTCATTTTTTCAAGCTGCTCTTTTTTCTTTATCTGCTTTTTCTTGATTTCTCCAGCTTTCTCATAAGCTTCAGCCTTAATTGCTTCTTCCTTATCAGTTGTAAGCTGCTCTATCTGTGCTTCTAATGCCTTAATCTCCTCAGGCATTATATATGCATCAAGTCTTGTCTTAGAAGATGCTTCATCAATAAGGTCAATTGCCTTATCAGGAAGAAATCTGTCATTAATATATCTCTTAGACAGCTTAACAGCTGCTACTACAGCCTCGTCTGTAATTGTAACACGATGATGTTCTTCGTATCTGCCCTTAAGACCTCTTAATATCTGGATTGCCTCATCTGCTGTAGGTTCTTCAACCTTAACAGGCTGGAATCTTCTTTCAAGTGCAGCATCCTTCTCAATATGCTTTCTGTATTCTTCAAGAGTTGTTGCCCCAATAAGCTGTATTTCGCCTCTTGCAAGAGATGGTTTTAATATATTAGATGCATCAATAGCACCTTCAGCCCCACCAGCTCCTATTATTGTGTGAATCTCATCCAGGAAAAGTAATACATTACCGGCATTCTTAACTTCCGCAATTACTTTCTTAATTCTTTCCTCAAATTCACCTCTGTACTTAGAACCTGCAACCATACCTGACAAATCCAATGTCAGAAGGCGCTTATCCTTTATTGTCTCCGGCACATTGCCTTCAACTATTCTGGCAGCAAGTCCTTCTGCTATAGCAGTCTTACCTACACCCGGTTCACCTATAAGGCAAGGGTTATTCTTAGTTCTTCTGCTAAGTATCTGTATAACTCTCTGAATCTCTTCTTCTCTTCCAATAACAGGGTCTAATCTTCCCTCCCTCGCCATCTGTGTAAGATCCCTGCTGTACTGGTCAAGTGTTGCAGTACTCTTTCTATCATTGCCTCTTGGTCTTCCATTCTGGAAATCCTCTTTGGCTTTTCCAGCATCTTCTCCCATAGCCATAAGAAGATCAACATACATCTTCTTGACAGGAACTCCTATAGTATTAAGAAGCCTTGAAGCTACGCTGTCTGTTTCTTTTATTATTGCTATTAAAATATGTTCTGTACCTATAAGCTCTGACTTAAAACGTGCTGCTTCTCTGGCAGCATTGTCAAGTATGCGTCTTACTCTTGGTGTATATCCTGACGGCTCTTTTACATTAACTACACTGTCAGGTGCTATAAGCTGGCATACAAGATTAATTATCTTCTCATCAGTAACATCATTGTTAAGAAGAACTGATGATGCAAGTCCACCTTCAGCCTTAATAAGTCCTATCAGAAGATGTTCTGAACCTATATAACCATGTCCTAACATAGCCGCTGTATCTGCCGCGTAATTAAGTGCTTCCTGCGCTTTACTGGTAAATCTGCTCTGCATTTTGTAACCCTTTCTATATGATAATTGTAATTATTAATTAATGGATTGTTGGCAGATGTTCTCTTATAAAATCTGCTCTTGCAATCTCAAGCTCTTCTTCATCCATATCTTTATCAGATATCATGAGAAGATTAGCCGGATGTATCCCTATCATGAGCTGGTATATATTGCTCTCATCAAACCCGTCAGCTTTAATAAGTCCTGACGCAAGTCCGAATCTTATCTGTGAAAGCAACAACTCACCATCATTAAGTGTAACCTTTCTGGCATATTTTAACACACCATATGACCTGTACACCATATCAAGTGCTGTCATCTTTCTCTTAGTAATATACTGCTTTCTATAATTACGCTCCTGAGCAATAATCTGTTCAGCTATATTATCAAGATTATCGATTATATCTTTCTCACTCTTTCCTAATGTAACAAGATTGCTAAGCTGGTATATATCGCCTAAAGCTCTGTTATTATCACCTTCCATTGCCCTTAAAACCAGGCCAAATCTTCCTACCTCCGGAATAAGTCCTGATATTTTATTATTCCCTGCTAGTGCTGGCAAATGCAGCATATAGCTTGCTCTCATTCCTGTTCCTGCATTGGATGGAAGTGTTGTAAGATACCCAAACTTCTGGTCATATGAGTAATCAAGCACATTGCCTATAACATCATCCATCTTGTCAGCCAGTGTGTATGCTTTCTGCATATTCATACCGGCAGCAAAGGCCTGTATTCTTATATGATCTTCTTCATTAATCATTATTGACACATCTTCATCAGGTGCGACAAATCCTGCTGCATAATCCTGTTTTTCAAGATATGAGCTTATAACATGTCTCTCCCTCATACCCATCTTCTGATAAGGATCAAGATAATCAAAATTATATGAATTATAGCTGTTTATTGGTGACACTGTCTTTAACTGTTCGGTAACATTTTTAACCAGCATCTTTGCATCTGTATCTGACATCTTATAAGAAAAATTATATCCGTTAATATTTCGGGCAAGTCTTACCCTGCTTGAAATAACAACATCAGAGTTGTTGCCACTCTCTTCAAACCATCTAAGCATCGTGAATGCCTCCCTGTGTTGCATCTTCTTTCTTTAGCTGTTTTATCATATCACGGAGTCTGGCTGCTTCTTCAAAATTCTCTATCTCTACAGCCTCTCTTAATTTCATGTTCAGTTCCCTGATCCGCTCTTCGACAGATTTCTCTGCATTCTCTGCTTTCATGACCGGCAAAACATCTGACTCGTCTTTATCATGTTCCTGATCCTTATACTTCTTATATTTCTTGCCTTTATGAACTGAATCTCCATGCAGTCTCTTCATATTATCCTCAATAAGAGGTCCGAATACTCCATAACACTCAGCACAACCGAATTTACCTACCATAGTAAATTCATCAAATGTCATTCCACAGCCCGGGCATCTGATATGCATCATAGGTCCGTCTTCCACCTGGGCTGAATTACCAGCCAGAAGACCCGTCAGAAGCCTTACAAATGGAAACTCCGAATCTGAGTTGTCTGACATTCCTGCAAAATTAAGCCTTCTTGCACAATCCATGCATATATGGTGTTCCTTCTTAACTCCATTAATTATTTCTGTATAATGAATTGAAGCTTCATTCTGATGACAATTCTCACAAAGCATATTATTCCTTTCCAGTCAGGAATCGCATTCCTGCTTTATTCAAATACTCTCAACTTAGTTAAAGCATAGTAAATTCCAAAATATGTTATTAAAGCAACCATAAAGGCTATTACCAGTGCCAGAACATTAGATGATGTAAGTGTATACATTCCCTTATATGAAAGCCATGTAAACACGCCCATTATAAGTGCCGATATACCTGGTTTGGCAAATATACTTATATACGGCATCGTATAATCAATCTCCTGATATAAGGTTCTTAGATTAAGTATAAATATTAATATTGGAAATGTTGCATTACCTATAACCACTGCATATATTCCTAGTGCCGAGAACTTAAGAAGCACGAATACCAGCACAATATGAACAGCAAGTGATATAGATGAATGTATCATTGGTACATTTACACGGTCAATCCCCTGCAGCGCTGTACTTGTAACTGTAGAGAGTGTATAGAATACCACCGCAATTGCACCTATTTTTAACATCATTCCACCCTGGGCACTGTTATAACGTGAAAACAGCAGCTTTATTATAGGCTGACCTATAACAAACAACCCTACAAATGATGGGACAGCAATAAACATGTTAGTCTTTAATGTCTTAGTAATCTTATCATATATAGAATCATAATCCCTGTCTGTAAATGATGCAACAACACTAGGCAGCATTGAAGCAGACATTGCAGATGCTACGCCCTGAGGAATTCCTATAAGAAGGCTGTAGCTTGAACTGAAATTACCAAGATCCATAGATATACTCTTAGTAATATCTCTTCCAACCATTATATTACTAAACATTACATCGTCTATTAAAGCACTTATCTGATAAAATGTCTGTCCAAGTATAATTGGTATCATTGTATATATGATTATCTTACAAATCTGCCCTGTGCTCTGGTTCTCTGTATGTCTGTCTTTTCTTTTCAGTCTGTTAAATGTCGGTGTATATACCGCATACAAAAATCCCATGAATAAAACAGCCGTAAGTGCTCCCATCGCAGTACCAAGCGTACTTCCTGCCGCTCCATATGCAGCCACATCAGGTGATGAAGCAAATGCTTTCATCATTCCATATCCTGCTGCAATACTAACAATCGCATTAACAATCTGTTCAAGTATCTGCGATACCGCAGTTGGAATCATTGTGCTCTGTCCCTGAAAGAAGCCTCTTATAACTCCAAGAATTGCAACAAGGAATATTGTCGGTGCAAGAATTCTTAATGGAATCGCAAGTCCCGGAAGTCCTCCTCCATATATAACATTCTCTATAAATGAAGCGCCAAAAAATACAAGAAGTGCTGCGATTCCTCCTGTACACACTGCAACCATTAAAGAACATCTTAATACCTTAGCTGCACTTTTATATCTTCTCTTTGTAAATCTTGCTGACACAAGCTTTGATACAGCCATTGGCAGTCCGTACGAAGACAACACAAGCATTATATTATATATGTTGAAAGCAGCTCCATATATACCATTACCTTCACTTCCTATAATGTTAACTACAGGAATTCTGTAAAGCATGCCTATTATCCTGACAAGAATGCCTGCGATTGCAAGAATACTTCCATGAACTATAAAATTACGTTTATTAGACTCCGACATATTCATCTCCAAATCTTATGTAATAATTGTTTTCGAATTAGATTTTACATCTTATATACAATAAAATCCATAAATTTTTTGTTAAAAAAGCCGTTCCAACCGCATACGATTAGAACGACTTGTATTTTTATATTAATTAATTGAGAAATCAGCCAGCATCCATGTGTCATTCTGTTTTACAAATGTATATGTAAGCGATGTCTTATATGTTGTATTACCTGTCTTGTAATCAACATAAAGGTCATAATATACATCACATGAGAAACATTTATCTGAATACTTTCTGAAATTAGTAATAGATTCATTGTTGAACTGATAAGTATATGACTTACCCCACAGGTATGCCCATATAGCAGGAATATCACTGACATACTCAGCTGCAGTACCAACCATATAACTTGAAAGCTTAGAAAGACTTCCCCTGTTGATAATATAAGCTCCGTACTGCTCTGCTATTGTATATATCCTAGACTCTATACTTTTATACAATTCATCATCCGAAGGATAATAAATTGTATATCCTGTCTTTTTGTCGTAATCAACTGTCAGATCCTTACCATTAAGCTTTGCTGTTATATCAGGCTGTGCTATAAGCTGCCCTACATCATACACATCATTAGTTGGTACCGTAACATAATCCGATACATGCAGACAAGGTGCAAACTTAACTTTTGACTCTGTCTTGTATGTATCAGTAACCTGTACTCCATTAATATAAACATCAGCACCTGTTGGAGCTGTTATTTTAACTTCTGCAAGGTTTTTGGTAAAATCTCCAAAAGAAATAGTTCCAAGAGTCCATTTATTAAATTTATGTGCATTCTTCCCTGCCGATTCAAGTTCAACCTTTGCTATTGGCGTATCACCCGCATATACTACATACACAGGCGTTTTTTCAGAATATTCACCAGCCTTCTTCTTATATGATACTGTACCGTCATTTAACTTTTCTGTAAAATATTCTGCTATCGTGTCATTCGTTTCAAACTCATTTACTTTCACGTTATTATCTGATAAAAGCTTTCCAATCCTATCAGGAGTAAACTGATTCACAATCTTATCCATTGTCCCTGATGGCATTCCCTCTTCATAATCTTTTAAAAGACTATGAAGCATAATTAATGTAATCACACCTGCCAGAAGAAGAATTCCGCAGTATATACATAAGAATTTTTTAAAATTTGAAAGCTTCTTTTTTCTTTTATTATTTCGTGGCATACTACTTTTCTCCTCCTTACTTAATCAAAAATGCTGTCGGACAGCTTCTTGGACCTGTTGGTGAATATGGTACATTTATTACTTCACCATCATAATACATCTGTGTTGATGTTCCACCGTCCATTGTAGATGCATTTACAGCTCCATACTGTGCCATAATATCCTGTAGGTCTGAAAATGTAGCACCTATACTGTTAGGCTGTCTTCCATCTACTGCAAGAAGAAGAATCTTTCCATCTGCTGTCTGTCCTATGGCAGTTCTTGGATTAGTTCCACCAGCAATACCAACAATATCCTGAGCCTCTCCATTAACAATAAGAAACGGTCCAATATGATTACTTATGCTTACGCAGTCTCTTATATTAAGTTCCTTTGCCTTTGCAGCATTCATATTACCAAGAACAAGCTTATTATCAAATGTAATACCAGTAACATGAGATGTTCCGCCATTATCATTAAGAATCTCTCCATCCTTCATTACAAGACCAATCGGCATTGCTGTATAGGTTGTTTCTCCATCAACAAATTCTCCTCCGTTAACTCCTCCAATTGCATCATATCTCTTTGCAATATCTGCAACAACCATTCCATTCCCATTGGTGAATTCAGGTACTGTTCCCACAAATAATCTGCTTGGATCTTTTACAATCATGAGTTTACCAGAATATGTAGCACCCTTTACATCTACAATCTCGATATCAGGAGTTTCTGGATCCTGGGCTTCCGTATCAATATTTACAAGTCCTGCATCTGTTATCTCATCTGTATCCTTAATTGCATTATTAGCCTTAATCTGGTCTATCTCATCCTGAGAGCAGAACCAGTTAGCAAGAAATCCTATTGCACTTGTCTCCTGTACAGAAAGTACAAACTGAATCTTTGCTGTCTTAGACGGCCCATACACAAGCATTGCCATAACAGCATACAGAAATATCACCAGAATAAGAATAGTTGACAAAAGTGTCGCACCGACTCTTCCTGCCCATACAAGAACCGGATTTTTCTTTTTATTTTTTTTATTAGATATATTGCCACCTTGTGGCTTATCGTTACCATACGACTTTTTGTCTTCATAGCTGTCATCTAAAACATCAAAAGGATCAAAATCATCGATATCTTCAAGTTCAAAATCATCATTGATATCTATATCATCAATATTATCTTTTCTTTTTGTCACTGTAACTTCCTCCTAAAATGTTACTTAAAAACCCATCTTTTCTGAATCTGATAACTGACAAAGAACAATGCAAGATCAATTATTATCTTGGCAATTCCTGAAAGCACAATGCTTAATGCCAGCAGCTTTGTAGCAATATACACCAAAGCATAAGAACAAGCAAGCTGACAGAACCATAAAATGTAATATCTTACCACCGTCTGTTTAAGACCCGACTGTGATTTAAATACTGCATTTCTGTTAAGCGAAAAATTAAAAACTGACGAAAGCACTCTTGCTGCCGCTGTACTTATGAATATTCTTAAACTGACCGTAAGCCCTATAAGTACAAATTCAAGCACATTAAATATTATATTATCTATCGCCCACGAAGCAATAGAGCTCCCTATATATTTCATGCCTGTGCTTTTAAATAAATATTTAAATATCACTTTGTATATCTTAATTGAGTCTTTGACAGGATTAAAATGTGATGATGAATTATCTTCTATATACACAGTCTCTATCGGTTCTTCCTGAAATCCAATGTTATACTTTTTGAAAGCAAGCAGCATATTAGTCTCATACTCAAAGCGTTCACCTTCTACCTTGTCAAATGTCTCAAGATACTTGTAAGGTATTGCTCTTAAGCCTGTCTGTGTGTCCGAAATTTTCAATCTGCAAAGTACCTTAAATACTCCGCTAGTCATATTATTGCCGAATTTACTTCTTGCCGGTACATCATCACCAGTAAAATCCCTTACGCCTAAAACGACATTTCCTGTACCAACCATAGTTTCACTGCATTTTTTAATATCTTTGGCACGGTGCTGATTATCACCATCTACTGTCACAACTCCATCAATATCTTTTCTATTCTCAAGGCAGAATTCAAATGCTGTCTTCAAACCTCTTCCTTTTCCTTTGTTAACTTCATGTGTAAGAATTGTACATTCACTATGTGCTGCTACTTCATTAAAAGGAGCCATATGTTCCTCATCACTTCCATCATTAACAATAATGATATCCTTAAAGCCTTCTTCAAGTAAAGCATCAACTACAGCTACAAGCTTATTATCAGGATTCAGTGACGGTATAATAACCGATACTTTCATAATATTCATCCCACTCTTTGCTAATATTTATAGTGCTTTTCCATTTAAACGCACTGTATTTAGAATATAATAATTCCCTAAAGATTGCAATAAAAATTTCATATACTGTGTAACAGGGTCATGCTGTAAGCCATAATATTGTATTGTAGATTAATTTTGGAGGACTTTTACATGAGTGATTTAGCAGCAACAAACTGCGGAGGATGCGGCGGATGTGGAGATAACTGCAATTCTATTGTATGGATTATCATTCTCCTTCTCCTCTTTGACGGAAATAACGGATGTGGATGCAACAATGGTTGTGGAAATGGTTGCAATTCCTTCTGGATTATAATTCTCCTCTTCTTATGCTGTGGCTGTGGCAACGGAAGAAACTTTGCCCCACGTGGAAAAATCTCGCCTGCACCTGACGATGACAGAACTTCTGAACACGGGTACAAAGCGATTCAAGGACGGGACGGAGGAGGAGCGCGAACTTCTCGTGGAACGCAACGAACAGCTGTATCACGATATCTTCAAGTACGGTTGCATCCACAAGTATCCCGAGCACACTTTCAATGCGAATATCAAGGATTTCAGGCTGTTCCCTGAAAAATGGTAAAGCG
>ENA-ORNO01001390-ORNO01001390.1-human-gut-metagenome-genome-assembly--contig:-NODE-1390-length-11146-cov-3.093860_pt1 | contig 11146 bp, 9 predicted proteins | sample MGYA00242117_ERZ509026 | MGnify/ENA primary metagenome ERZ509026 (study PRJEB26280, sample SAMEA2338710) | human gut metagenome | biome: human gut; feature: human-associated habitat; material: faeces... | reverse complement strand
TTCCATGCCTGCTTTATCATAAAAAAGTTTATGCGTTTATTAAATCACCGTAAAAATCAAAGCAATCAAAGGTTGCAAAATAATCCTTAGGTGTTTCGGCTCTGCGGATAAGCTTAACATCGCCGTTTTCGCAAAGCAAAAGCTCTGCGGATTTAAGCTTACCGTTATAATTATAGCCCATCGAGAAGCCGTGCGCACCGGTATCGTGAATATAAACCAAATCGCCCATATCGATTTTGGGAAGCATACGGTCAATCGCAAATTTATCGTTATTTTCGCAAAGAGAACCCGTAACGTCATATTTATGGTCGCAGGGTTCGTTTTCTTTGCCTAAAACAGTAATGTGATGATATGCGCCGTACATTGCCGGGCGCATAAGATTTACTGCGCAAGCGTCTACGCCGATATATTCCTTGTGGGTGTGTTTTTCATTGATAGCCGTAGTAACAAGCGCACCGTAGGGTCCCATCATAAATCTGCCCATTTCGGTGTAAATTGCAACATCGCCCATTCCCGCGGGAACAAGAACCTCGTCAAACACCTTATGCACACCCTCGCCTATCGCGAAAATATCGTTAGGCTCTTGATCGGGAGTGTAAGGAATACCGACGCCGCCCGAAAGATTTATGAATTTAATATCAACGTCAACCTTATTCTTAAGCTCAACCGCAAGCTCGAAAAGAACTTTGGCAAGCGCAGGATAATATTCGTTTGTAACCGTATTTGAGCAAAGGAAGGAGTGAATCCCGAATTCTTCAACGCCCTTTTCTTTCATGATTTTGAAAGCTTCAAAGATCTGTTCTGTGGTCATGCCGTATTTAGCATCGCCGGGGTTATCCATAATTCCGTTGCTCATTTCGAATACGCCGCCGGGATTATAACGGCAACTCATTTTCTTGGGCAGCTTGCCGCAGGCTTTTTCAACAGCCGCAATATGAGTGATATCGTCAAGATTTATAATGCCTCCTAAATCAGCGCAATATTTAAATTCTTCAATCGGAGTATCATTTGAAGAAAACATAATATCATCGCCTACGGCGCCGATGGTTTTTGAAAGCATAAGCTCCGTTTTTGAAGAGCAGTCGCAGCCGCAGCCGTATTCACGCAAAATGTTTATTAGGAATGGATTGGGCGTTGCCTTAACGGCAAAATACTCTTTATAACCCTCGTTCCATGAAAATGCTTTTTTAAGATTTTCGGCATTTTTTCTGATTCCCTTTTCATCGTAAATATGAAAAGGTGTGGGGTATTTTTTTACGATATCCTGTGCCTTTTCCTTGGTTAAAAACGGTTTTTTCTCCATTTATTCATTATCCTCCTGTGAATTAAACGATTTTTCAATCATTTTTTTAACTTCATCAACGCCAAGCCCGTTTTGAGCCGAAAACGGAATTATCGGCACGGCGGGATTGCCGAGTTCCTCGGGCATTGCCGCAAGCCTTGCTGCATATTCCTTTTTCTTAAGCTTGTCGGCCTTTGTAAGAACTATGATATAAGGCAATTCAAATTCGTTTAAAAACGAAATCATGCCGATATCGTCGGCAGAGGGCTTATGTCTCATATCAACAAGCTGAACAACAAGCTTTATATTTCTGCCGCTTTGGAAATAGCCCTCCATAAGCTCGGCAAATCTATCCTTTTCCGATTTTGAAATTTTAGCGTAGCCGTAACCCGGTAAATCAACGAAGCGATTACCGTCAACATTATAAAAATTAACGGTAACGGTTTTGCCGGGAACGGAACTGACGCAGGCAAGATTTTTTCTGTTAAACAACTTGTTAAGGAGCGAGCTTTTGCCCACATTGGAGCGCCCGGCAAATGCGATTTCCGGCAACCCGTCTGCCGCAAGCTGAGATGAAATACCGTATGAAGCGGTAAATTCTGCTTTATTAAAATTCATATTACTGTGTTATCGTTTCCCTGAGGGAATTATCTTTTTTTATTATTGTTTTTCTTATATCAGAAGAATTTTGCTTATTATCTTCCGGCATGCTTTCAAGCGCCAGCGGAAGAATATCAAGAAATTCATCAACGGGCTTAAATTCGATTGCAGCCTTCACTTCATCCGATATTTCGGCAAGGTCTTTAACATTCTTTCGCGGAATAATTACCTCACTGCAGCCGGCTTTATAAGCCGCCATGCTTTTTTCTTTAAGCCCGCCTATCGGCAAAGCCTTACCTTTAAGGCTGATTTCGCCCGTCATTGCGATGTCGCGGCGAATCGGTATTCCCGTAAGCTCAGAAAACAAAGACGTAGTTATTGCAAGTCCGGCGGAGGGGCCGTCTTTCGGAATTGCAGCTTCGGGAGCGTGGATATGTATATCGCAGGTTTTATAAAAATCCTCTTTAATGCCGTATTTATCGGCAATTGAGCGAATGTATGAAACAGCCGTTTTGGCACTTTCCTGCATAACGGTACCGAGATTGCCCGTAAGCTCGGTTTTACCCGTGCCTTTAAGTACCGAAACTTCTATTGGAAGCAATGTGCCGCCAACGCTCGTCCACGCAAGGCCGTTAATAACGCCAACCTGATTTTTATCTGCGATTTGATCCTGCAAGAAACGCTTGGGGCCTAAGATTTCTTCAATGTTTTTAGGCGTTACCCTAAAGGATTTTGCGCCCTTTTCGATTTCAACGGAAGCTTTTCTGCAAAGCGAGGCGATTTTCTTTTCGAGCCCGCGAACGCCAGCTTCAGCAGTGTAACAATCGATAAGGCAATAAATTGCATCGTCGCTTATTTTAAATTCACGCGCAGTAAGCTTGTGCTTTTTCATCTCTTTTTTAACGAGATAATCTTTTGCAATACGGAATTTTTCGGAAGCCGTGTAGGAATTAAGTTCGATTATTTCCATACGGTCCCTTAGGGGCGCGGGAATTTGCGAAACATCGTTTGCCGTTGTTATAAAGAGCACTTTGCTTAAATCAATCGGAAAATCGATGTAGTGATCCGTGAAGCTGAAATTCTGTTCGGGATCAAGTGCTTCCAAAAGAGCAGACGACGGATCGCCTTTATAATCGTTGCCCACCTTATCGATTTCATCCAGTAAAATAACAGGATTCATAACACCGCTTTTTATTATGCTTTCAACGATTCTGCCCGCCATTGCGCCGATATATGTGCGGCGGTGACCGCGAATTTCGGCTTCATCGTGTATGCCTCCGAGTGCAATTCGAGTGTATTTTCGGTGCATGCTTTTGGCAAGGCTTTTGACAATTGATGTTTTGCCCACTCCGGGAGGGCCGGCAAGGCAAAGAATTTGACCGGAAAATTCCGGATTTCGCTTATATACGGCAAGTGACTCCACTATGCGTTCTTTAACCGTTTTAAGTCCATAGTGTTCTTTATCAAGTAGCTTTTGAGCGGCGAGAAGATTTATGTTATCTTTAGTATATTTTCCGAAAGGAATTTCGAGGCATTTATCAAGATATGTTCTCACTACCGTGCCCTCGTGCGATCCGGACGGCATTTTCATAAGCTTGTTGCATTCCCCAAGCAGCTTTTCACGCACATCATCGGAGCAAGCCAGCTTAGCTATTTTCGCCTTATATATATCTGCCTCTTCAGCGGGATTGTCCGCGTCGCCGAGCGCGTCAGCAATAGCCTTCATTTCCTCGCGAAGGTAATATTCGCGCTGATTTCTGTCTATGCTGTCCTGCACCTTATCGTGAATTTCCGCCTCGATTTCAAGAGTTGAATTCTCTTTATCAAGCAGATAAAAGAGCTTCATCAATCTATCTTTTACAGGCAGAGTTTGAAGAATAGATTGCTTTTCGGAATACTCAAAAAGGCAATTAGTGCAAATATAATCGCAAAGCTTGCCGTTTTCGTTAATCGAAAGAACTTTAACAACAACATCGTTTGAAATCTTAGGCATATATGAAGAATATCTTTCAAACTGCCTTTTTAAAGCTCTGCAATAAGCGGTTTCTTCAATATCTTCGGATTCGTATTCTTCATCGATAACGCAAACTGAGCCCACAAGATACGGCCTGCTTTGAACAAAAGCGGCGATTGACGCCCTCGTTCTGCCCTTAACAACAACACGCAGATTATCGGAATTGGGAATTTTAACCATTTGCTTAACCGAGCAAACAACGCCGATATCGTATATATCGTCTATTGAAGGATCGTCAACAGAAGCGTCCTTTTGGCAAACAAGGAATATTTCACTGCCGGACTTCATTGCCTCTTTAATAGCGGCAATGCTCTTTTTCCTGCCCACATCAAAATGAAGCACCATTTCCGGGAAAACAACAAGCCCCCTGAGCGGCACAACGGGCATATCGATATAATTATTGTAATTTTTCTCACACATACTATCACCTAATATCATGGTTAGTATTATATAATATAAACAAATAAAAGGCAAGAAAAAAGGCAGGAAAAATCCCGCCTTTGATGTTTAATTATGCATTTTTTAAATCGGAAGCTTTTAAAATCTTTGACGTTTTATTTGCATTACGCAAAATAATAGGTTCCGAGCCGTTTTTCACCGAATCCTCGGTGATTATGATTTTTTCAACAGTACTGTCGCTCGGCACGGTAAACATAAGATTTTCAAGCACACCCTCAAGCACACTTCTCAGCCCTCTTGCGCCGGTTTTACGTTGCAAGGTTATATCCGCAACAGCTTCCAGTGCTTCTTTTTTGAATTCAAGCTTAACACCGTCAAGCTCAAAAAGCTTTGTATATTGCTTGATGATGGAGTTTTTCGGTTCAACCATAATTCGCACAAGTGCGTCTTTATCAAGATTATCCAGCACTGTTATAACCGGTATTCTGCCGATAAGCTCCGGAATAAGGCCGTATTTAACCAAATCGTGCTGAACTGCTTTGTGGAGAATTTGATTTTCGTCAAACTTTTCGTTTTCGACATTTGCACCGAAGCCCATGGATTTTGAGCCCATACGCTTTTCGATGATTTTTTCAATGCCGTCAAACGCGCCGCCGCAAATGAAAAGAATATTGGTGGTGTCTATCTGAATAAACTCCTGCTGCGGGTGCTTTCTGCCGCCTCCGGGTGGAACGTTTGAAACAGTGCCCTCGAGAATTTTAAGAAGCGCCTGCTGAACGCCCTCACCGCTTACATCACGGGTGATTGAGCGGTTTTCCGATTTGCGTGAAATTTTATCTATTTCATCAACATAAATTATGCCGCGCTGAGCCTTTTCAATGTCGAAATCCGCGGCCTGAATAAGCCTGAGCAGTATGTTTTCAACATCTTCGCCGACATATCCTGCTTCGGTAAGCGTTGTTGCGTCTGCAATCGCAAAAGGAACATCAAGTATTTTTGCAAGAGTTTGCGCAAGCATTGTTTTGCCGACACCCGTTGGGCCAAGCAGCAAAATATTGCTTTTTTGAAGTTCAACATCGTTTGACGCGGCGGAATATATGCGCTTATAATGATTGTAAACGGCAACTGAAAGGGCCTTTTTTGCATCGTCCTGGCCGATTACATATTCATCAAGCTTTTGTTTGATTTGTTCCGGCTTCGGAAGAACAAAGTCTTCCTTTGCCGAATTTTGAGGCTTACGCGCCGAACGATTTGCCTCTGCAAGTATATCGTTGCAAAGGGCAATACATTCATCGCATATATAAACTCCGGGACCTTCAATGAGCTTATGCACCATGGCCTCGGATTTACCGCAAAACGAGCACCTGATTACCGGGTGCTTTGTATCGTTGTTTGGCATAAATTACCGACTCCGTTTATCTTTTATCGATTACTTTATCCACAAGGCCGTATGCAAGAGCTTCTTCGGCGGAAAGCCAATTATCTCTTTCCGTGTCAGCAGTTACTTCTTCAACGGTTTTACCGCAGTTTGCAGCAAGAATGCTGTTTAACTTTTTCTTTGTTTTTAAGATGTGGTTTGCGGCAATTTCGATTTCAGTTGCCTGACCTTTTGTTTGACCTAATGGCTGATGAATCATAACCTCGGCATTGGGAAGACAGATGCGCTTGCCCTTTGTGCCGCTTGAAAGCAGAAACGCGCCCATTGAAGCTGCCATGCCGATGCAGATTGTGGAAACATCACACTTAATATACTGCATAGTGTCGTAAATCGCCATACCGTCCGTAACCGAACCGCCGGGTGAATTGATATAAAGATTTATATCTTTTTCATTGTCCTGGCCTTCAAGGAAAAGAAGCTGTGCCACAACAAGAGATGCGGTTTGCGAATTAACCTCGTCGGAGAGAACTATAATTCTGTCATTTAAAAGGCGGGAAAAAATATCCATCGAGCGCTCGCCGTTGCCGGTTTGCTCAACAACATAAGGTACCAATGCCATTATAAATCACTTTCCTTTAAAAATATTGATTACTCAACAACGGCGCTGCCAACAATAAGATCAACGGCCTTGTTGCGCTTAACATCCTCTGCAAGCTGATCCGAGGGAAGAACCTTTTTAACCTGCTCTGCATCCATGCCGTATTGGCTGCCGATTTTTTCTGCTTCCGCATTGATTTCGTCTTCCGAAGCTTCGATATTTTCAGCCGTAATGATTGCTCTGAGAGCAACGGAAACCTTAACCTGCTTTTCGGCGCCGTCTTTAAAGGTTTCTTTGAAGCTTTCCTTATCCTGGCCGAGATACTTGAGATATGTATCAAGGTCAAGACCCTGAGAGCGAAGTCTGTAATCGTAATCCTGAACCATTTCATCCTGTCTCTTGGTGAACATGCATTCGGGGATTTCTGCGGTCATATTCTCGCAAATCTGCTCAAGAAGCTGATTTTCCATATCTGTTTTTGCATCTGCTTCCTTCTTTTCGGAAATCTGCTTTTTAAGGTCAGCTTTAAGCTCATCAAGAGTATCAAATTCAGATGCATCCTGAGCAAATTCATCATTAAGCTCAGGGAGCTCTTTTGCTTTGATTTCGTGAATTTTGCATTTGAATACGGCATCTTTGCCTGCAAGCTCTTCGGCGTATTCCTCGGGGAATGTAACATTTACATCAAATTCCTCGTCAACGCCGTGGCCGGCAACCTGATCCTCGAAACCGGGAATGAAAGAGTTTGAGCCGAGCTCAAGCGGATAATTCTCGCCCTTGCCGCCTTCAAAAGCAACGCCGTCAACAAAGCCTTCAAAGTCAAGAGAAACAGTATCGCCGTTTTGAGCAGCTCTGTCATCCGCAACGATAAGGCGTGAATTTCTTTCTTGAAGTGCTTTAAGTTCGTTGTCAACATCCTCGTCGGTTGCCTCGGTGGGAAGCTTTGCAACCTTGAGACCCTTATAATCGCCGAGCTTAACCTCGGGATAAGTTGTAACCTTCATTTTCATTTCCACGCCGTTTTCTTTATCCATAACGGGAATTTCAAGATCAAACGGTGCGTCAACAACTTCAAGACCGGCTTCGTCAAAAGCAGCGGATACAGCTGCAGGGTAAACCTCGTCAAGTGCCTCTTCATAGAACACACCTTCGCCATAGAGCTTTTCAATCATGCCCTGGGTTGCCTTACCCTTGCGGAAGCCGGGAACCTGAATATTTTTTCTGCCTTTGAGATAAGCTGAAGTGCAGGCTTTTTTAAAGGTTTCGCCGTCAACCGTAACCTCGATTTCATATGTGTTTGTATCAATTTTATTGGATGATTTGAGTGCCATATTTAACTCTCCTTAATTATAATTATTTATCACCGATTAGGCATTATATCATAATAATTATGCTTTTTCAAGAAAAATCAGTATTTTAAAATTAAACAAGGTGTGAATTTTAGCTTATCACAGGAAATGAGCTTATAGTCAATACCGTCGACAACACCGGAAACGGCATATTTTGCCGCGTCACCGTGAAGATGCCCGTAATAGCATTTTTTTATTCCGAATTCCTTTAAAACATTTATTATTTCATCGCATCGTGAGATATCGGAAACGGGCGGATAGTGCAAAAAAACAATTTTTTCGGGGCACCCTGCGCTTTCAAGGCTTCGCCTGAGTCTGCCCACTTCCCTGTTTAAAATTTTAATATCCTCTTCGTTTTCACAGCCCATCATCCAGCCGCGTGTTCCGCAGATTGACGCATTACCGAGTTCAAACGAATTGTTGAAAAGGAAGCGAATGGTTTTATAATTATTATCCGCCAAAAATTTATTCAGCTTTGCCATCGTATTCCACCAATAATCATGGTTTCCCTTTAAAATGATTTTATTTCCGTTAAGGCTTTCCAAAAAATCAAAGTCTGCTTTGAGCTGCGAAAAATCCATGGCCCAGCTGATATCGCCGGCGATGACAACATCATCGTCTTCCTCAACAAGCTTATTCCAATTTTTTTCAAGTCTGGAAGTATAATCCTGCCAGCCCTCAAACGAATCCATGGGTTTATCCGTGCCGAAAGACAAATGAGTGTCGGCAATAGCATATAAAGACATTGAGTAATCCTTTCGGGAATAATTTTGCGTGAATAAACAAAACCCTTCGGCAAAAAATAATGATGAAGGGAGTGAATTTTATGAACGAAATCAAAGGCATCAGCTGCGAGGCAAAAAACTGCATTCACCATCAGGCAGACAATAGCTGCAACGCGGGCCACATCACAGTGGGCAACACAAATGCAACCACAACAACGGAAACAAAATGTGAAACCTTTAAGTGCAGCAGCAATTGCAACTGCAAGTAAACACAAACGGCTCGGGAAAACCCGGGCCGTTTCTTAAAGTATATATTTCTTACAGTTCAAGAAGCTTGAACACCATTTCGCTCATATCGCCTTTTGAGCAAACATTGTTGAAACGAACCTTCTTTGATTTAAGTGAAGCAAGCGGCTTCGGAACCTCAAAGCCTGTTTTTTTATAAAGTGCGTCAACCATATCGAATTCATCAAGATCCGGTGCCTTTCCGCCGTTTACGGCAGCAAGCACGCTCTTTGAAAATTTGTACGGAGAAGCGGTGGAATCGATAACCGTTGGGATATCGTCACCTGTTGCTTTTACATATTCATCGTAAACATCAACCGCAACGGCCGTATGTGTGTCACAAAGATAGGAATATTTGTCAAAATGCTCTTTAATAGTTTCATCAACCTTATCCTCTGCGGTAAAGCCTGCGTCAAACACAGCCTGAATATCGCAGATGAGCTTATCGGAAACAGTGTATTTGCCGCTTTCGGAGAGTTGAGCCATAAGATCACGGATGAGAGCATCATCTTCGCCGCTCATATGATAAAGCAGTCTTTCAAGATTTGAAGAGATGAGAATATCCATGCTGGGAGAAGTGGTGGTGTAAAAAGCTCTGTTTCTGTCATAAGTGCCGGTTTTAAGAAAATCCGTAAGCACATTATTACTGTTTGAAGCGCAGATAAGCTTTTTAATCGGAAGACCCATTTTCTTTGCATAATAGCCTGCAAGAATGTTACCGAAATTGCCGGTGGGAACAACAACATTGATTTTATCGCCCGCATTTATTTTGCCCATATTTATAAGATCGCAATAGGTTGAAAAATAGTAAACGATTTGAGGAACAAGTCTGCCCCAGTTAATTGAGTTTGCGGAAGAAAACATCATGTTCTTTTTTGCAAGCTTATTTTTTATTTCGTTATTTGTAAAAATGGATTTAACAGCGCTTTGAGCATCGTCAAAATTGCCCTTGATTGCACAAACGGAAACATTGCCGCCCTCCTGAGTGAGCATCTGAAGCTTTTGCATTGGCGAAACGCCGTCTTCGGGATAGAAGACCAGGATTTTTGTTTTATCAACATCCTTAAAGCCCTCAAGTGCGGCTTTGCCCGTGTCGCCGGAAGTGGCAACAAGGATAACTATTGTTTTGCCGTCTGCCGTTTTATGAGCAGAAACCGTCATCAAATAAGGCAAAAGCTGAAGCGCCATATCTTTAAACGCGCATGTGGGGCCGTGCCACAGCTCAAGGATATTTTTATTGCCGTCAATATTAACGGTGGGGGCAATTGCCGGCGAAGAAAATTTTTCTGCGGCATAGGCGCCAGAAACGCAGTAATCAAGCTCCTCTGCCGTAAAATCCGTTAAAAACTCTTTGAGCACGGTTTTGGCTCTTTCTATATATGACATGGAAGTCATCGAAGAAATTTTATCAATTGAAAATTTTGGAAGCTCACAGGGAACAAAAAGTCCGCCCTCTTCGCTGATGCCCTGAGCAATCGCCTGTGCGGCGGAAACCTTTATCGATTTATCTCGTGTGGATGTGTAAAGCATACTTGCCCTCCTGATAACATATATTCGTAAATTGCCTTTTAGCTATTCTAATATAATTGAAAGGCATTTTCAAGGTGTTTTATTGATTTAATCTTATTATTTTTGCAATAAACCTCAACAACATCAAATCTCGGCTGCAAATCGTTTGGGTGGGATGAAAGATAAATCTCCGCCGTGGTGATGATTTTACGCTGCTTTGCGGAATCGACAAATTCTATCGGCGATGCAATCGAATTTTCGCCGCGCATTTTAACCTCGATAAAGCAAATATATTCGCCTTTCGTCATTATCAAATCGATTTCGCCGAAACGCGAAGCGTAGTTGACATCTATAAGCTTATACTTTTTCTTTTGCAAATATTCGCATGCCTTCATTTCGGCAAGCTTGCCTAAGCCGTTCATTTATTAAGCACCTTTTTCAAAAAGCTTTTTCTGTGTATTTCGCAAATGCCGTATTTTTCTATCATTTCGTAATGAAGCTTTGTGCCGTATCCCTTATGTTTTTCAAAATGATATTCGGGATATTTTTCGGCAAAATCAAGCATAAGCCGATCCCTCGAGACCTTGGCAAGGATTGAAGCCGCGGCGATCGAAGCGGAATTTGCATCGCCCTTAACAATTGTTTCAACCTTGATACCGCCTAAATCGGGCGCTCTGTTGCCATCCACAAGCGCGATTTCGGGTGATGATTTCAAGCCGCCGACCGCTCTTTGCATGGCAAGAAAAGTGGCTTGCAAAATATTCATCTCGTCTATTTCTTTTTCGCTTGCGAATGCAATTGAATAATCTACACATTCGTTTATGATTTTACCAAAAAGTTCTTTCCTTTTCTTTTCGGAAAGTTTTTTTGAATCGTTTACACCATCGATAACCTGACCGGGTGCAAGAACAACAGCGGCGGCGCACACGGGGCCGGCAAGCGGTCCGCGCCCTGCTTCGTCAACACCGCAAATTACATTAAAACCGCCGGCTCTTGCGGCTGTTTCA
>ENA-ORNO01001372-ORNO01001372.1-human-gut-metagenome-genome-assembly--contig:-NODE-1372-length-11262-cov-4.486928_pt1 | contig 11262 bp, 9 predicted proteins | sample MGYA00242117_ERZ509026 | MGnify/ENA primary metagenome ERZ509026 (study PRJEB26280, sample SAMEA2338710) | human gut metagenome | biome: human gut; feature: human-associated habitat; material: faeces... | reverse complement strand
GGCGGCTCTGAAAATCAAAGCCGCCGTTTCAAATGGGCGTGTTGATAGGCTGCTGTACGACGGCTTTTTTTCTTTTGCCGTCGTGCGGCAGCTTGTTCCTTTTGCGCTTATCTTAACAAGCAATCCTCACAGAAATGTCACTGACACACGCTGTTTCGACAGAATAATGGGCTGAAATCTCACGAACCTGTGAGATTTGAAAAACCGGGAGAATAATCTCCCGGTTTTCATCGCAAATATTTAATTCTGCCGCAGTCTCTCTACAACGCTTTGCTTAACATTTTGCATGAAAGTTATGACGGGGGTTGCCAAGCAGACCAGCAAAACAATAGCTGCGACAACCAACAGAGAAATTACAGGATAGTGAAAAGCTGCATAAGGAACCATTCTTCTAAAGGCTGAGTATATTGGAATATATATCGCTGTTCCCAGTGTGGCAAGCAGTAGGAAAGAAATACTCCAATAATACCCGCCTTCCCAAAGCAATACATTTCTAATTTGCTTTTTCGTCATTCCTATACTTTCAAGTGTTGCAAATTCATGTTTCCGAGTATTTACACTAACAACCATTGTGTTAATGAAATTCATAATTCCTATCAGCAAAAATACAGCGGACAACCCTGCGGCTATAATCCTTGAGGTCAGCAAATATCCGGCCATTTCTTGCTGCTTTTCATATCGTGACAGAATCGTAATGCCCGGTGACGAAGCAGTAATGGATTGAAGCTGCTCCATAATCCCTTTGTCATAACTGCTATCAATCGTATCAAAAGCAATCCGAAAGATTTTGGTTTCTCCAGACAACTTCTCTATTGCCTGCTCACTGATATACAAATCAGGGGCAGTACCTCTCTCATTTCCTCGACCACTCTGAAAATCAGCGTCCAGAAAGCCAGTTGCCACTGTAAAGACCTGTTCCCCGGACTCACCGACAACGGTGATTGCTTGCCCTGGCTGAATCAATAGGTTTCCCTCATCATCCGTCATAGCGGACAAAACCACCAACTCTCCCTTTTCAAAGGCGGTTAAGTCAATAGGCTTATCAAGCGTTTTATTAAGTTCTTCGATATATCTGGAATCTATTCCGTAAACGCCGCTCCAAAAATTATCTGTATAGTTTTTTCGTGTTTCCGCATTTGAAAAATCAAGACCTGATACGCCATCCAAGGAATCAATATATTTCCCGAATACATTTTCGTCGTAAATGACATCCATAGTGGGGCACGGTGAAGCAGAATAAGTGACGCGCAGATTTTCAATTCCCTGCATTGTTTCAATTTGCTGCAACATTTCATCAGAGAGCAGGTTTCCTTCTTCGGAAATGCTGTAAGTCAATGCGAAATCACTTTCTCCCCATTGATTTACAAAATTGTCGGGACTTAGGCTTGATAGTAGACCAGCAGAAACCAAAAACAATATTAAGCCTAAAAATAAGGACGCAAAAGTAAGGAAAGCGCTTTTAGGGTTTCTAAAAATATTATCTCGTGCCATCCGAGATAATTTTGTTCTATGGCTCTTATGATCTCGGTAACTCCTTGTATTTGCCTCCGTATAGCGTGAAGCCGCAACAGGAGAAATACTTGCAGCTATTTTCGCTGGTTTCATGCTGCCGATGATTGCAGTAAAAAATGTGAAGATTGCGGCACCCGCAAAAATAATGGGGGAAAAGGACACTATCTCCCCATGGTCTGTATCGCTTGAGTACATCATATTCATGGCAAACGGAACAAGTCCAAGCGAAACAATACCACCGACAATCAGGCCGCTGGGAATACCGATCACCGCCGTTCTGAATATTTGAGAACGCACGATCCGCTTGATTTGTCTTTTTGTCGTGCCTATCGTTTTAAGCTGTCCATAGAATTGTGTATCTCTTGAAATTGAGATATACAGAATGTTATAAATCAGCAAATAGCCGCTGATAATGATAAAGACGATAATAGCAGCCAGTGGAAGAACAATGGTGGTGGAATTGCTCTGAGCAATAGGTACAATTTCAAAGGACTGACTTTCTGTAAACGAAATCTTCCGTTTTAGTTTTTCACAGGATCGCAGGGCATTACTGTCATCAGAAAAAGAAATCATTGCGGTAGACACACTATCAAAGGGAAGCCCTGTTTGTGTTGCAAAAAGCTCCGAAACATAAGCGGCACCACGGTTGCCTGCACGTGAAGCCGAATAATCTGTGTAATAGCCCGACAAAACAAATTCATCGGAGATATATTGATAATCTGTTCCGAGTTGATAGGAAAGGGAAATATTCATCCCTATCTGTGGATCATCAATCCCCATTGCACGCAAAGCCCATGTAGGGAGCATAATTTCATTTTTTGCTTGCGGATAATCTCCGTGTATATCCGAAATTGTTGGTACACGGTGTTCTTGCCATTCTGTTTCGTCTATCCAAGTAATACTCAGCAGGGCATCGTCCATTCCAGATGTATCAATGCTGCCCAATCTCTGACTGATACCAACTACGGATACCAAGCTGGATCGGCTCAATTCTTCATATTGTTCTTCTGAGAGGCTTGTAATTGCCACATCCGCAGTCGTGCCCATCGCACGAATTTGCTGCATTTGATAGGTTTCAAAATAACTGCACCCCAAACTAAATACAGATGTAATCATAAAGGCGGTCAAGAATAATGCGATGGTAACGAAAACATTTCTCTGCTTATTAGCGCGGTAGCTTCTTTTGGCAAGACGATTGATTGTTGCCTGATTATTGTTCCCAAATAAAATATCATCCATCAATGTCACCCCCTGTCACTGTGCGATTTTTCCGTCCTCAATACGGATAATTCGGTCGGCAAGCTGGGCAATTTCATTGTTATGGGTAATCATTACAAGCGTTTGATGGAACTTCTGACTTGTAACTTTCAGCAAACCAAGGACATCACTACTTGTCCGGCTATCCAAATTGCCTGTCGGTTCATCTGCAAGTATAATAGCTGGTTTGGAAACAAGGGCGCGGGCAATCGCTACACGCTGCTGCTGGCCGCCGGACAGATTGTTAGGCATACTGTTCAGCTTCCCATCGAGAGCCAACATTTTCACGACTTCATCCATAAACCGCTTGTCCACGGTATCACCATCCAGCTCCACCGGCAGGACAATATTTTCATAGACATTCAGCACAGGAACAAGATTGTAATTCTGAAAGATAAACCCGATGTTACGTCTGCGGAAGATGGTAAGCTGTTCATCCTTGAGTTTCGATAATTCTTTCCCTTTTACTTTAATACTGCCGGAAGTTGGCGTATCTAACCCGCCCATCATGTTCAGCAAAGTAGACTTACCGCTGCCGGAAGTACCAACAATGGCAACAAATTCACCTTCCTCAATGGATAGGGTCACGCCATCCAATGCTTTTGTAATGTTCGGTTCGGTGCCGTAATATTTCTTCAAATCTGTCGTTTGTAATATGCTCATATAGAACACCACCCTTTCTTTTTGATGGCTCTATCATAAAAGGTAAACCTCACAGAAATGTCACGGGAAACAAAATACCTCTGTTTAATTAAATCTCAAATGTCATAGGCCTGTGACATTTTGTTTTTTAGCGTACTTATTTTATTGTCGAGGCAGAAAGACGGAAAAAGTTGAACCCCTCCCAACCTCGGATGTTACCCGGATATAACCGCCTTGCAAGGTTACGATCTCACGAGCCAGATATAGACCAATACCAATTCCATCTACATCATGTACGATGTCCTCTCGATAGAAACGCTTGAAAATTGCTCCCTGATGCTGTTCTGAAATGCCAATGCCTGTATCTGCAATGTCGATTTTCACATACATTTCCCAACTTTCAACCGAAACACGGATTTGACCGCCCTTCGGCGTATATTTCACTGCATTGTCCAAAATATTGAACAGTGCTTCGCTTGTCCATTTTCTGTCATGGGAAACGACCAAGTTCTCCGGGCAGTCCACTTGAACATTGATCTGTTTTTTCTCGGCGTTCAGAAGAATACCTCCCAATGCGGTGGCAAGCGTGTCATAAAGCGGCTGGCTTTTCTTTTCCAGAGAAATAACACCTGTTTCCAAACGAGAGGTTTTAATCATAGCCTGCATGAGAAAATCCAGTTTATCAAGCTGGCTGGCCTGTGCCGTTAGAAACTCTTTTTGTTTTTGCACAGGGACTTCATTTTCAAGCAGAGTGCTGTTAATCATTTTCAAGTTCGCAATCGGGGTCTTGACCTGATGGGAGATGTCGGAAATCAGTTCTTGCAGGTCAGCCCGTTCTTGTGCAATGCCGTTCTTGTTTTCCTGCATGACTTCATATAAACGGTTCAGCCGATATTCAATTTTATAGAAAAGACTTTCTTCTTCCACAGTCTGTTTCGGCTGCATATTCCCGGATAACATATCATCCATTAAACTGCAAAAAGCATCGGAGAACATTGCCAGTTTGCGGCGAACCAGCACCATAAAACAAACAGCGCAAACCAGCACAAAAATGCCGAACAATAATACATACCAGACAGCGGTTATATTTTGGGTCAGCCCATACAAAGCTGCTGAAACCGTCCCCATTGCCACCAGCAGGAGAACAGCAAAAAAGATACAGGCTTTGTTGACGGAAAGTTTTCGCACATTCATTTCAGCGCTCCTCCGATCCACATATAGCCCATACCATATACCGTTTTGATATACTGACGGTCAGGTGTTTCGATTTTGTTTCGTACCCGGCTGATCGCCGCAGTCAGAGCGTGTTCATCCACAAAATTTCCGTCTGCGTCCCACAGCTTTTCCAACAAGACTTGCCGGGTCAAAACAATCTGCGGATTTTTCATCAGGATTTTCAAAAGTCGATATTCCAGTGGGGTGAATGTAAGTGGCTTTCCTGACAGGGCAGCACTCATCTCTGAAAAATTGATGGTCAGTGTGCCATCCTCATAAGTATCACCACCATATTGTTTTGTCAGCCGCCCCAGCACCACCGCCAGTTTCTTTTGAAAGACGCTCATAGGGAAAGGTTTTGTCACATAATCCTCTGCGCCCAGTTCATACCCTTTGAGCATATCGCTTTCCATATCATTTGCGGTCAGAAAGATAATAGCGGTATCGGGGCGGCGCTCTTTTACCTCCCGGCAGAAGTCAAAACCGTTCCCGTCCGGCAAATTTACATCCAGCACAATCAGGTCATAGTCCTGCTTCGTCAAGAAACTGCCGGCCACTGATTTTGTCAGTGCAGAATCAACCGTATAGCCCGCAGTATTCAAGTTATAGCATAAAGTATGATTCAAAAGTCGATCATCCTCGACTACTAAAATTCGCATGGTATCACACTCCTTCATTTTCAGTGTAGCACCCAAATGTCACAGAAACCTCACAATATTTCTGATTTTATTTTAGATACCAACTTCTGATCTTCGGGACAAATTTAATTATAAGTACATTTTACATCACATTTTCAGCGTCATCAATTCTCTTAGCACGAAATTAAATATGCAGTGAAATGAAATTTGACGCCGTTCAAATGTTGCCACATGAAATGTAAAATTACATTAGGTGGTGATGCTATGAAAATTGAACGTGACGAACGCAAATTTGACTTTCACGGGATCGGACTTGCTATCAAGAAAGCCCGTGAGCGTGAGGGCATGACGCAGGAGCAATTAGGATACATTGTTGACCGCGATCCGCGTACCATTATGTATCACGAAAATGACGGACAGCATCCGAGCCTAAACGCCTTTTACCAAATGGTAACCATGTTCGGTATCTCCGTGGACGAATACTTTTATCCCGACATGGGAGCCGATGAAGCCGCAAAGAAGCGTATCAACATTCAGCTTAATTCCCTCAATGAAAGCGAGCTGCGGCTCGTCGAGGGTATTATCAATGCAATCATAGAAAACCGTGGAACGGAGGAAGCGTAAGAAACGGCGCTGCCTCCGTTTTTCGCGGGGGTTCCGGGGGAGCGCGTTAGCGGCAAGCAAGGCAAGTGTATTGACACTTGCAATTTCCGCGCTGCGGAAATGCTTGTTGGGGTGCCCCCAAACCCGCTGGACTTCTGGCCATCGTGACCAGAAGAAATGTTGTCTGCGTCGCCGTCCCTAACGAGCCTGCTCCTTATTGCGCTGGTTGTCCGTCAGCCCGCGCAGGTGATCCACGCTGCCCTTAACCGCCACCAGCTCCCGCATATCCTGCTGGGCCTTGCGGTATTCCAAATAAAGAGCCTTTTTCCGCGCTGCCAGTTGGCGGCGTTTTTCTTTTAGTACGTCCATTTTGGGGAGCTTCTCGCCACCCAGCAACTCGGCCATTGTCGCCTTGGCCGCCCGATAGTCGGCCAGTTCCGCCTCATGCTCGGCAAGATATTTCCGGCTGTACTTGGCGGCCTTGTACCCATCGAACGCGGGGCGGGTCTTGGCGTACTGCACCACGGCGGCCATCAGATTGGACACATGGGAAAGCTCCGCCTCGGTCTGCTGAATGTCCCCGGCCAGCGTGTGAAACCGTTCCGTGGCAGCGTCGGTCTTTACGGCCAAATCGTCATATTCAAATAGCTGGTGCTCTTTCAGATATTGCAGCGCGGCAGCCATCTGTTTGAGGTTATACACCTTGGCCCAGCGCTCATAGGCGGGGCCTTTGCCCTGACGCATCCTCTCCTGAATATCGATCAGCAGATTGACACGGCGGGGTGCGGGCGCTTTCCGCGCCGTGGCCGTTCGTGTGGGAGCCTTGCCGTCAATGACGGCCTGCACGTCCTCGGGGCCGTAGCCGTCCTCCAGCGTGGACGCCCGGAAACGGGCCGCCCGCTGTTGTCCTGGCACAAGGAACGAGATCACGCCGCCGCGCCCGTGCTTGACCTGTATGCCTGCCGTTTCCATGCGCCGGAGAAAATCTGCGAAGTCCACGGGGCGCTCCGTCAGGGCCGCGTCAATGGCAAGGCGGATCTGTTCTTTCTGTGAGAGCTTTTGATTTTCCCCCAGCCATTGACCGTAGTGCAGATACCGCCCCTTGCTGTGGAGCTTGGGATTTGCAATCACGGACAGATCGTGCTCCAGACATACCCGGTCAGACAGCCGCCGCAGGGCAAACGAGGAGCCGATGAAGTTGCGAAACTTCCGGGAGCGGTCATAGGCGGTGGAATTGTAGTAAATGTGATTATGAATATGCTCTTTGTCTATATGGGTACAGACGAAGAATTGATACTTCCCCTTTGTCCAGCGCATCGCCGTTTCATAGCCGATGCGGTTGGCCTCCTCCGGCGTCACCTCGCCGTGAGGGAACGCCTGCCGGATCTGGTAGCACAGCGCCCCGTGTCCGGCCCTGCGGTCAGTTGCCCCCTGATACTGATTTTTGACCAGCATGAACTCGGCGTGTGCCGTGGCCGGATCGCAGAGGTAGGAGGAAACGGCCCCCAGCTTTTCCGGGTTCAGGCCATAGTCAAAGCGGTCTTTCAGACTTTGCAGGGCCGTCCGCTTATCGGCCCGCTTGTGGGATTTGAGGTAGGTTGTGGCCGTAGGCAGTCCTCCTTTCCATACGACAAACGGCGGCTGGGATCAGCTGCCGTTTTCTGCATCTTCTGGCCACCGTGACCAGAACTCAGCCCATGATGAAGCTCCGCAGGGAGCCGTTCAGCTCGTCCAGCTTGGCAAGCAGCCATCCGGCCAGCGCAGGCAGGCCAAAGGGTGAAATGGCAAACGCCATCAGCAGCCCCGCGATCCCCGTGGAAATGTCTTTCTCCACAAACAGCATCAGGACACTCAGCAGCCCCAGCACCGACGCGAGGATGGAGAGCAAACCAGCGGAAAGACTCAGCAGGAACGAGAGCACGGCCACAAGCAGGGTCAGCACCAACACAAAGGGAGCGGCAAGGATTTTGAATATAATCCGCATAGGGGGTTCCTCCTTTTTCCTGTATATGTCTATTATAACTCTGAAAAAATCGGCACTCAAGGATGTCCCGGCCCTCCGCACTTCTGGTCACGATGACCAGAGGTGCGGACAGCCGGGGAACGGCGCGGGGCCGTTCCCCCTGTGTCACATCGTTACAATGGCGGAGAGCTGGGCCAGCAGATCAGACAGCGGCCCCCACAGATCGGCATAGTCCTTTTGCAGACGCTTCAGCTCGTCCGGGTACAAGCCGCCATAGCTGTTGGCATGGATGGCCGCCTGATTGAGATTGTTTGCACAGCGCCGCTGGAGCGACACAAGCTCCTTGACGGGTTCAAGGTCAACGTGGAGCACATAGCCGCCCAGCGCCATTTTTCGGATATAGGCGCTCATGTTGCGGATGCCCGCCTCGGCCATGCGCTCCCGAATGACCTCCAGCTCGTCAGGCCGTACCCACACATAGATGGGGACGCTGCGGACGCGCTTCTTTGTCAACGCTCCTCACGCTCCCGGCTGCGGCGCTTGGGCGGATGTTCCCGTACCTTGTCCAGCGGCTTATCCTCCGGGGGCGGCACAGACAGATTGTTGATGATGCCGTCAATCTGATTATAGTTCTGCTCCATAGAAAGCTCGGCGTTCTTGTTGGGATTGCGTTCCTGATCCATAAATGTCCTCCTATCTGTCGCCCCGGTCAGGGGCATTTTTCTTTGGGGCAGCTTGGCCCCGGTCAGCCTCGGCCTGCTTTGCGGCGGTTTTCATCTGTTCCCGGATCGAACGGGGCCTGTCGGGATTGTCAGGCGCAGGCCGCAGCTCATAGTCGGATGCCTGTTTTTCCGTTAGCGGGCGGGTATAGGTAAGATAGCCCCAAGCCAAGAACGAGCCATTTTCCACCGGGATGCGCTGATCGTAATTGAAAATTTCATCCGGCTTGTTATAGGGCGGCTTCGGGAATGTCCCGATGTCCACAGGCCGCTGGGTCGAATAATACTTGTAAAGACCGGGAGCCTCGGTCTGCCTGATCCCGACGTTATAAATACGCTGATAGTCCTGCACCCGGTCTGTAAAATCCTGTTCCATCGCGGTGCGGTCATTTCCATAGTGACCCCATTCGTACTGCCGCTGGCCGTCCTTGTCATCATAACAGGCCCATGTGACATAGCGGGATGGCGCGGTGGGATGCTCGCCCAATGCAAATCCCCGCCCATTTTCCAGCATGACCGCCTTCAAAATAGCATAGCCTTGATTTTTGTCCATAGTACACCTCCCATCATCGAGACATTTCTTTGTTTTCTCTTTTCACAAACGGCTGGAGCTGATAGGGGCTTGTACCGTCCTCGGGCCGCAGAAAGTCTATCCGGGCCGCAGCACGGATGGCGTTCTGGTTAAGCTGCCGCTGCCATGCCCCTTGGCTGGGAGCCCACTTAAAGCCGTTGCTTTTCAGTTCCTGCCGCTGATCGGCATCGGGCTTTTCCTCGAAAATAAGCTGCAAACGGTTTTCAGCCTCGTTGATTTTGGCCTCACCTCCGGGGAATGTCCAGCCAGCAAACTCGGAGCGGCTGTTCAGTTCCTCAATGCGCTGGCGCACACGGCGGATGTTGGCGTTGTTGTTGGAAAGCAGATAGGCGGGGTACGGCTTACTTTTGTCCAAGTGCCATGACTGCGCCATATCTGCTTTGAGCTTTTCTGCCTGCTCCGGCGTAAGCTCCGGGCAGCCGTCCAGCGTTTTGTGTTTCCGAAAATACGCATTGACCGCCTTCATGGTGGCCTGCTGGGACTCCAGCCCCTCCAGCTTTTTTGTCAGCTTTTCCACGGCCAGATCATCGTCTGCGCTGATCCCGCCCATACCAACAGAGCGGATTTTATCAAGCAGCTTTGAAATCTCCGCATACTCTCCATAGTTGCGATCCCGGGCGGCGTTCTGCTTGTGCTTTTTTGCCACAGGGAAATTACCGCCCCCGGAGATCAGAATAGAGGGCACCCGGGCATCAATCACATTGCGTTCATTCAGATTTTCCGCAAGTTTCCGGGCATAGCGATCCACCAGAGCGTCAATCTTATCGTGGTACATGGGATCGACACGGGCTTTCTGGCGTTCCGCCGCTGCATACGCTTCATCGACCATTGCCCGGTAGCCCGCCGTAGCGGAGCCCGGCTGATAGTCGGAAAAGCTGTTCATATCCTTTGCCCGCTTTGCGGCTTCTTCATTGATCGGATAATATTTCGGCATAGTACCTCCTTCCACAAAAGCCGGAACTTTGGGACAAATTGTCCCAAAGCCCCGGCAGCTAAAATGTTGACAGCATCTCACGGAAACAGGGCCGGACGTAGAAACATACGCCTCCCGCAGAAAAGGGCCTTAAAAAGCCTTGTCACAAGCGGGTTTTGGGTGTCCTAATTGTCAACACATCAGCCCCGCTTTTTTCGCATATATTCCCGCTGCTGTCTGCGGTGTGCCGCCTTTGCACAGGCCGCCGAACAATAGGTTTGCCGTCCATCAGGAGCCACGGCTCTGCCGCATACCGGGCAAGCCTTGAAATCCGGCCTTGGCCCTTCTGCCAGCAGCGCAGCCTCCAGCGCCGGATCAAGGGGCAGAACTGCCTCGCGGAAGTAGCGGCAATAAGCCCCCGTCCAGCATTTCCCAAACATATAGCACTCGCAATCCAGCGGCAGGCAGCCGCAGTCCCGGTCATAGTTGGCACACCATTTTGACACCAGCCTGCGGATTGCCGCTTTTTCTGTCCGGGTCAGTTCTCGGCCCACAGCATCACCTCCCGTTGCCCGGTGGTTTGAGCTGCTCCCGGTAGCAGAACACGCAGCCGATCCCGCGCCAGTAAGGGCAGCCGTCACAACGGGAGCCCTTCGGCGGCAGGCTGGGCGGCACACCCTTAAAGTAGCTTTTTTCTTTCATAAATCCCTCATAGGGGTTGTTGGTAAATCTCATTCATTATCCTCGCTTTCGGTATCGTCCTCGTCCCAAGGCGGCCCATCGTCCTCGGGATCGTCATAATCAGCCAGTTCCTCGCTGTAATCCTCTTCGGGTACAGCAGCTTTTTCATGCTTCGGGCGGTAAATTTTGAAGTACCAGCCTGCACCGCTGCCCAGAACAGCCACAGCCAAAATCAGCAGAAGCGTCCCGGTATTACTTTTCTGCTGGGGCTCGGGTTCCGGCTCCTCCGCAGGTTCCGTCACCGGGGCGGGTTCGGGAGCTGTGCCAGCACACTCGGTCATGTTGACCGCGCAGACCTCGCAATCCGTATGGATGGCTCCGGGCGCACATTTTTCTGTGCAGGAGCAGGCCGGAAGCTCTCCTCCAGCGGCCTCCAGTGCCGCCAGCAGATCGGCTTCATCCACCATGTTCAGAAAGTAGGTGTGATACTGTTCGCCGTCCTCATCCACAGGCTTGTCATAATCAAT
>ENA-ORNO01001362-ORNO01001362.1-human-gut-metagenome-genome-assembly--contig:-NODE-1362-length-11351-cov-2.377656_pt1 | contig 11351 bp, 5 predicted proteins | sample MGYA00242117_ERZ509026 | MGnify/ENA primary metagenome ERZ509026 (study PRJEB26280, sample SAMEA2338710) | human gut metagenome | biome: human gut; feature: human-associated habitat; material: faeces... | reverse complement strand
CGAACAACATATTGCGTAATTGATTATTGACATACACAAAGCGAATTGAAATCGGGAAATAGAATGTAGACATTTCACCGTGAGTTATGGTGATTTCATTATCTTCATCTACATAAGCTTCCTGAATCTGCGCACCTTTATTATTATAGGCCACATACTTCACTACTTTGTAAGCACCTTCTTCCACAGCAAGTGTTTCCGAAGTCAATTCCTCTTCGTTACCGGTCAAATCGACTGTTTGCAGTACGATTTGCTTTCCATCTTTTTCAAGTGTCACTTTCAAACGTGCCATTTCTTCCAGCGTAGATACGGAGTACACAGTATTACGCACGAATTTGAAAGCCACTTCTCCCTGCTTCTCATCCAAAGTCGGAGCTTTCTCGTCGTCTGAGCAACCCGTAAACAGGGTTACACAGAGAACTAAACAGCACAGGAGTGTTTCTTTGATATACATTGTTAGTTTCATTTACAGTTCAAATACCATTTTTTATTAAGCATCTTATAATATCTCCAGTTACCGTGCAAAGGCACATTATCAAGCTCGCTTTGAGTTAATTCCGGCAACCTTGCAGCGACAGTAACCGTCTCATCATCTTCCGGGCAAGTACGGTTATAGTCTGCCGGGAATTCAGAGAACTTGGTCGGTGCATTGGAGAAACCGGCAATTGTTCCCTTGTTATCATATCCTTCTTGGTTAAATAGTAACAAGAAAGGATTCCAACAAGCCAGATATGGATGATATAGAATCCAATCAGGTACCTTGCCTGTCAAACGATTTAAGTTCATAGTCAGACTTCTCATTTTAGGAAGAACTCCGTCACGAACATTATCCAATGCAGGAATACTGCCATAGAAATAATTGTATGACAAACTTAAATCCTCCAGCGCATACATGTCACGGAACAACCAATCATAGTTAGAAAGATCACCTCCCATACCAATACTTTGCAAAGTATGATTCTTGGGAATATCTTTGCTCAAATCAATTACTGAAATAGCAACACGGTTACCACCCAAATCAAGGTATTTCAGATTATCTTTCAATCCCAGCAAAACATCTTTTATGGTATTCAAATCTAGAATAGTATTACCATTCAAATCCAGCTCTTCCAAACTCTTCATGTTCGCCATTTCCGCAGGAAGAGAACTGATACCGAATCCCATGAAAGAAATACTTCTCAGCTTTTTCAACGTGGTAATTTCCGGTCCAAGCGCAATGCTCTTTCTATATCCATTGATATTACTGATGGCGGCAAATGTTTCCAATTCTGTCAGATATTGAATTTGATACGGAATTGTTTCTTCGGTATCCATCATTGACAAGCTGAAACCTACGACGCGAAGTTCAGTAGTATCTTTCTTCGTATATCCGGTTACAGGATTATAATAGTCGTAAGTACGTTCTTCGACCAAAACATCACTCCAGTGAGTAATCGGGCGGCTGGTTACAGCATTCAGATTGGCATTCATTGTACGCGCAATAGTCAAAACTGCTAAAGAGTCGCCTTCACGTGAAGGAATAATCATTTGGGCTTTTTCTTGGGTAATCTTCACTGTTTTAGTAATCAGAGTAGATTCTCCCTCTGCACGGTTTGCGGCTTTTGCAGTTTGCTTGAATTGCAATTCTGTTACGCGGTCTTCCATGAAATCCGTATAAGTTTTAAACTTGAAACGAAATTTCTGCTTACGCGGAATAGTGGTAGACGGAGTATACTTGTAAGGCTCATTCTTATCGTTATCATAAGACAACCACACCTTTGCTTCCTCCGGTATAATTACCTCGAAAGGAACATTAGCGATAGCTTCCACATCTACATAAGCTTCTTCAGGAGATGCATAAGAAGGTATAGTCAATTCTGTCTTCTCAAAACTGATAGTCGGTTCATATCCGAACTGCTTTACTTGCACTTCGGCAACATCCCCTTTGTCAGAATAGAAGATGACGCGTCCGGTACGTTCCTTATAAAGATAAGAAGAGTCTGCTTTAATAATACAGATACCATTACCTACGCCTGTAGCAGGACTTACCATGCACCAATCATTTTTTGTTTCGGCAGTCCATGTTTGGTCGGTAGCAACTTTTATTTCAATAGTTCCACCATCATTAGGAAACTGTACTTCCTCTTGCTCTACAACAAAACCGCTAACCGCCTTGTCATCATCGTCATCACAGGAAGCCACCAGTGCCAAAGCGGCTACCGCCCAGCACATTGTTCTCATATATTTCAATAAATATTTCATAAAATCAATTTCCTCCTTTATTTATTGATATCCAAATCCAGAATCGGACATCCTAAGATATACTGATTTGAATCAAATCCCAAGGTAAACAGACCAGAAGAAATTCTTGAGCAAACTTCAGTCGGAATTGTGACCTCAATGTTATTATTCTCTGATATATTAAATTCAGTTAATATCGACGGGAACTGACTTTCCGGAATACTCTGAATATCATTATAAGACACATCCAACAATCTCAATGTCGCATATCCCGGATAAGAGGACATTGCAGAAGGCCATGTCTTCAATACACGGACAGTTTTATTCGGATTTTTGGGATCCACATCAAACTGGTCGGTCAAATATAACTTATTCAGCATCGGCAGTTCCATCGCTTTCATCGGGAAGTTAGCAAAACGATTATATGACAAATTCAATCCGGTGATGAATACAAAGTTTCTGGAATTGAAATCAACAGGAAGATACTTCAAGTTATTGCCGGATAAATCCAAAGCCTCCAAAATATCCAAACCTTTCAAATTATCAACAACGATTGTATCCAATTCGCAATTGTTAATTAACAAATAGCTGATTTGAGATTCTCCCAATCCTGCCGGGAAGCAACCTTTACCCTTAGATGTCTTATTGGCAAGTCCGAATTCATTCTTAGTCAACGTCAAAGTTTCCGCATTGATACCTTTGAAAGTTGATGAGAATTTACGGATATGGTTATCAGAAAAATCTACGCTTGTAGCTTTATATTTACTCTTATAACCGTTCTTAAAGAGTCCCGGAAATTCCGTCAAACGATTGTTGGATATACTAAACTTTTCGATATCATCTGTTTCAATGAACTCATCATCGAGCTCGGTAATTTTATTGTCGTCAAGGAATATCTGTACCGGTGCCAATTTACGATTAGTAGATGGCAATGATGTCAACTTATTGGATGTCAAGTCGAGTAGTCCAATCTTTGTTGCTTCTTCCAAACCGCAAGATGTGACGTATAAAATCTGCAATTCATCTTTATTGCTTCTGATGAATTCGTTCAATCCATCCAACAGTTCCGCAGGTTCCATCAATGAATTACAACTGAAATTCAAGGAAACCACATGTTTCATTTTCTTCAGTGCGGTTGGGAATACCTTGAATTGGCAATTATAGAACTCAACATCTGTCAAGTCGGGAAGGTCTGCCAGTTCAACAGGAAGATCGCTATCATTAGTACCGATTAAATTGTTCGCTACATAAAGATAGTTCAGTTTTGTCAGCTTGCCGATTTCCTTAGGAATACTTGTAATACGGTTGGAAATAGACCCTTCCGCAAAGTCGTAAGTGACAGGAGTAGCATACTTGATAGTAGCAGCATTCTTAGAAGAATACAATTTACTGTTATCCAAGGGAGACGGATGGAGAATACTAAGTCTTTCTTTCTCTATTTCCATACGACGGCCACGATAATCAATACCTTTACGATATAAATTCATCGGATTCAAACTATATCTTGCACTTTCTTCACCTTCTACTTTTTCAACGCTGGCAATATCATTGTGCGTACCGAGTGATAAAGAAACCAACTCTGTCAATTGTCCCAAAGCAGCAGGTATAGCGCCTTTAGGATTGAATGAGCCCAGATCCAGTTGTTTCACGCGTCCGTAATTATCAATTTCTACGCCAGGTTGATTACCCCATTCATCAATAGGGCGATCGGCAAAACGCCAGTTTGCTCCTGCAGGGAATGTTTCACCGGAATAGCTCCAATTAGGTCCATCCAGGTTCACCCAAATAGTATAGAGGGCGATATAGTCATTGATAGCCTCCATATTCTCCGGGAATTTGATTTGTACAGAACCTTCTGTATTACCTCCCGTAGCGACAGTAACATAAGTTTCTGTTAAATCACCAGCCAGCAAAATAGTAGTACGCCTTTCATCGTATAAGATGTAACGAGTAATTTCATACTCACCGGATTCCATATACAGAGTGTCGGTATGCAAATAGTTTGCATTTTTAGTATCATATACTTTGAAATGCTGGGGTGAAGCATACTCGCTTGTTCCTTTCTTACGGATATAAAGTTCTACTTCTTCTACATTATCATAATTGAATGATTTCGGATCGCCTTGCAAGGAAGCTCGTGTAGTAGTTCCATTGGCTTTATCCATTTCATCTTGATAATTGGACAAATCTTTTAAAAGATTGAAGTAAACGTTACCACCAACTGTAGCTCTCACTTTTACATCAAGTTCCGTGAGGTGTCCGCTGGTTATTGTAAATTCCAGCGTCTCATCAGGATAGATTGTTGTCAACTTATTGGGTTTCTCCATACCGGGTTTCACATCACCATACAAAGTATAGCTCATAATGCGGTAGTCACCAGCTTGTAATTCCAATTTCTCAGATTCCAATCCGAGATCTGCGGCATCCGCCACAGAACTCAAATTCAAGGATTGTGTTACATACATATCATTGTATAACATGGATACCTCTACTTTCTTTGCATCAGCCATCTGGTCCAATGAAGTAGCTCTAGTTACGGCTTTTGATGAAGTCAACCGCAATTTGAGGTATCCTGATGTTCCATTGCCGGTAACTATATCGTCATCCGAACAACTTGACACCAATACTATACAAAGTATTGCTGTAAACAACCAGTTTATTTTTCTTAATAGATTCATTTCGCTTAATTAAATAATATAAGTTATAGAATTATTCAGCAGCCTGATTAATAGTGAAGTATGTGAATACTGCATTGTTAAATTCTGGCATACCCGCAAAAATTGCAAAATTCTCAGTACGCTCTTTTCCTGTCGTATTAGGTGCAACTATAATAGTGATTTTTCCAGTGCCTTCAACAGGATCATATTCACCAAAATCAGAAGACTTTATCATCTCACCAGTACCCCAATTCTCCGGTTCACTAGTTAATTTACCATCGAAGACTTCAATATCACCATAAGTCCAAGAAGCACCCCATTTCTCTGCATTAAGATCAAGACCAAAATATTGGAAAGTTAACGTTGCTCCTTGGGCGCCAACTTGTATTGTTTTGTCTTTCAAATCCGGACATTCAAAATCGGTAACACTACTACTTGCTTTTTGGCTACAGTTAATAAATTTATCCATTAATTCTTCTTTTAAAACACCGTCGTCATCAAACATATCTTCAAAAGTCGGATATTTAGTAGAAGAAACAGCAAAGACAGCGAAGTAACGTTCTTCATCCTCAGAACTTCCAAACTCATAAGAAGAACGTGGATTTATAAACAGTCTTTTAGTAACTGTTGTTACATTTGCACGTGTCAATTCATCGGTAGGATCCTTTACATATCCCCATCCTGAATACTCATCTGTCATATCAGTAGATTCTTCATATTCACCCTTGAGGAATGTCGAGTAAACATTAGCTCCTTGATAGTTCTGTCTTACAACATAGAAAACAAGGTTTTCTGGATGAGCTGCCTTTACTTGGAAATCAAGCGTTATTTTATCATACGGAGATGATGCTTCTCTAAAAGCATTAAATATACACATCCTATCTCCATTCAAATGGAATGATTCCTCATTAAGATATACATAATCATCTCCAACACCCGGATATTTAACACTTACAGCATATTCCAAAACTTTTCCGTCAGAACCAACGAATGTCAATTTTCCTTCTTCTGGCTCAATTTGCAATTCAGTTTTATTGTATGTGATACTTATAGAAGTTTCTGTTTCAAAATAATGCATTGAGTTATTTCCTTCACCATTATACTCAATATCTGCAAACGCCAATTTATCATTTCCTAACGTCCAAACGATATTTGATGTCACATGTACAGTTGCTTTATAAACCTCTCCATTATCCTCCAATACAACAGGGGAAGCATCTGCTTCAATCTTAGGAGTAATTCCTGCAAACTTCACCTGATAAGTCTTTGTTACCGGAACACGAGTTGCTGCCTGATATTCGAAACTTACAGTTGCTATATCTTCTTTATATCCTGCTGCTTCATACAATTTTGCAGGATCTGCGTAAAACACATATTTAGCAGAACCATCGGCATTAGTGTTTACTTTCTTATAGCTTAACCAGTTTACATCTACTGCTACACTATACTCGTAATTACTAGCAATATTTACCGTATCGGTAATCATTTGCTGTTCATTATTGATAATCAAGATACCGTTTTCTTTTGATTCACCCTTAACACTAGTGAAAGTGAAATATGAATTCTTTTCACCTTGCGTAACAGTGATATCCACGGTTTTTCCGCTTACTTTATCCTTAAGAGTAATGGTACCAATACGAGTTTTAAACTCTTCATTATCATCAATTGAAACGATGATTGTCTGGTCACCAGCAGAACCGGATCTCTTGCTTAAGTCAATCCAACTATGACTTGGCAGCGCTGTCCAATCATTTTTGGCAGTGAAAATAATCTCTTTTGCATCATTATCAGCACCTGTACAAGTAATCGTCTTATACTGATCTGCTATCTCAATAACAGTGTTTGAGTTACCTTCATCGTCATCATCGCTACAAGCGGTAAATGCGCATACTACGATACACAGAAATAAATATTTAAAATAATCAAATGTTGTTTTCATATCCTTAGTTTTTAAAATTAAACTTGTTTAATGAGAAAGTCGTACTCTTCGCACTACAAGTTACAGCCCCATTATTTCCATTTTCAGCTTCATCAGCATCTATCGCTTTAAAGATGTACTGATAAACGCCAAAACTACCAATCTGGGGTACATAAGCATCCAGAAGAAGTACAAAGAAATTATCGAACGTATTGAAGTACGAAGGATATTGCGCTATTGAACGTATCCATACAGTTCCATAAGTACTTTCACGGAAACCGGGTTGTTCGGGCACTGTAATTACCAAATCCAAAGGATCGGAATCATCGAAAATCACGCGAATATTATCTGAACCTGAAGTTCCGAACATATCCGTAAGCATCAAAGTCTTATCATCTTTTTTGAAACCTTTCACCTGGAATGTATTCATATCATTACCGAAAGGGAAAGTGGCATACATTATGAAATTAGCTTCAGCCGCATCATTCTTGATTTTCAAGAATTCGTTGATTTCAAACGGATGACACTTCACAAAGTCTACCTTAGTTACATCACCATAAAGGTCCCATTTCTGAGACGAAGGTTCCACCAGACGAAGGCTCAGTCGCAAACTGTCGTCACGACCTACATTATTATAATGTCCTTTCAAAACTACATTCGCTACACGTTCACCTGCCTTGATAACTACATTGTTTGTGTTATCCACAAAGTCGAAATGACGTCCGCGAACTGCCGTCGACTTATCATTAATGATTTCTACGGCATAGTTACGGTCATAGTCGGCTGTTGTTGTAGCAGTCACCGGTACGCTGAATGTCGCATCTTCCTCATCCAGTACCGGCATGGTATATATCGTGTCGGAAAACATCACATACTCGAGACCCGAATACACAATATTCTCCGGCTGACAACCCGTCAAGAAAGTTGCCGCTAGCGGGAAGGCCAACAGAAGAGTCAAAATTTTCTTCATATTCATCTAATCTGTTATATGTTGTTGATTAATTATTACTTGCATTACCTACTATCAAACCGTTGGTTGCCTCAATCTCGTGTTTGGGGATAGGCCATGTAGTGAAACGATATTTAGCATCCGTATACTTCACTTCCAAACCGCTATTAATGGAACCTTCCATACTGTAAAGCTGCTTTTCACGTTTGATAGGATCATGCCAACGCTTCAAGTCTGACAGGCGGAAACCTTCCATAAACAGTTCACGGGCACGCTCATTCTTAATTTCCTTCAACAGGTCATCACCAGCCGCACCAACAGAACCGAAGCCTTTAATACGTTTACGTTTTACAGAAGAAAGGTCTTTCTGCGCTTTTTCATCATCGTTCAACCAATAATATGCTTCGGCACGAACTAAATACACTTCAGATAAACGCAACGGTTTAGGCATATTCACAAATTTTCGAGTCTCACCACCATCGAGATCCGTATTACCCGGATATTTGGTAATTGCAAAAACCTTATCACCATTTACATCCTCAATCTGACTACAGAATACGGAAGCGCGGTAATCACCATCATCATACAACCCCAGAATAGCCTCCGAGAAATGATACTGAGGACTGTAGGTTGAATTATTATAACCTAATAAATACTTACCCAACGCACCCCCATAACTATCTGGACTCATAGCTATTTTCCAGATGATTTCATCGCTTGCATCAAAGTTCCACATCAACTGATAATCAGAATAAACATTAGAACCAATCTTATAGATGCTATTTACAGCATCAGAAAGTTCGTATACACCCAACTTAATAACTTTAGTAGCCGCTTCTACTGACTTTTTCAGATATTCATTATTAGCATCACGCTTCAAGTCTCCCATACCCATAAACATGTAGATACGGGCGCGCAAAGCATACACGGCACCTTTACTAAAGTAAGGAGTGTCAGCAGCCGTACGTGAATCGGGCAAATTCTCCTCTGCCAGTTTCAGGTCATTAATCACCTGTTCGTAAGATTCGAGAAGAGTGGAACGCTTCACCATCTGTACTGATTCTTTATAAGTGGAAGGCAAACTTATACCCATATCTTCCGTATTAGCATTGGCAGAGGTCATAGGTTCACAGAACATACGAATCAATTCAGCATAGGCCATGGAACGTGCAAAATAGACTTCACCCAAACGCTTTTTGAAGTTATCTTTATCTTTCTCAGTAAGATTAGCTTCCACTTGTCCCTTATAATCAAGGAAGAAATTACAACGGGCAACAATTGTATAGAGTCCATTGTATACAGCTGCAACCTCATCTGTAGTAGATTTTATATTCCACTGATAGAAGTTTGTATAAAAGCCGGTATTTGTTTTCAAAGCTGCATAAGCCATATCAGCCTGAATATCCGGAAGCAAGGTTAAGTTGCCACTATAAAGCGCACTATTCTTGAATGCACTATAAATACCAACTACCCATGCATCACAATCGCTTATTGTACGCAATGCTTCATCCTCAGGAACCGAGCTGTCAGGAGCAAGGTCCAAGTCACAAGAAGTAGTAGCGAACACTAACGACATCAACAAGAATAATATTTTTATTTGTTTCATGTTCTATATAATTAATGTATATGAAAAATCTTAGAATCCAACTTCCAGACCAACAGAGAACTGGCGTGACATCGGATAAGCAGCCTGATAATAGTTTGCGGTAGATTCCGGATCCATTCCCTGGAATTTAGTCCAAGTAAACAGGTTCTGGGCTTGTCCGAACACTCTTACATGTTCTATCACTTTAGTTGCCTGCAACAAGCTCTTGGGCAAATCGTATGATACGCTCAAATTCTTCAGACGAAGAAAAGAAGCATTCTCCAACAAGCGGTCATCGAACTGCATCGGAACGTCGATGCGAGGTACAGATACTACATCACCCGGATTTTTCCAGCGATCGTACAACAGTTTATTGGACATGTTGTAGTTTGAATAAGCAGCTCCGTTCTCACTGAAGAAACGGTCGTTGTTCATCATATAGCGATCGCCCACCCAGCTAAATTGCGCAGAAACCGTAACACCTTTCCAAGAAAGGGTTGTTCCAAAACCACCTTGCCAAGGAGCATTACAGCTTTTACCTGTCAAGACTTTATCTTCTTCACTGAATTCATTGGTTATATCACCTTTCTTATCATACCAAAGAGCATCACCGTTAGCTGGATTTACTCCTGCAAAACGATTCAAATAAAATTCTCCATACGAATGACCTACTTTCAGATAGAGTCCTGTAGAACCCATATCGTATTCGTCACGTCCATCATACAGACTTGTAATTTTATTCTTATTATATGAAGCGTTAGCAGAAACATTACAGCGGAAGCCTTTGTAACGAATCACATCTACATCTACAGAAAGATCCATACCGCGATTCACCATGGCACCCATATTACTCCAACGATAGGAATAACCGCCAACGGCAGAGATAGGTACTTCCATCAACATATCTGTTGTTTTCTTATTATAGAATTCCGCTACCACGTTTACACGGTCGAAGAATCCCAACTTCAATGAAATATTGGTAGTCATCAACTTTTCCCAAGTCAACTCCTCGTTACCTTTTGAATAAGGAGCAATACCTGACATTTCTTCTCCGTCAAGACCGTAAATCGGCCCGCCTGATACTAACGCCAAGTGGTCGTAAGCAGGAATAGAAGAGTTACCCGACGTACCGATACTTGCAGAAAGTTGCGCATTAGTCAACCATTCTATATCTTCCAGGAATTTTTCTCCTTTGGCATTCCACATCAAACCTACTGACCAGAAGTTAGCCCAACGTGAATTCTTACCAAAACGGGAAGATGCATCACGGCGTACAGAAAAGTCTGCATAATATCTGTTCTGGAAGTTATAATCAGCACGCCCAAAGAAAGAGAGATAACATGCCTCATTCATTGTGTCGGAAGGGATATCCGCACGCGTAGCGGTGGTAAACGTCAACAAATTATCGTTGCTTTGTCCATGAGTCGTCACGGAGAAACCATCAGACTGATTGTGTACCCATTCCTGACCAACCATCACATTAAAATGGTGGTCTTCCTTGATATCAAAAAGGTAAGTAGCCGTATTAGTCCAAGTCAGATTTGTATAACGAGAGAATCCGCGTCCTACAGCACCTTCACCGTAGTTAGGAAGATATGAGGGATTGGAGAATACATTGGTACGTTGATCCAAGAAGTCAATACCCCCCAATGTTTTAATAGTCAATCCCGGAATCGGACGAAGTTCGCCAAAAGCAGAAGCTATAACTTTCCAACGGCTCTTGTCAGAAGGATTATTATTCTGATATTCCAAGGGGTTCACATTGGTACCCAACCAAGTACTATTACTCACACTTGCAACACTGCCATCGGGAGCATAAGGACTCCAATAAGGCAACATGAAACGAGAAGCTGATATCGGGGTTACCGTATTATAATCACCGTCTACGGCTTCATTGATATCTTCGTATGCGAAAGATGCGTTAGTTCCCACTTTAAACCATTTGTTCACTTTCGCTTCCAAATTGGCACGCAAAGTATAACGCATATAATCTGATCCTAAAGCAATACCTTCCTGTGAATG
>ENA-ORNO01001353-ORNO01001353.1-human-gut-metagenome-genome-assembly--contig:-NODE-1353-length-11429-cov-2.302532_pt1 | contig 11429 bp, 5 predicted proteins | sample MGYA00242117_ERZ509026 | MGnify/ENA primary metagenome ERZ509026 (study PRJEB26280, sample SAMEA2338710) | human gut metagenome | biome: human gut; feature: human-associated habitat; material: faeces... | reverse complement strand
ATCCCAAGAAAGTATATGCGATAGATAATGCATTAGTATCCCGCTTGGGTTTCCATTTTTCCGGTGAAGAAGGCCGTTTATTGGAAAATATGGTTTTTATAGAACTCCGTCGTCGCGGAGGAGAAGTTTTCTACCATAGTTCTGGAAATGCAGAATGTGATTTTGTCGTGCGTGAAGGATTTCGGGTGACACAAGCTATTCAGGTTTGCTATTTATTTGACAACTTTGAAACGCGTAAAAGGGAACTTCGTGGGATACAAGATGCGATGGATACATACCAGTTGTCAGAAGGGATAATTATTACAAGTAGCCATGAAGAAGTAGTAGAATATGAAAAAAAGAAAATTTATATTCTACCGGCATGGAAATGGCTGCGTTCATTAACGAAAGATTGAAGCACATCAATCTGGCAGGAGGAATACAAAAGTAGTTTTCACCTGCTGTTCGTGCTGTCGGACAAAAAAGAGACCGCCTTAAAATAATTTTGAGACGGTCTCTTTTTAATCTCAATGCATATCAGAACATCGCGTCTTTGGTACTAAAGAGCTTTCTTTCGTTCAGCTTGACTACCTTACCGAATTTCTCAAGTCTTTTGATATCGATATCTTTCGGATTTCCCATAATTCCAATACAATAAGGCTTACCTTTGATATTCGTTTCATAGAAACGGACTATGTCATCAAACGTAAGCGCGTCAATCTTCGGAAGATTCTCTTTTGCAGGGTCACCGTCATATCCTTGGTAGCCCAAGTTGACAAGATACATCGCCTTGTCACGGAAATCGGGGTGGGAAGTCAGGGCCTCCTGACGTAGGTAACTCTTGATGTTATCAATCCTTTCCGGATTTTTAGGCATGTCATTCACAAGTCCCATCAAAATATCCAGCGCATCGTTTGCCTTGTCATTCTGCGTACCCACATATCCTTGCAGGAAGGTCTCTCTACCCGCTATTCCCTGCGTGGATGCAAGCGCGTATGCCGTATAGGCCATCGAGCGCTTTTCGCGGATTTCATTCAGTACCAGTCCGGTAAAGTCCATACCGAAGTACTGGTTGAAAGCATGCCTTGCCACATCATCTTTCTTGTCGGTCTTCATCATCGGGATGTAGAGATAGATTTGGGCCTGTTCCACATCATTATTAGGCAGGAAGTAAACTGTATTCTCTGTAACCGGAGCCATCGGGGTGGGATTTGGAGATAGGGAAGGCCGTTCATTGGCAACCAGCGGCAGGTTCTTGCTTAGAATATCATATACATTGTCAAACGGCAGGGTTCCGCTATAATATATCTTCGCCTCATAATTGGAAGCACGGTTGATGTCACCCGTGAGTTCTGAAATCTGCAATTCATACAGTTCTTTGTCTGTCAGCTCATCAATATAAGGTGACTTATCGCCATAGAACACATACTGGCTCAGTGCGCTACCCAATGCTGAAGTGTTGCTTTTTCTCTGCTGGCGGCTGCCGAGTTGGCTACCTTTCAGGCGGCTCAGCTGCTTGTCATCAAGCTTCGGCATCAATATCTGGCGCGACAAGAGCTGGCAGGCTTGCGGCAACGTCTGCTCAAATCCCTCCATGGTCACGGTCAGATAGTTTGAACTGGCATATACATCACAGCTCACGTTCAGCTTGCTCAACTCTTCCTTCAACTGTTGAGGCTCGTAACTTCCCATGATACCGGCATTGTTCATCAATTCTGCGGCGATACCTAATTTAGGGAACTCTTGCGTTCCGGCGCCATATCTCAATACCAGACGGAAAATATTATTCTCCTTGTTGGGAACATAATACATCTTGGAACGCTCGTTCAGCTGCTTCACCTTTACGTCACCAAAGTCAATAAACTTTTCATCTACCGCACCAATGGGCATACTCTTGAATTGTGTGGCATACAGAGATTGTTTTCCGGTGGGAGGTTCAACCGGCTTATAACCGGGCTTCTTGATTTTGCCTTCCTTGTCCGCTTTCCCCTTCTCAATATACATGGCGAGATAATTATCAGACAGATATTTCTTTGCTACCCGCTTCACGTCCTGGTTGGTCACGGCCATAATCTTGTCTTTATAGTTCAATACATCGTCAGGGCTCTTACCATCCATAAAAGCGTTCATCAATATAATCGCTTTTTGTTCATTGGATTCCATGGCAAGGTCAAAGTTACGGCACAGCTCAGCCTTGATGGCATCCACTTTCCAGTCCTCAAACTCACCGTTGGCCACTTGTTCAATGGCTTTCAATGCCTTTTTCTCGGTACTTTTATTCGATTCAAACCTGCGCTGGTTTTCGTCATAAAGCGGGACGCAGTACACAAAGTTGCGACCTCTTTCACGGAAAGTCCGGCTATATGCGCCCGCAGCCGTTATTTCACCGTCTATCATCAGTTTGTCCAATGTACCCGTTTGGCTTCCGTTGCTGATCAAGGACATGGCAATCTCAATGGCGTCTTCATCAGGATGTCCCGAAGGTACCCCCTCAAAAACCAGTCTTACTTGCGGATAATACCCTATTTTGGCGGTGTACTGTGTACGTCCCTTGATTTCCTTTTCAGGATATGTCTTACGTTCGGGCGTCGCTTTTGCAGGCAGGCGGCCGAAGGTAGCGGCTATGCGCCTGCTTATCTGGTCGGCCTTGATGTTTCCCGACAATACCAAAACCATGTTTTCGGGTACATACCACGTGTCATAAAATTCAATCAGCTTACTCAAACGGGGATTTTTCAGATGTTCGGGCAGGCCGATGACGGAACGGGAATAGGGATGCCCTTCAAATGCCTTGTCCATGATGAACTGTTCCTGGCGACGACCCGGATTGTCTTGAGCACGGTTGTACTCTTCGTACACAGCCTCCAGTTCCGACTGGAAAGAACGGAACACCGGGTTCCTGAAACGTTGGGATGAGATTTCTAGCCATTTGTTTATCTGGTATGCGGGGAAAGAGCAGTGGTAGAACGTCCAGTCATAGTAAGTACCGGCATTCACGCCCTTTGCCCCCATACTCTCCATCAGGTTGGAGTATTCTCCGGGCTGGCTGATTTGTCCGGCACTGACGGTCAGCTCATTTATTTCCTTGGAGAGGGCTTCCTTCTTCACAGGGTCCGCCTCATCCGCCATTTGGTCGTATTTGGCTATAATCTCCTGGTAGATAGGTGCTTCTTTCTCCCAATCGAGTGCACCGATTTTATCGGTACCTTTAAACATGACGTGTTCCAGGTAGTGGGCAAGTCCTGTATATTCTTCCGGATCGTTGATGGAACCGGCACGTACACCTACAAGACCGAACACATCGGACTTTGAATCGTCTTCCCATACATAGACGGTAAGGCCGTTCTTCAGTTTGAATACCTTCAAACCCTGGCCGAACATTGGCAAAGCCATAACCAATGCGGCCAAAAGAACAGATAATTTGATTTTTGATAAATTCATGATAGTAATTATTTGTGGTAATTATTATTTCACTATAACCATAGGTAAATCCAGAGGGCCACTGGCGGCGCTTCGGGTATCAGCCTTGGTCTTCTTAGGACCCGGGGTGAGCGGGCTATACGTAAGTACGTGGCGAATGCGGTTGCGTTGGTCATTGGTAAAGCGGTCACTGTAGCAGATTTCATAATCCATCAAATTGTACGATTGGAACGTCTCACCTGTTTTGCAGTTCTCCCGCGTGGTGGCTTCTGCCATGCTTATCGTTTTTCCGGTTTGTTGGGCTTCTTGCAGCATAGCTGTCAGGTTTGCCAGATACGCCATGCGGTTATAAGAAGGAGTGTCTTCGCAGTAGTCGGTATCTATGCACTTGTCCGTCAGGCTCGCATCGTCATTCTCGTCGAAAGCATGATGCAACCCCAAGTAGTGTCCCAGTTCATGTGCCAGCGTCACATTGACATCAAAAGAATTATAGCGTCCGTCATTTCCGGTTTCTTCGTATGCATACAGACTGTTGATGGATACGCATTTGGGGTAAGAAAGGTTTTCTTTGGTCAAATAGTTATAGGATGTTGGCGGTAAACCTTCCAGGTAGTTGCTTCCCGTGACAGAGAGGGGCAGGTGGGAGATACCCAGTATGATGCTGTTCCCTCCGTCTACCGCAGCAAAATTATAGAGCATGACATTTACATACCGGTTGGGGTCCCAAAGCAAATCTACATTTTTCTTAGCGGACATAAATTCTTCACAATCCAGAGGCATGCCTCCTGATTTCACATATTCCACACCGGGAGCGGAAAGCACATTACCTTTCTCGTCTTTTTCGGCCAATACAAATTCCAGATTCATGTCCACACCGGCACTGCCACCGTTATATAGCGTTTCACCTCTGTAGTATGCATTGACTTTTTCCAGTATTTCGGTCAACCGTGCTTGGGGGATATACTGCTTGGGATCGTTCTGGCTGCTATATAGCACATGGAATATGACGGGGATTTTGTAATGATATTCCTGTCCGGAAGGCATGGCGTTTTGATGGATGCTGATTGTTACAAGTTTATCCGGAGTCCATATTTTTACTTCTCCTGAACGTTCTGCCCCTATATTCGCTTCAACGGAAATATTTAGTTTAGCATCACCGGTTCCTTTACCTTGTGAAACTGTACACCATGCTGCCATGCTAGTGGCTGTCCATTCGGCTCCTGTCCGTAATTCGATTTCCATATTAGTCTCTTCATAAGAGATATTATTGAAAGCTGTCTGAGAGACTTCCGTACTTGGTGTGGAATTCTTCTCACAGCTTAGGAATAAAATGCAGATTAATAAATAAGGAATACATTTTAGTTTCATAGGCATGTTTTTTTAAAGGTAGATAATTGTTTGAAAGGAAAACAAAGATGAAAGATTATGTAGCTAATTTTCTTTTTATGAAAATTACCCAAGTATACAATGGAATATGTAAACTTGGGTAAAATTCAATTGGTTGTGATAGGGAAGAAAGTTATAAATTACCCTCCAATATTATCCATTTAATGAGACAGCAATACTCTTTTGTCTTTTTTGTCACAGCAAATTACCGGAAGACTAAAGGCCTTGCTGGCTTTAAGTGGTTTTGTCCAAACATTGACTTTACTGTTGCTTGTAAAATCAAACTGATGAGTAGGCATAGCTATTTTCATTTGCGGCTTATACGGTGCCAAAGTCGGTGTATAATAAGCAAGCAATGACAATCCTCTTTCTGTTTGACCAACAAGGGCTATTGAATTCCAAGAACCTTCATTCTCTGGTGAGTTCTCAAAATAAAATTCTTCATATTCATTGGTTTGCCCTAATAACGTTTCTTCATTAGTGATGCTACCGGTCGAAGCATCAAACGGCATGAGATAGATTTTATCGTTTCCTAAATCGGGTAGCTGCTGTGGATAGAAAGTAACAAAACCGCTCTCTTCATCGTATGCCAGCTCGAAAGTATCATCATAGCCTTCTATACCTAACAGACCGGATACGTTCAGGCTCTTTTCATCTTTTTGACTAATACTGAGAAGAGAAGCTGTGGGCTCATTTTCTTCTTCACCTATCATGGTGCCTTCTATTACCCAATAACCTTCATACCAGTCCATAGGAATAGCTGCACCGGCAGTGTACCAGAAAGTAGTATAGGATACTTCTTGCGGTTCATCTCCAGCATAAGTTATCACCATGATTGAATGTGTACCTCGGCCGTCACATTTTAACAAAACTTCTCCATCAGAACGAACGGTCTCGGATGGAATCTGACCGGATAAGATACCGGAAATATACTCATTTTTAGGCTGGCCTTCAACTATTGCCACTTTTGCGCTTTCCACATCCGCACCCAGCTTTACGTCTGCAATGGCATAGTGCTTATTGTATATATCGACTTTTTGTCCTTTATAAGACACTGTAGACGAATAGTCCTTGATTGCAACTCCCGATTTTATCGCTAATGCGAAAGCGCCTGTCGAAGCATAATAAAGTGAAGTAGACCCCCTGAATGTAATCAATATGGATTTAGCAGGGAATGTAATAATATCATTCTCCAATGTACCACATAAACCTTTTTTCTTGACATCTTCCAATGTAGCTCCACCCTTCTCCATCAGATAACCGGCGTAACTGGTAATGGCTATTTCTCCTTCACTCATATTGAGTCCTGTATATTGTGCAGGATAGGATATAAACACTCCCTTAGGGTCTCTGGCGTCAATAGTCAAATAATAATCTTGTGACTTGTCATAAGCACCTTTATTTGAATAAGGGAAACTCTGTCCATAAGGGTTCACCAAACGATATATTCCGGGCGTTACAGAATTTTCTTGTAACTCCACCTCATAAACAATATTGGGGAGACCATAACCTGTACTAATTATATCTTCACGATATTGCACGTTCCCGATAGTTTTATAAGGTGCAGGAATACCTGCTTTGAATGAATAACTGATACCGGAATAGCCATTGATTTTTTCTTCATTAGCTATAGATACAGTCAGAGGCTTATATACATCCAATTTAAACTTAGCAGGGTCGAAGCCTATTGAGATTTTTGCCACTTTAGAATCTGCCGCAAAGGTTGCTGAAGCCGGTACCATAAAAGCATTTTCGGCATCGTCGGATGATGAAAGTTCCACTGTCAGTTCCTGTCCGGCTTCCATACGGCTCAGCTCAATGCTAAATGAATTAACGTCCGCAGACAAATCCACCTGTGAAGGTAATGTCGTCGGGAAGTAGGCTTGCATGCTTCCCTGCGCTTCTGCAGGTGTATAATCAACTTCATCGGTACAAGCATTGAAGCCCAACAGGAGGCATAATGCGCAGAGTACACTGAATAGTTTATTTATTGATTTCATAAAAATCTTTTTTTAATAGTTATTGAATCATTTCTTTATGACTTCGTATTTATCACTCGGATCCGGATTTTCGTATCCTATTAAAGCCTTATTGTTGTTCTTTTCAGTCTGGACAATACTTATATTCATCCAAGCAGGACGACGTGTTGTATTAAAACGAACAGCATCACTGAAGTTGGTACCCGTATAAGCACGTTCTACAGGCATATCAAGACGTTTAATATCGAAGAATGTCAAACCTTCGCCCCATTGTTCCACTCGCTTTTGGAATACAATTTCATCAATCAACTCCTCTCCGGATAGATTTGTGCTATATTTTTCATCACGATAATTAATCATAAAATCTTGCAACAACTTACGGCCTTCAGCATCACTCAAATGAGCGGCTGCTTCAGCTTCGATGAAATACATTTCTTCTACACGCATCAGTGGGTAAGCCGATACAGCACCTGTAGAAGGTACATCAGGGTTTCCTTCTCCGGGACGGAATTTTACAGATGAATAGGCGGAAAGGCGGTCGCCAAAATAACCAAATTCAGTAGACGTCAGGAATGCTGTGGCTCCATCCAATGCGCTACCTTCAGGAGCTTTCCAAAGTTTTTTACGGAAATCGGTATCGCTGATTCTATTATACATGCGGGCGTCTATCATTAAGTAGGGTTCTTGTGCTGAATATCCGAAAGAAGTTTCGTTAGACATCCAAGATACCCAATTAAGAATACCAGTTTTCACAGATGCGTCTTCAGCCACTAATTGGCATCCCCACATCCACCGGGAAATGTCATTGAAACCTTTACTTGTACTCAGGCATTGTTCTTCTGTCATCGGAACGATGGAAGCTTCTTTAATGGCTTCACGCGCATATTTCTTTGCATTCGCATAGCCCTAAAGCCACATATAGCAACGTGCCCTCAATCCTTGAACAACGTCCAGATGTGGCAATACATTGTCCGAAATATTCAGCTTACCAATCAAACGTTCGGCATTGGTCAGGTCTCCCAATATGAATTCAGCCATCTTTTCCCGTGTGACACGCGGGTTGTTACGTGCTTCCTGCTCGCTCATTTTTTCTGTGACGATGGGTACCGTTAAATTGGTAACATCATTTCCCGCCTTATTAATTCCACTTGTTACATCCGTAGGCAAATATTCAAACATCCTTGCCATATCCAAATAGAAGTGTGCACGATAGGCATAAGCGGCTCCCATATATCCTTGCTGAATCTCAGAAGCGGTTTCTTCGTCAAAAGAAGCTAATAATTTATTAGCGGTCAGTACCGAATTCCAATAGTAATTCCAAATGAATTGCGGATAAGAGTTTGATTCAGCCTGGCTTACGTTCTCTTCCCACGGTGAATACCAGTCATAACCAGAGCTGACAATAGGCATATCACCTGTCATTACATCACGAATATGCATGACAGAACCGTATCCCCAGTCAAAATGCCAATCCTTACTAACGATAGCTACCTGATTCATACTGGCAGGCATCGCCCAAAGCATGGCTTCCGCTGCCATATCTGAAGAAGTCACTTGATCCTCTGTAGCCATACTGGTTGGGATTACTTCATCAATACATCCCGACATCAAGACCGAAGAAGCAAGAAAAGTACCCAATACTATTTTTGATATATTTGTTTTCATATAATTCAGTTAAATTGTTATCAGAATGTTAAAGTTATACCACCGGATATTGTACGCATAGGAGCATAGTAGGAATTGGTGATAGTCCCTGAAATGCTCTGGCGAGGATCAAGACCCTGACGTTTAGACCACATCCAAATATTGTCAGCAACTAAATATACGCGTACCTTTTCGATATTGGCGCGTCTGGTGAGATTGGCAGGTAATGTATATCCAAAGTTGATATTCTGCAAACTTAAGTAAGATGCATCTGTCAAGAAGCGATCTGAAGATGCGGCCGTATAGTTGTCTCCATACTGTAAGCGGGGAATATTCGTATGATTTTCAGGTGTCCAGGCATTCAGCATATCTGCATGGAAGTTGGTGCCTTTTGAATTTTTAGTAGGTGAAGCCATCAGCCCCGCATAGTCACTGTCATATACTTGGCCCCCAATCTGGTAAATAAAATCAACGGACAAATCAAAGCCTTTATATGTGAAACTTGTATTGAAACCACCGTAAGCGTCGGGCAGAGCTGTTCCGCACAGATAATAATCAGCTGCGCTATAAGAAGTGGTTGCTTCGCGACCTATCACGTTGCCATCAGCATCCGTTACGTTCTTGTAATACATAGCCTCACCGGTTTCTTGGTTCACACCCGCAAATTTCTTAAGACGATAAGTATACAAAGGTTCACCTTGTCCATAATAATAGTTTCCACTGCTATATCCCGGTACTCCATCTACTACCATTGTACGTCGTTCTTCAGGTAAGTTGGTAATCTTATTTTTATAGTGAGTCAAGTTCAAGCCTAAATCCCATGTGAAATCATTTGTCTGGATAGGCGTACCCTTTAGTTCGATTTCTATACCTTGATTACGCATATCACCTATATTAGCATAATATGACGTATAGCCGTATGAAGGAGGTAATGGGAATGCAAACAACATATCGGTCGTCTTACGATAAAAATAATCTACAGTACCGGATAAGCGTTGATTTAAAACCTCGAAATCAAAACCTGCATTGAAGTTTCCATTTGTTTCCCAAGTAATATTCTTATTACCTTTTATAGCAGGTACAGCAGCCGGATGACCATCTGAGTTGGTTATGTCATACGTGTTTACGTACCGGAAGTTACCGATATTATCATTACCTTGAGAACCGTAAGAAGCTTTAACCTTCAGCATGTCAATCCAATCTACATTAAAGAAATCTTCTTTTGAAATAATCCATGCAGCACCTGCCGACCAGAAGTTACCCCAACGGTGATCCGGGTGGAAACGTGAAGAAGCGTCACGGCGATAAGAACCGGACAAGAAATATTTTTCATCATAGTCATACTGTATACGTCCGAAATAACCTTCTGTATTATAGTCTGTAGTATAAGAATTACTACCGTTCTCAGTAATGGCACCGGCTATTTCAGTATTTGTCGGAATGAAAGAGTTACTCTTGCTGGCATACAAATAGTAGTACTTGTAACGATAAGATTCATGTCCTATCATAGCTTCAACATTATGACTGCCAAAACTCTTCTTGTAATTCAACAATTGTTGGTGATTGTAGAAGAAATCCCTAGTATGAAATTTATAAGCAATGCCGTTTGAAGATGCATACTGTCCATAAAATGGATTTGTATATTGGCTAGTTCGTGTTTCTGCCACCGTAACACCGCTGGTCCAAGTGAATTTGAAATCTTTCAAGAAACGTATATCCGCAAATCCCGTTGCAGTCATTACATTTCCTTCCGCATTGTTTGTATCTAAAATATTAGCAGAGTAAGGGTTACCGCCGCTTAGGAATGGACGACTAAGACCTGCATTGTCTTTACTACCATAGTCATATCGGGTATTTCCATATTTATCTTGCATGATATTGCCTTCTCCATCGCGAATATACAATGGATAAATAGGTGCTATCTGGGTAGCAAAAGCAAAAATATTACCAGATGAATTAGAAGCTCCGTCTTCACCTAAAGAATTTGCGTCAAAGTGGGTGTATGACATGTTCGCTCCTATTTTCAACCATTCTTTCATTTGGTAATCAGCTTTCAAGCGAGCAGTCAAACGCTCAAAATCAGAATTGGCAGTGATACCGTCGTTCTTCAAATAACCGACAGAAGCATAAAAAGAGGATTTGTCTGTTCCTGCAGAAACACTTACATTATATTCTTGACGTAAGGAGTTCCGGTAAGCCTCGTCCAACCAGTTGTCCGGTCTCAACGTATACTGGTTCCCTCCATAACTGACCACGTTTCCCAAAGTTGCATTAGGATTTAATTTCCCGTTTCTACCAATCAGGTATTGTCCTTCCGGAACTGAATAAACGTTGTATGCCAACCCATAGTCTCCACCGGCAGTCAATTGGCTATTGGCTTGCTTGTATACACTTTCAAAAGTCGGATAAATAAGGTTGCCTTTTTGGTCGGTTGCTGATTGAAAATAATTCTTCAAAGCACCATAATACATTTCATAATATTGCGCAGGGCTGGATATTGTATTATAATCTTGCGCGTTGCGGGAGTTGCCACCCCATTTAGCGTCCACTGTCACTCTGGCTTGTCCGGCATTACCTTTTTTGGTAGTGATGATAATCACGCCATTGGCACCACGGGCACCATAAAGTGCATTGGAAGCGGCATCTTTCAACACCGTCATTGATTCAATATCCTGAGAACTGATATTGTTCAAATCTCCATCATATGGAGCACCATCCAAAATAACCAGAGGAGCGTTACCGGCAGTAATAGAGCCAATACCGCGAACACGAATAGTAGGACTTGTAGCACCTGGCTGTCCGGAAGCAGTATTCAACTGTACACCGGCAACTTTACCACTCAGGGCATTAGCCACATTGGAACTTTGGATTTTTTCGATTTGCTCAGCGTTCACTACCGTCGCAGAACCTGTGAATGCTGATTTTTTGGCAGTACCGTATGCTACCACCATTACTTCATCAAGCATCTCACTATTAGGTTTCAATACGATTTTTAGTGTAGGCTTGATTGCCACTTCCTGC